>Ga0207701_10001497_pt1 | contig 24367 bp, 27 predicted proteins | sample KBSSwiSSwithPhiX_FD_184294 | JGI IMG/M metagenome (GOLD analysis project Ga0207701, IMG submission 184294) | Switchgrass rhizosphere bulk soil microbial communities from Kellogg Biological Station, Michigan, USA, with PhiX - S5 (SPAdes) (version 2) | ecosystem: Environmental > Terrestrial >... | reverse complement strand
ATGCTCCATCCCCGCCATCCGGCGGCCATCGGACACGGCCTGGTAGAGCGGGTCGCCGGTCGCGGTCGCTCCGAACTGCTCGCGATAGCGTTCGCGGAAGCGCTTGATATTGGCTTCGTCGAGGAGCGCCTCCGAAGCAGGCATAAGTGTGAACGACGCCGCCCGCCCGATCGAACGCTGGTCGGCGGGGTCGAAGCGACGCATGCTCTCTATCTCGTCGCCGAAGAAATCGAGGCGAAGGGCGTTGGGCTCGCCCGATGGGAAGAGGTCGATGAGAGAGCCCCTGACAGCGAATTCGCCATGTTCGGCGACCGTGTCGGCGCGTTGATAGCCGAGGTCGTTCAGCTGCCTGATGAGCACTTCCCGATCGACGCGCTCTCCCGCCGCAACTCGCCGCGTCAGCTGGCGGATGCGGAATGGGGGGAGCACACGCTGGGCAGCGCCATTGGCTGTGACGACCAGAAGCTGCGGCCGTTTCAGTGGCTGCTGAAGCGCATGCAGGGTCGAGAGGCGCTCGGCCATCACTCGAAGCGCCGGCGATGCCCGGTCGTAGGGAAGGCAATCCCAGGCAGGCAAAGTCAGGACTTCGACTTCCGGGGCGAACAGCGGCACGGTTTCGGCGATCGCGCGCATGGCTGCTTCGTCGGCGGCGATCAGGACAGAGCGGGCAGCCTTCGCTCCGCCGTTCGCGGCACGCGCGAGGTCGCCGGCAAATAGCGGAAGGAAGCCGGCCGGAATCCCCGACAGCGTCAGTGGTTCGCCGGCGCGAAGGATCTTCTGAAGCGGTTCGCTCATCGCGCGACCGGAATGTAATCGAGCTTCTTCAAGGCCTCGAGCATGGGCCCTTGGTAGCGTTCCGGAGCCTCAGCGGTTCCGTTCGCCCAGGCGAGGATGTCTACGTCCTGCTCTTCCAGCATATGAGCGAACAGCGCGCGATCATCTGCATCCCACGACGCATGATGCGCATCGAAGAAGCCGCCCACGAGCAGGTCGGCTTCGAACGTGCCACGATGGTGCGCGCGCCAGGACAAGCGCTTCAGATCGGCGTCTGCATGCATCCGCCGCAATGTAGGGGCGCGCGCCGGATGAAGGAAGCGCCGGTCTTCGTTGCGGCTGTTAGAGGCTTCTTCTACGAACTGCGGCGTGGATGTGATCGGGAATTTTGAGCGCGACGGTTTCGCGCACCTGCGGGGCCTTATTCCGACCGAGGTTGCGCACGCGTTCATGAGCAGGCTGAAGGAGGCGACGGGTGGACGGCCGATCCCACTCAGCCGACCTCAGCATTTCCCTGCCGTCCTGAAGGCGCCGGCATTCGACGTTTCGTCCGACATCTTCAAGCCAATGGAGTTCTTCTTGTGGGCGCTGACTCCGACAATGGGGGAGCTCATCGGAAAGAGCCTGCTTCCGAGCTACGTCTATTTCAGGATCTACCCGAAAGGCCACGTCTGCAGAATCCATTCCGACCGGCCGTCGAGCGAGTTCGGACTGTCCTTGACCTTGGAATATAGCGACGATCAGATCTGGGACTTGCAGCTGGGCAAGGAGCGCATCGAGTCCCTCTATCCCCTCGCGGACGATTTTGGCTCGATGGACTATGCCTCGATCGGAATGGAGGTCGGCGGTGCCGTGCTCTACCAGGGTAGCCATTACGCTCACGGCCGAATGCAGCCGAACCCGAACAGATGGTCGGCGCATCTTTTTCTGTTTTTCGTCGATAGCGACGGACCGTATCGCCAGCACGCGTTCGATGAGAAAAGCTTCGGCAAGGTGGACTTCAGCTTCGTTTGACGAAGTGGCTACCCCTCATCACTGATTTGCCCCACCATGCGGCCTGAAGTCCTCAACCCCCTGTTCGCTGAAGCGGAAAGCCTTCCCGGCGTTGGCCCGCAATTGGCGAAGCTGTTGAAGCGGCTGGATATCCTCCGGGTTGTCGATCTTGCCTACCATCTGCCGACTGGAATCATCGAGCGAATCCGGGCAACGGGCGCAAGCGCTGCGCTACTCGGCCGCAACGTGATCCTGGAGGTAAAGCCGTTCCAGATTCGCGAGCCGCGGTCCGGCCGAGGTCCAACGCGGATCTTCGCGGCCGACCCCGACGGGAACAGCATCAGCCTCGTCTACTTCAACAATCCCGGCTGGGCGAAGAAGAGCCTTCCGATGGACGAGGTCAGGATCGTCTCGGGCAAGCTCGAGCAATATGGAGAAGAATGGCAGATCATCCATCCGGAGATTTCGGAGCCGGGGAAGAGGCCGGAGCCGGTAATCCGCGAACCGGTTTATCCGCTGACCGAAGGCATGACGAACAAGCGAATGCGAGAGCTGACCGGCCAGGCGGTTGAGCGCGCGCCGGAGCTTCCCGAGTGGATCGAGCCTGGCCTTGCCGCGAAGCAAGCGTGGCGGCCATGGCGATCTGCTCTCGCTCAAGCGCATCAGGACCCGACCGCGACCGAAGCCCGAAGGCGGCTCGCCTACGACGAGATTCTCGCGAACCAGCTGGCACTGCTTCTTTTAAGACAATCTGCGCGGCGCAAACGCGGCATCCCGCTTGCCGGAACCGATGCCCTGATATCGAAGCTCAAGCTGCCATACGAGCATACAACTGCCCAGCGGCGCGTGATCTCGGAAATCCGCGGGGACATGGAACAAGGCGTTCCAATGCTCCGCCTCCTCCAGGGGGATGTCGGCTCGGGAAAAACGTTGGTCGCGACCGAGGCCATGCTGATCGCGGTCGAGGCTGGGACGCAGGCCGCTCTCCTCGCGCCAACCGAGATCCTCGCGCGCCAGCATTTCGAGACGCTGACGAAGCAGCTTGGTTCGCTTGGAGTCCATGTCGCGATTCTGACGGGGCGCGAGAAGGGAAGGGCGCGCGAGAGCGTGCTGATGGGCCTCGCCGACGGCTCGATCGACATTCTCGTCGGCACGCACGCAATTTTCCAGGAGAAGGTTGCCTACAAGAAGCTCGGCCTCGCGGTGATCGACGAGCAGCATCGCTTCGGAGTGTCGCAGCGGCTTCTGCTGTCGCAAAAAGCCGAGCGGCCGCCGCACTTGCTGGTCATGACCGCGACCCCCATCCCGCGAACGCTGACGCTGACGCAATATGGAGAGATGGACGTCAGCCGGATCGACGAGATGCCGCCTGGCCGAACTCCGATCGAGACTCGAGTGATCAGCGACGAGAAGCTGACCGATGTCGTCGATGGACTTGGCAGGCACATCGCCGCCGGGGGCCAGGCCTATTGGGTGTGTCCGCTGATCGAGGAGAGCGAGACCAGCGACGCAGCCGCCGCCGAGGAGCGGGCGAGAGTGCTCAAGGTTCGCTTCGGCGAGGACAAGGTTGGGCTCGTCCACGGACGTATGAAAGGGCCGCAGAAGGATGCCGTCATGGCGGCATTCGCAGCCGGCGACATCGCGGTCCTTGTCGCTACGACCGTGATCGAGGTCGGAGTGGACGTTCCGAACGCGACCTTGATGATCGTCGAGGGCGCGGAGCGGTTCGGGCTTGCCCAGCTTCACCAGCTCCGCGGACGCGTGGGGCGCGGATCTGGCAAGAGCACCTGCCTTCTCATTCGCGCTCCTTTTCTCACCGAAACAGCGCGGGCTCGGTTGGCGCTAATGCGCGAGACCAACGACGGCTTCCGCATCGCCGAGGAGGATCTACGGCTGCGGGGCCCGGGGGAGATCCTCGGGACAAGGCAATCCGGCGAGGAGGGTTTCCGCGTAGCCAAGGCGGAAGACGTCGAGGATCTCGCGCCGATCGCGCAAAGCGATGCGCAATTACTGCTCGATCGCGACGGCGGGCTTTCCGGCCCGAGGGGGCAGGCCGCTCGGGTTTGCCTTTACCTCTTCGAGCGAGACCAAGCGGTTGGCCTGATCAGGAGTGGTTAGCGGACCAGCAGGCCGTGGCGCTTCTTGCCCAGGCTGATCTTCACCGGCGCATCTCCGACCTTCACGACAAGGTATGGATTGCCGACCTGCTGGTCGTTCAGCCGAACGGCGCCTTCGGCAATCTTTCGCTTCGCTTCCCCGTTGGACGCGCAAAAGCCAAGACCGGTAAGCGCTGCCAGTATCGAGATCTCGCCGGAAGTCGGAAGGGTAGGCAAGTCCTCGCCGGCCCCGCCCTCCGTAAAGGTTTGGCGCGCGGTTTCCTCCGCCGCGCGGGCAGCGGCGTCGCCGTGGAGCATCGCCGTGGCCGCGTTGGCGAGAGCGATCTTTGCCTGATTGATCTCTGCTCCCGGAAGGCTCTCGAGCCCCTGCACTTCGTCGAGCGGCATGTCGGTGAACAGCCGCAAAAATTTGCCGACGTCGGCATCGGCTGCGTTCCGCCAGAATTGCCAATAGTCGTAGGGGCTGAGCATCTCGGCGTTGAGCCACACAGCACCCTGTGCCGTCTTGCCCATCTTGGCGCCGTCCGCCGTCGTGATGAGGGGGGTCGTCACTCCGAACAGTTCGGTGCCCTCGACTCGCCGCGCGAGCTCGATCCCATTGACGATGTTGCCCCACTGATCGGAGCCGCCGAGCTGGAGACGGCAGCCCGCCCGCCGCGACAATTCCAGGAAGTCATATGCCTGCAGGATCATGTAGTTGAATTCGAGGAAGGTCAGCGGCTGCTCGCGATCGAGGCGCAGGCGCACGCTGTCGAACGTCAGCATCCGGTTGATGGTGAAGTGCGGTCCGATGTCGCGGAGCAGCGGCAGATATTCAAGGTCATCGAGCCATTCGGCATTGTCGAGCATGATCGCGCCGGTCGGCCCGTTGCCGAAGTCGAGGAAAGGTTCGAAGTTCTTTCGGATGGAAGCAATGTTGGCGGCGATCGCCTCCTCGCTGAGGAGCTTGCGGCTCTCATCCTTGCCCGACGGGTCCCCGACCTTCGTCGTTCCGCCCCCCATGAGAACGATCGGGCGATGGCCGGCCTGCTGCAGCCGCCGAAGAAGCATGATCGAAACGAGGTTGCCGACGTGAAGGCTCTTCGCGGTCGCATCGAAGCCGATGTAACCGGTGACCGGACCCTTCTGCGCAAGCGAATCCAGTCCGGCCGCGTCGGTCAACTGGTGAATGTAGCCGCGCTCATCGAGCAGCTTCAGAAGGTCGGATTTGTAGGCGCTCATCATTTGTCGCTTAGCGTGATGCTTTGCCCGCTGCTACTGCATCGCGATGCAGCTGAGCCTCGTGCCGCATCCGGCCGCCATGCCAGGCAACCCCGGGCTCAAGCTCTGGGCAACCGTCGATCACGTGAGCTCGCTTGGGGCCACCGCTACGACCAACATCTGGTTCGGCGTCGGCGCCACTGCCGACCGCTTTGTGATTCCGGACGCGGAAGACCCGGGCCGGCGCGACGAATTGTGGAAAACGACTTGCTTCGAGGCGTTCCTGCAAGCCGACGGAGACGAGAGCTATCGAGAATGGAATTTCGCGCCGTCCGGGGATTGGGCGGCTTATGATTTCTCCACGTATCGCGAGGGAATGACGGCCGCTGAAGTGGCCGAGCCCTACGTTCGGTTCGAAGACAATATGACGTGGTGGGCCGTCGGCGCGACAATTGCAGTACCAGCCGAAACCCATTGGCGATTGGGGCTGAGCGCAGTCCTGGAAGAAAAGGACGGCGCCAAGTCCTACTGGGCGCTCGCCCACGCCGATCCTGGCAAGCCCGATTTCCACGTCGCGGATTGCTTCACGGCCAAGCTTGCCTAGACAGCGCCCATGACTTTGTTCGGAATCGACCGGCTGCTCGCTGATCCGGAATTGCGTCGAGCGCTAAAGGGAAAGCGAGTAGCTCTGCTCGCTCATCCAGCATCGGTGACCGCCGACCTGACGCATAGCGTGGACGCGCTCATCGCCGCCGGCGTGAACGTAACGGCCGCCTTCGGGCCGCAGCACGGGCTTCGCGGCGACAAGCAGGACAATATGGTCGAGTCCGAGGACTTTACCGACCGTGTCCACCAGATTCCGGTCTTCAGCCTCTACGGCGAGGTTCGGCGTCCGACGGGGCAGATGCTTTCGACCTTCGATACGATCCTGATCGACCTCCAGGACGTCGGCTGCCGGATCTACACATTCATAACATCTCTACTTTACGTGCTCGAGGCCGCTGCCCAGACCGGGAAGAGCGTGTGGGTGCTCGATCGGCCGAATCCCGCTGGACGTCCTGTCGAGGGATTGGCGCTTCGCGAAGGTTGGGAGAGCTTCGTTGGTGCGGGTCCGATCCCGATGCGCCACGGCCTGACTCTCGGCGAGCTAGGAAATTGGTTCGTCGATCACTTCAAGCTCGATGTGGATTATCGAGTGATCGAGATGGAAGGGTGGAAGCTGGACGCTGCGCCGGGCTTCGGCTGGCCGGAGGATCGCGTCTGGATCAATCCGAGCCCCAATGCGGCAAACCTCAACATGGCACGCTGCTACGCCGGCACCGTGATGTTGGAAGGGGCGACATTGAGCGAAGGTAGGGGAACGACGCGCCCGCTGGAGCTGTTCGGCGCGCCGGACATCGAACCCAGTCGGATCATCTACGAGATGCAGCAGCTCGCGCCCGATTGGCTGGAAGGCTGCAAGCTTCGCGAGATCAACTTCGAGCCGACGTTCCATAAACATGTCGGAAAGCTCTGCTTCGGTGTCATGATCCACGCCGAGGGGAGGTTCTACGACCACGATGCTTTCAGGCCGTGGCGGCTGCAGGCGCTCGCGTTCAAGGCGGTGAGGCGGCTTTACCCCGATTATGACCTCTGGCGCGATTTCCCTTACGAATATGCATTCGGGAAGCTCCCGATCGACGTGATCAACGGCTCACCGCTGCTTCGTGAATGGGTCGACGGCGATTCCGCTCCAGCCGATCTCGATACGCTGACCATGCCGGACGAGCGCGATTGGGAAGAGGAGCGAAAGCGCTTCCTTCTGTATTGATGAGTGACGAAGCCGAAATCGACGAGCTGCTCGGACGCGAACCACGGAACATCGAAGCGCTTGTCCAAAAGGGCGACTTTCGGACCGCAGCCGGAGACGATCGGGCAGCGATGGCATTTTACAAGGCGGCCTTGTCCGCCGCCGCGGCAGCGCAGCCGTTGGCCCCGTCGCTACGCACTGCAATCGAGCGCGCGCAGGCGGGCGCAGCGCGGGCCAATTCGCTTTTCGAAGTACATCTCGAAGAAGCGCTGGCCGAGGCGGGTTTTCCGCAAGGCAGTCGGCCGACCCGATTTCAGGAATCGCTGGACCTCATGCTCGGACGTAAGACGACGAGGCTGCAGCTGCAGCGGCCGGGCAGCTATTATTTTCCCGGGCTTCCTCAGCGTCGATACTATGGACGGTCCGAACTTCCCTGGTCCGGAGAAGTCGAAGCGGCAGCCCCCGCAATCCGCAAGGAGTTGGACTCGTTCCTGGCTTCCGGAAGCGATCGCTTCTCGCCCTATCTGATCAGCGACCCGTCGCGTCCCCGAAGCGAATTCCATGGCCTGGTCGACAATCCGGAGTGGAGCACGCTCTATCTCTGGCAGAATGGCGGTCCTGTCCACGGCGTAACCGAGCTATTCCCGCACACGATGGCGGTGCTGGAGATGCTGGACCTGACTCGCCTCGGCGTCCGTGCCCCCTCCATTCTCTTTTCGCGGCTTGCTGCGGGTGCACGGATCCCGCCGCACCATGGAGTCATGAACGCTCGCCTGATCTGTCATCTGCCCCTCATCGTCCCGCCGGCCTGCGGGTTCCGGGTTGGCGGCGAGACCCGCCAATGGAGCGACGGCGAGCTTCTGGTTTTCGACGACACGGTCGAGCATGAGGCGTGGAACGAGAGCCGGAGCGACCGCATCATCCTCATCTTCGATGTCTGGCGTCCGGAGATCGCGCTCGATGAGCGCAGGGCGATCGCGGCCCTCTTCGATGCTGTCGATAATTACGGTGCCTGAGACTCTTTAGGGAACCCGAATCGGCTGCGGAGCATTAATTCCGCAAAAGTCAACATAAAAAGTTCAGGTGACGAACAATGAAGCAGCTAGCCCTCGCGCTGGCCGTAACGGGAGCGTTTGCGCTCGTGGTTCCAGCATTTCCCGCCCACGCAAGTCAGAGTTACGAAGAGCGGGCGACCGCCTCGACAGCGTCACGCGCTGCCCTCGACGATATGGTTTCGGTGTTCGGGACCGACCACCTCCAGCCCGGCAAATACCTGTGGCGGGACGACGCGAATCAGATAGACGGGGATCAGCGGGTCGTGGTCAGCCTCGAGAAGCAGCTGGCGTTCCTTTATCGCGGCAACAATCTCGTGGCGGTGTCGTCGATCTCATCGGGTCGCGACGGCAGGGAGAGCCCGGCGGGCGTCTTCCAGATTCTTAACAAGACGCCGATGCATCGGTCGAAGAAGTACGACAATGCAGCCATGCCCTTCGCCCAGTTCTTCACGGATTACGGCATAGCGCTTCACGCCGGCCCCAACCCTGGCTACCCGGCCTCGCACGGTTGCATTCGCCTCCCGTCGGCGTTCGCCAAAAAGCTCTATGGCGTCACCGACGTTGGAACGCTGGTGCTAATCGGCGCCTGACGAAGCAAGGTTCTCCCACGGTTCACCGCGCTGGCAGCACGCACTGTCGGCGCGGTGAGTCTTTAGCGTCACAAACAGCCGTTTAACTGTGGGAAATCGCTCGCTCATCCGTTGTTAAGGGGGGTTTGTTCATTTACCCACACGTCATGGTTAAGGGGCTCCTACAAACCGCCGCCGCAGCGCTAGCGCTGCACTCCGCAGCCATTCAGGCGCAGCCCGCGGGAGCCGTGCCGGCTCTACTCCAGCTGCCCTATCAGTCGGCAAACCTGCCATCGTCCAGCGAGGTGAGCGGCTTCTACAGCGGCTGGCACTTCTCCCCCATCTGGTTCAACGGCAACGCGCCGAAGCCGGCGGTCAACGACCTGCTTGCGATCCTCCAGCGCGCGCCGCTCGACGGAATCGCGGCCGGCCCTCAATATGCCGCGCAGATACAGGCGGCGCTCCAGCAGGCGGCGACAGGCAGCCCGCAGGCGACCGCTTATGCCGAGCATTCGCTGTCGGAAGCGCTGGTCCTCTATGCGCAGGCGATGCAACGGCCGGTGCCCGGAATGATCTACGGCTACGACTATATGCGGCCGAAGCAGAGGGGCGCCGCGGAAATCTTGCGGATCGCGGCTGCAGCGCCGTCGCTCGAGGCTTATCTCAAGCAAATCTCCGATCCGAACTCGGTTTATACGTCTCTTCGCGATACCGCGTGGCGTCAGATGCAGGCGTCGGGATCGACGGCTGCGGATCCTCGCGTGATCGCGAACCTCGAAAGGGCTCGCGGAATGCCCGCGAAAGGGCGCTTCGTGATGGTCAATTCGGCCAACCAGATGCTCTATATGTATCAGGACGGCGCCCAGATCGGCTCGATGAAGGTCGTTGTCGGCGACTATAATAAGTACATCCCGCGCTGGATGCCGACGCCGCTGGTCACCAGCATGATGTTCTACGTCGTTCACAATCCCTATTGGAACGCGCCGGACTTCCTGGTTCGCAAGAACATTGCGCCGCGCTATCTCGCGGAAGGCGACAAATATTTCAAATATCGCGGCTACAACGTCATGTCGGACTGGACCCACGATGCGTCGATAATTCCGGCCAGTTCCATCGATTGGAAGGCAGTCAAAGCCGGCACGCTGAACCCGCGTGTTCGGCAGGATCCCGGCCCCGACAATTTCATGGGCCAGCTGAAGCTGCCGTTCGCGAACCCGGAAGGTATCTACCTCCACGATACTGACGAAGAGGACCGCAAGCTCTTCTCCTATAGCGAGCGGACGCGGAGCAACGGCTGCATCCGGCTCGAGGACGCGCCGCGGCTGGCGACTTGGCTGCTGGGCCATGCGCCGGTATCGCCCACGGGGCAGGCTGAATATCCCGAGCAGTTGCGCCAGGGAGTGCCGATTTTCGTAACGTACCTGACCGCAATTCCCGAAAACGGCCAGCTAACCTTTCTCAAGGACATTTACGGGCTGGATCCGGGTAGCAATACGCGCGTCGCGAGTGGCAAATAGCCAACGCGACTGCGGCATTCCAAAGGCTAAGCGCTAAGGCTGGTCGTTACCGTATTGGGCTGCGGCCGATGCGTGCAAATCGGCGCGCGGGGCGCGAATTCGGCGGAATAACCCCAAATTCGCGCCCGAAATTTATCATGCGTTAGTTTCGCTCAGGGTTTTCGGCTGAGGCGCCGGAAGCTCGCCCGCTTCCGCTTGCTGCAATAGCTCGGCCTTCCGCTGAGCCAATTGTTCGCCGAGCGCATCCATATCCAGGCCGGCCTTCTTTGCCTGCGCGAACAGGCCTTCCATCCTTTTCTCTTCCTCCTGGACGTGGTGCTCGATCTCTTCGCAAAGCACCTTCACCTTCGCATCGTAGAATTCGTCGCTCGGCTCGCCGGCTTCGATTTCGGCGATCATGACCTTCGCTGCGTCATGCTCGACATAACTTTCCTTCAACAGGTCCTCATCGACCTTGCCTTCGCACGCCGGATAAAAAATCTCTTCCTCGATTTGCGCGTGGATTGTCAGCTCCTGGCAAATCTGCCGAGCCAGCTTTTCCTTGCGGCCCTCGCCGCTCGCGTTGCTAAACTGCTTGAACAGATCCTCGACCTCGTCGTGATCTTTCTTAAGCAACGCAATCGCATCGAGATTTTTGGTCTCTGCCATGGGAATTCCTCCTTCGACGGCGAAACCGATTGCGGGCGACAGATGTTCCTCCGCGCATGACCGAAGACGACATCAAAAATTACTCGACCCTCGATTGGAAAGCGCTCGGCTATCTCACTTCTATTGTCAGCGTGTTCTTTCTTGGTGCAATCGCCTGGCCGAAGCCCGATGATCCGGCTTGGGTAGCGCCAGTGTTGATTGCGGGAATGGCGACATCGGTGCTTGGGATGGCCTTCCGGTACATGGCGCATCTCCAGCAGAAGAAGGAAATCGAGAAAACCAAGGCTCGACAGCAATAGCGCCGGATCGACCAGCAGTTGGAAAGGCATCAGATGGCGAAGACAGTGACGAAGAAGCCGGCGCGCTCGACTCGAAAGGTCGGCAGTGCTCGAAGGACTACCGCTGCCAAGCGGCCGAGGAAGTCGGCAAAGCCGAAGCGTGCGGCGAGCCCGCGCCGAGTCCGTGCCGCCGAGCCTTCGAAGACTGCGGCCGATGCGCTGATCGGCTTACTCGAGAGCCCGCTCGTCGCCGACATCCTGGCCGCGGGTGCCTCAGCCGCACTTGCCGCCTTTACTGCCAGCCGCGTGTCGCGCCGCAGGGAAGGTGGATCGAAACAGGCGCTGAAGAACGCAGCCAAAGCGGCCACCTCCGCCATGGGCGCGAGGCTTTCCGAGGAGATCGAGGAGATCCTCGAGAGAGCGAAGGCTAAGAACGCAGCAAGGTAACTCGCGCCCGGCCGACGTCACGTTCCGCTTCGATGGAGCATCCGTCGGCCTCGACGCGGTCCCCTCGTTCGCTCTCGATGCAAATCCAGCTTTGCTCCGCCGCCCATCCTCTCGCGATGATGAGCCGGAGCGCCGCATTTCCCGACCCGACGCCATAAGGCGGGTCTGCGAAGACCAGGTCGAAGGGCTCGTCGGGGGTCGCAGCTTGTATCGCTCGTGCCACGATCCTTGCGCGATCGGTTGCACCAAAAGCCGCAAGGTTTTCGCGAATCGCAGCGATTGCGCGTGGATCCTGGTCGACGAAGAAGGCGAAGGCGGCTCCCCGCGACAAGGCTTCGAGGCCGAGCGCGCCGCTGCCGGCGTAAAGATCTGCCACCCGGAGGCCTTCGAATGAGCCGAGGCGGCTTGCAAGCATGGAGAAGAGGGTCTCACGGACTCGGTCAGCTGTCGGACGAGTGGCGATTCCGGGCGGCGGGAGCAGCTTCCGGCCTCGCCATTCGCCTGCGATGATCCTCACTTCAGAGTTGCCCGAAACTCGTTCAGCTCGCGGCGCGGGACTTCGTCGACGGCGCCGGGCTCAAGTCCTGCCGCGACGAATGGACCGTAGGCCGTGCGGATCAGTCGCGAAACCTGGAGCCCAAGATGTGCAAGGATGCGGCGGACTTCGCGGTTCTTGCCTTCCGTCAGGCTCATCTCGATCCAGCAATTGCGGCCTGTGCGGCGCTCCAGGTTTGCGTTGATGGAGCCGTAGTGAATTCCCTCGATCGTAATTCCCTCTGCCAGATTTTCGAGCCGCTCCTGGCTCACGTCGCCGAACGCTCGTGCCCGATAGGTCCGAACCACGGCCGTGCGTGGGAGCTCAAGCTTGCGCTTCAGCTCGCCGTCGTTGGTCAGCAGCAATAGCCCCTCGGTCATGAAGTCGAGGCGCCCGACGGGCATCAGGCGTGGCAGGCCTTTGGGGAGCCGGTCGTAGATGGTTGGGCGGCCCTTCGGATCGCGTTCGGCCGTCAACGCCCCCTGCGGCTTGTAGAACCGGAAAAGGCGGCTCGATTCCGGGGCCCGCACGGGCTTGCCGTCCACCGTCACGCCGCGAAGGTTCGCCAGCAACGTGGCGGGCGTGGTGACCGCTTCCCCATCGATGGCGATCCGGCCTTCCGCGATCATCCGCTCGACCTCGCGGCGCGAGGCGATTCCAGCGCGGGCAAGCAGCTTCGCGATGCGCTGTGTGTCATCGCTTCGAACAGTTTCGGCATCGCGCCTATTGCGCGGCACAGGACGGCCCTTCATTCGTTCGGATGCCAAAGTGGTGTATTCCTGCTTGGGGGTCAGATGCTGTTCGGCAAGCGTAACCGGATCGTCAAGCGTATCCTCATCGTCGAGGACGAGCCCCTGACGGCATTCGACAATGAAGTCATGCTCGCGGACTTCGGTTATGAGGTCGTAGCGACGCTCGACAGCTTTGACGATGCGATAGCGCTCCTCGGCCGTGAGGACGTCGACCTTGTCCTTAGCGACGTGCGGCTGACCGGAGAGCGAAGCGGGCTCGATTTGGCGAGCGCGGCCAAGAACCGCGGTATTCCTGTCCTCTTTTCAACAGGGTTCCAAATCCCGGACAACGGTAAGGCGTTGGCGCTCGGCTGTCTCAACAAGCCATATACCGAGCGCCAGCTCAAAAACGCCCTGGAAGCCATCGATCGCTTGCTTTCGGGCGAGGCCGTCAAGCCGTGCAAGGGTCTCGAGCTGTATCCGCAAGACGACATCGGAAGCTCCGCCTGACCGACTCACCGTCACCCCCTGTTCACCGCCGTTCGGGCTGTTAAGCAAGGACTGACACGAGGAGGGGGCTTGCAACATGGGGACGAAGGCCGAGCTGCAACGGGACTGGCGCCACATCCTGCCCGCGGGCGTCCGCCCCTATACGGAAGCCGCGCCAATCGCTGCCCTGTTCCTCGGTATATCGTCCGGCTTTCCATACGCGATGATTGGCGCGACGCTGACGACCCGCCTGAAGCAGGACGGGATCGACAAGGCGACCATCACCGCGTTCACGCTCGCCTTCCTGGTTTACAATCTAAAGCCCTTGTGGTCGTGGCTGGTCGACGGCGTCCGTCTGCCGATCATCGGCAGACTTGGCCAACGGGTCTCGTGGATGCTCCTTGCGGGTGTCCTGGTCATCGCGGGCGTCGTAAATCTCGCCCTCGTCGACCCGGCGGCAAGTATCGGTCAGACGGTTGCCGCCGCGATTTTCCTCGGACTCGCCGGCGCTACGTTCGACATCGTAATCGACGCCTACCGAATCGAAGTCCTGGAGCCGCGCCAGCTCGGTGTCGGCTCAGGCATGTCGCAATATGGATGGCGGATCGGCTCGGCGGGGGCTGGTGCGCTGGCGCTGGTGGTCGCGGCGCGCTCGGGCTGGGAAGCTGCTTATCTCGCCTGCGCGGCGCTTGCTTTGCCGGCCATGATCACTGCCCTGGTGATGGGAGAGCCTAAGCGGCACCGCGATCCGACAGAACGGAAAGGCATCTCGCGAACCGTCGCTGCCGTGTGGAAGCCATTCGTCGAATTTTTTGCCAGGAAAGGTGCCTGGCTGGTCCTGCTCTTCATCCTTCTTCACAAGATCGGCGATACGCTCGCCAACCTGACCTTCCGTCTGCTCTTCGACGACCTCAAGTTCAGCAATGACGAGATTGCCATTTACGACGTCGGGCTTGGTTTCTGGGCCTATCTGATCGGCATTTTCATCGGCGGCATCATGTACGCTCAGCTGGGCATGAAGCGGTCTGTCCTGATCAGTCTCGTCCTTATGGGCGTCTCGAACTTCAGCTTCGCGCTCCTCGCAATGGCGGGTCACAGCAATTGGGGCATGGCTGGTGCGATCGGCTTCGAAAATGTCGCGAGCGGGATCGGCGGAGTCTGCGTCGTCGCTTATTTCTCGGCCCTGTGCGACCTTCGCTTCACGGCCGCCCAATATGCATTGATCTCCGCAGCGGCGAGCGTGGTCGGACGCTTCCTTACGGGAACGACCGCCGGCGCTCTCATCGACGCATTCGGCTATGTGAACTTCTACCTGTTGACCACCGCGCTCGCGGTCCCAGGCATCGTCCTCTTCTGGTTTATGATGCGCATGGGCCTGATCGATCAGTCGATCGGAACGGCGGGTACCGAAGGGGCAGGCGACGTCCGCGCGAAGCATCCCGACGAGAACAAGCCGTCGCGTTAGTCGGGGAAGCTGCCGTTCGCGCGCAGCACTTCGCCCGCGAGGTAGAGCGATCCGAAGACGAGCACTCGTGACGCTCGCGTGACCCGGCCGAAAGCGTGTTCGAAACTCTCGTTGGCGCTGCTCGGGAAGCCGAGATCGCTAGCCAGCTTGGCGAGCGTATGTGGAGGGCGGCACTCATGATCGGCAATCGGCACGCAATGCACTTCGGCGCCGAGACCCCGGAACGGCTTCAGCATGGCGCGCGGGTCCTTCGTCGTCAGGCTGGCGAAGATCAGCACGAGCGGCAGGTCGTTGCTGTAGATCCGGCAGATATGGTCCGCGACAAGGCGGGCGGCCGATGTATTGTGACCGCCGTCGATCCAGAGTTCGCTCCCCGCGGGCAGTGCCTCTAGCAGCGGACCAGACGCAAGTTTCTGGAGTCGAGCCGGCCACGTAGCCGAGGAAATCCCCTCTGCAATCGCGTCGTCTGACACGGTGATCTGGTTCTGATGGCGCAACATCGCGACGGCCAAGGCCGCATTCTCGGCCTGATGGCGGCCCGGAAGGGTGGGAAGCGGAAGGTTCAATAGCCCGGAGTAGTCGCGATAGTGGATGCGGCCGCGGATAATCCTCGAGTCCCACAGCGCGCCACGCCCGATCCAGGGTGCGCCGGCCGCCTCTGCCTTGCGCTGCACTTCATGGGCGGCCGAAGCCGCGTATCGCTGCGTGACAAGCGGCACGCCACGCTTGGCGATCGACGCTTTCTCACCGGCGATCTCCGCCATTGTCCTGCCGAGCCACTGCCGATGATCGATTCCAAGACCTGCAATCCCACACACCAGCGGCTTTTGGATGACGTTCGTTGCGTCAAGACGGCCCCCCAACCCGACCTCCAGAATGCAGGCGTCGGCCGGGGTTCGGGCGAATGCGAGGAAGGCTACGGCCGTCGCCACCTCAAAGAAGCTGGGCCCGATGTCGGTGCCTGTGTCGAGCACCTTTTCGAGCAGTGACGCCAGCTCCTCGTCCGTGATCAGCTTTCCCGCAATTCGGGTCCGTTCGTTGAACCGGACGAGGTGGGGGCTCGTGAACATGTGAACCGTGAGTCCAGCGGACTCGAGGATTGTCCTCAGGAAAGCGCAGGTCGAGCCTTTGCCGTTTGTGCCGGCGACGTGAAAGACGGGCGGCAACTTGTCCTGCGGGCGGCCGAGACGATCGAGAAGCCGCGTGATCCGGTCCAGGCCAAGCCGGTCGCCACCTGGCGAGAGTGTCGCGAGCCGATCGAGCTGAGCCTGCACGGCGGCACTGTCCGACCGCGCGAAATCGGCCATGTCAGGCGGCTTTCTTCTCCGAAGTCAGATAACCGATCAGCGTCGCGAGCCGCTCTTTCAGCTCCTGGCGCGGCACGACCATGTCGATCATCCCGTGCTGAAGCAGGTATTCTGCGCGCTGGAAGCCCTCCGGCAGCTTCTCCCGGATCGTCTGCTCGATCACGCGCTGGCCGGCAAAGCCGATGAGGGCGCCTGGTTCGGCAATCTGGATATCGCCAAGCATCGCGTAAGATGCAGTCACGCCTCCGGTCGTCGGATCGGTCAAAACGACGATGTAAGGCAGGCCGGCTTCCTTCAGCTCGGTGATTGCAACCGTCGTCCGCGGAAGCTGCATGAGCGAAAGGACCGCTTCCTGCATCCGAGCGCCGCCGGAAGCGGTGAAGATGACATAGGGCACTTTCGCCTCGATCGCGGCCCTTACGCCGGCGACGAACGCCGTACCGACGGCAATGCCCATCGAGCCGCCCATGAAGGCGAAGTCCTGCACCCCGATCACCACCTCGTGGCCGCCGACCTTGCCGCGGGCATTGATCAAGGCGTCGCGCTCACCGGTCTTTGCCCGGGCTTCCTTGAGCCGGTCGGTGTACCGCTTGCTGTCGCGAAACTTCAGCGGGTCTTCGCGGACCTCGGGTGCCGGCAGTTCCTGATATTTTCCGTCGAACAGATATTCGAAGCGGTGCTTCGGGCCGATGCGGTCATGAAAATCGCACCGTGGACAAACGCGCTGATTGTCTTCCCACTCCTTCAGGAAAACCATCGTCCCGCACTTGGCGCACTTGTGCCAAAGGGTGTCGGCCGACTGCCGCTTGGGAAGAAAAGGAATGCCGCTTCGAACACGGCTAAGCCAACTCATCGGAGCCTCGCGAGGTCAGTGACGCGGGGTCGGTAGGCGCAACCGCCTCGACTTGTCCACCGTCAGAGGGTTGCGGCGATCGCCTTCAGCGCTTCGGCGGGGTCCTCGGCGCCAGTAATCGGACGGCCGATGACGAGGATTGACGCGCCCGAATCCATTGCAGCGCGCGGGGTGACGACGCGCTTCTGGTCGGCAACTCCCGTTCCTTGCGGCCGTACGCCTGGGACGACGAAGAAGCCATTTGGCCAGGCCCGCTTGGCAGCACCGACCTCAGCTCCTGAGCATACGATCCCGTCGAGGCCGGATTCGCGCGCCAGCTTCGCGAGCCGCTCGACCTGCTGCTCGGGTTGTGCGGCGATGCCCACGGACTTGAGGTCGTCCGCATCGAGGCTTGTGAGGACGGTGACCGCCACGACCTTCGTCTTTTCCGGGGCTGCAGCTTTCGCCTCCTCAAGCATTGCCCGTCCGCCGGCGGCATGGACGGTCAGCACGGCGGGCTCGACTGAACGAAGTGCCTCAACCGCCTTGGCGACGGTATTCGGGATGTCGTGGAGCTTTAGGTCGAGGAAAATCGGAAGTCCCAGCGCGGCGATTTCGTGCACACCCGCGGGGCCGTTCGCGCAGAAGAATTCCAGGCCAAGCTTCACACCTCCAGCGCGGGCGCTGACCTGGCCAGCCAGATGGCGTGCGCGCTCCAGGTCCGGCGTGTCGATCGCGACGAAGATGCTCTTCATTCGATGGTTGCCGTTTCGTCCTCGACTTGCGCCGGAACCTCGCGCTGCAAGGCAGTCACGCGGTTCGCCAGAGTCCATAGCCTCGCGCGGAACGCCAGCCAGGTTGGAAGCAGCCCGATTAGAAATGCGACGAACAGCAGTAACGGCAGCTTGATGTCCGCCTGAAGGTTTCCCCACAGATCGATCGTCACGTCTCGCCAGTTCCTGGCGGCAAACAACGTGATCAGCACCGCAATCACGATCCAGAACAATGTCTTCAAGAAGCGCAAGCCACGCCCTCCCGCAAAGCGCCTTAGGCGACCCCCGCTACCATGGCCAGCCGGTGTGTCCGCCGTGTTCGTCGCGAGTTCCCCTCGCTTCGTCGCAGCGCTTGGATTGCCATGTTGAGCGCCAATTCCTCTCCGGCAAGAGCGGTCCACGCGGGGAGTGGGATTGTTGAAGACATCATCGAAAGTCGTGATTGGGGCAAGCGCCCTGCTTCTTGGCACGGCACTGATTGCGACTCGAACTGCTCCGACCCCGCAGCAGCAGCGGATCGCTGCAAAAACGCGCTTGGCGACCGTTTCTACTGCTGCGCGTCACGACGTCGACTACCGGCTGCTGGACGCGCGGCTCCAGCGTCTAATCCAGCGCCCGACGATGGTCGGCCTCGCCGTGGGCGTCGTGGAGGACGGACGAATAACGTTCCTGAAGGGCTATGGGGAGACCGCGGCGGGCTCCGGCGACCCCGTTACCCCAGCGACTGTGTTCCGCTGGGCGTCTTGTTCGAAGGGTGTCGCAGCGACGATGGTCGCCAAGCTCGCCGAGCGGGGCAAAGTCGACCTTAATGCACCGGTCTCCGTTTACCAGACGTCACTGAGGCTTCCGGCGGGCGCGGAGCAGCGCGCGAGTGTCGCCGACCTGCTGAGCCACCGCCTCGGAATCTACCACAATGCCTATGACGACAGGCTCGAATCCGGGGAGGACCCACGCCAGATCCGACAGGAGCTCGGCGGACTCAGCCTCGTCTGCCAGCCGGGAACCTGCTGGAATTACGAGAACGTCGCCTACGACGCCTCGTCGGAAATCGTCCAGCGAGTGACGGGCAAGCCTTATCAGGATGTGGTCAAAAGGCGACTTTTCGATCCCCTCGGGATGATGAGCGCCAGCGTGTCGCGGGAAGGGCTGATCAACTCGAAGAGCTGGGCGCGGCCGCACAGTGCGGGCCGACGAGTTATGGACCTTTCGGACGCCTATTACAGAGTTCCAGCCGCCGGCGGAGTGAACAGCAACATCAAGGACATGGCGCTGTGGATGCTCGCGCAGATGGGTGAGATGCCCGACGTAATCTCACCGAATGTCCTCAACGCGCTACATTCGCCGATGGTCAAGACAGCGAACGAGCGCAGGCGCCTCCACATGCCGCCTGAGGCGATCCACGACGCCTGGTACGGCTTCGGCTGGAGAAGCTACAATTATGGCGGCCATTTGATCGTGGGCCATCGGGGCGGGGTCGACGGTTACCGCTCGCTGATCCTGTTCGACCCGAAGAAGAAGAGCGGCGTGGTCGCGCTGTGGAACAGCAACACCAACCAGCCCGGCGGCCTCGAGTTCGAGATCATGGACATGATCTTCCACCGGCCGTTCCACGACTGGCTCCGCATCGACCAGACCGGCGCTCCCACCCCGGAGACCGAAGAGTCGAGCGACAGCGGCGGCGGCTCGGCCTAGTCCGGGGCTATTGCACGTAGATCGTCGTGTGCATGCCCATCTGGTCGTGCATGAAGTGGCTGCAATGCGCCGGATAGGTTCCGCGGGCAGGGATCAAGGTCACCGACATGCTCTTGTGTGGCATCACATGGACTTCGCCGTGCATCGCCATTCCGCTCAACATCTTCGAGGACGCGAAGAAGGCGGGCGCCTTGAAGTTGTGGTCGCTTCCCGAAACGTTTTGGAAGACGAGGGTGACTGGCGTTCCCGCCTTCAGGACCAGCGGGCTTGGCGTATAGCCGAAACTGTAGAGGCGAACCGGGACAACAGCGGCGGTCTTGGCTGCCGTCGCGGTTGGCGCCGCAAGGATGAAGGTGGCGAAAAGGGCATGAGTGAGCTTCATCGAAAGCCTCCGTGTGTTCGATTGCTCTCGCCCAGCCCCAAGCGAGCTTGAGGGAGCTCTCCGGCCGCGCTGCCTATGGCAAGCGGCGGCTGGAGAGCGAAGTCCGTTTAGTCGTGGTCCTCCATTTGATGTTTCAGCCGGCTCATCTGGTCATGGCCCGACCGAACCGATTGATAGGCGGTCTCGACGGCCTGGCGGCATTCACCGGTCAGTTCGTCGCTCTTCAGCGCGGTTTCGAATTTCTCCTTCAGATAATCCTCGCCCGCTTCGACGGAGTTGATGACCCGCTCGTCGTCGCGACCGGTGACCGCCGACTTGAGGTCTAGCCAGGTCTGGTGGGTCGAACCCATGAACGAGCCATCGTCGGGCGGATCGCCGCCGAGCCGGCGGATCTCGTTCTGAAGGGACTGGACGACCTGCCGCCGCTCGCCCGCATTCTCGCGGAACAGTTTCTGGAAGCGCGGATTCTCGCTGTTCTGAGCGGCCTCCTCATAGCCGTTGACGCTGTCGATAAGCGTGGTGGTGAGCGTTTCGAGGACGCCCACTTGCGCGTCGTTATCCATTGAAATCTCCTCTTGCTGAATTGGTCAGTGAGAGAACGCCCCAGCTTCCAAGGCGATGCGCCTGGCCGAGAAAATTCCGGCGCAAGGGGATTCGATGCAGTCTGGCTGCGGAGCTCCGTGTTGGGGAGGGAGTATCGCACATGTCCGTCCGCGCGTTTGGCTTGGTCATTGCCTTGTTGGGTTCAATCGCCGCCGCGCCCGAATCGTCCGTTCGTCAGCCTACGAGCAAGTGGCTTGTTGAGTTCGCCGAAAACCAATGTTTGATGTCGCGCGCCTATGGCTCGGACAAAGCGAAACTGACGCTCGCATTCGAGCGGTTTCCTATGGACAACGGAATTTACGTTTACGTCCTCAAGCCCGGGAAGAGAGACGATTTGAGGAGCGGTCGTGCGGACGTGAGCTTCGGGACTTCGGATATCGCCAACGCGGGATTCGGAGCAGGACTCGTGTCTGGTGGCCTTCGTCGAACCACGATCATTGTCCCGGAATACCCCAGCGCGGCAACGGCCACGACTAGCGTGGTGTCAGTTTCGGTGCCGGGAGAGGTCAGCGAGTCATTCGCGGTTCCGGAATTTGCCGCCGCAATGGAAGTCATGCGCCAATGCGTTATTGATCTCGGAGAGCATTGGGGGATTTCCGCTGAAGAGCAGCAGCGGATTGCGATACCCGCCAAGCCGGTAAAGCCGCTAGCAACGTATTTTGACGGTACTGATTACCCCACCCAATCACTCAGGAATGAGTCGAGCGGACGAACGAATGTTCGGATCGTTGTGGCCGAAACCGGTCAGGCGCAGGACTGCGTCGTCATGAAGCCGAGCGGAGACGTCGCGCTCGATAAAGAAACCTGCAGAATATTGCTCCGCCGAGCTCGGTTCCTCCCAGCCGTCGACCGCGCTGGGAAGCCAATGAAAAGCGTTCTTGTAACCTCAGTGAACTGGCTGGTGATGGGCGGCTAGCCACCAACGCCCGGCAGCCTCGCTGCAATCGGCTCCCAGCTATGCGTGGCCATCAACACCAGCGGGATGGCGGCCGCAACGACGCAGGCGATGAGGCCGGTCCAGGTTGCGGGGTGGACCCTGCCCAGGGTCCGCCTGTCCCGGACAAATAGCGGCGCAATCAATATCAAGAGGCCCACGAACAGCTGGATCGAGAACCCGGCCAGAGTCGGCGGGGCCAACGGGATGCGGCTGAAGCCGGGACCGAACACCACGAGGATCGCGGCGCACAGCATAAGGCGCTTGTGCCACGGGGATTCGCGACGGCGTCGCCAGGCCTCCCAGACCAGGAACGCAAAGGACGGGATCACGGCCAGCGGAACGATTGTCCATTCCAACGGCGTCGAGAAGGGCGGCTGGTTCGCCCGCGGCACCTGCCAGACCGCGGTCAGGTACATGACCGGAATCATCAGGATCGCGAGGAACATCCCGAGCTTGCCGAGTTGCATGTGCACCGCGTGCTTGCGTGCAGCGATGAGCTGCGTCTGGACAATAAGAAGCGCCATCCAGGCGGTGAAGACGAGGCCATGGACAATAACTCCGGGCGGGAGCGTCGGATTCGGCCTTGGATAGGACGGTACAATGCCGCGCAGATAGAAGCTCGGGCCAAAGCCAAGGAGGACGATAAAGACGAGAAAAAGCGCCATCCGCGTGTAGAATTTGCGCTCGGACGCAAGGCGCTCTTGAGTTGGAACTGCAGCGGTTGCCATCGGCGAATACCCCCAAGCCGTTGGAATGACCGAGCCTAATCGGGCAAGGCGATTCGATGCAAATGCGAACGGCTGGCGCTCGTGGAGAGAGCGCGATAAGCCTCGGGTCCGGAGGAGCATCGATATGCGGACGGGGATGTTGATTTGCGCGGCGCTGGTAATGGTTCCCGCGATGGCCCAGGCCCAGGCGACGGGCGCTGGGCTTCCGGCTGGCGCTTCGGAGCAGGTGGCAGTTCCGGATTCACCGATCGCCGCGGCGATCGCAAGCACGGCGCGGACGCCCGACAACGTCAAGCTCGACGAATCCCGCAAGCCCGCCGAGGTCCTCGAATTCTTCGGGCTGAAACCCGGAATGGCGGCGATCGATATGTTCGGCGCAAATCGTTACTGGTCGGAGATCATGGCTCCGGTAGTCGGTCCCGCCGGCTCGGTGGTGGTCTGGCAGCCGACACAGTTCATGAACGACAAGCGGAAGGCGGAGTTCGCGCAATTCGCCCAGCGGCAGCCGAACGTCGCGCTCATTTCCAGCCCGTTCGAGGACCCGCGGCTCGGAACGAACCACTATGACTTCCTGATCATGAACATGGATTACCACGACGTCTATTGGCAGAATCCCGAGCGGAAGATCCCGAAAATGGATCCGGATGCCTGGCTCAAGGCGCTTTATGCGGCGATGAAGCCGGGCGCTGTAGTCGGTATCATCGACCATGTGGCCAGCCCGAACGACGACCCCCGCGCCACGGTCGAGAAATATCACCGCATCGACCCTGCGGTGCTCAAGGCGGACTTCCAGCGCGCGGGATTCATTTTCGAAGGCGAAAGCGACATCCTTCGCAATCCCGCCGACGATCACTCACTCAACGTCTTCGACCCGAAGATCCGGGGTAAGACCGACCGCACCGTCTTCCGATTCAGGAAGCCCGCTTGACCCGAAGCCGCGAGAAGGCGGCGTCGCCTGAGATACGGGGACCCAAGCCCTGGCTCGTGTTGTCCGCGCTGGTCCTCGGGCTGCTCCTCGGAATAATCAGCCCGAACATCGGCGAGCCCGCACGTTCGGCGATCGGCACGACCGCGTCGGTGGTCGGGGGCCTGTGGCTAAAGGCGCTGCAGATGACCGTGGTTCCCCTGATCGTAGGTCTGCTTGTCACCGGCATTGCGCAAAGCGCCGAGGCGGCGCGAGGTGGGCGTATTGCCGGGCGCGCAGTGCTTTGGATCGTGATCCTGTCGACAGCTTCGGCGATCATCGGAATGGCGCTGATGCTGCTCTTGCTCAGGATCGCGCCCCTGTCGCACTCGTCCGTGGCCGCACTTCGCGACGCTATCGGCAGTGCGCAGCCGATTCAGGCCCAAGCCGCAAGCGGCAGCGTCGATGCCTTCTTCAAGGGCCTCATCCCGGACAATATTTTCAGCGCTGCGGCCAACACGGACATCCTGGCGCTCGTCGTGTTCACGCTTCTGTTTGCGCTGGCGATATCGCGGATTGCTGCGCCGAGGCGTGCGGCACTCGTTACTTTCTTCGCTGCGGTGACGGACGCTTTTCTCGTCATCATCGGCTGGATCCTCTGGCTCGCTCCGGTCGGAGTCTTCGCGCTTGCCATTGGGCTTGGTGCGGCAGCGGGTGGCGCCGCGTTCGCTGCCCTCGTCCATTACATCCTTCTGGTGTCTGCGGTCGGCCTGGTCATCACGCTAGCCGCTTATCCGATGGCTTCAATGGTTGGCGGCGTTCCGCTGCGGCGATTTGCTCGCGCCATGCTTCCGCCCGAAGGAATCGCCATTTCGACCCGTTCGTCGCTCGCATGCCTCCCGGCGATGCTGACGAGCGCCCGCGAGCTCGGCGTGCGTGATGAAGTCGCCGACGTCAGCCTGCCGATTGCAGTTGCGCTTTTCCGGGCCACGGGGCCTGCAATGAACACTGCAGTCGCGATCTATGTCGCCTACGCCATCGGGCTGGATCCTGGGTTGGGGGCAATCCTTGCCGCCACCGCGGTTGGAGCGGTGATGAGCTATCCTGCCATCAGCCTTCCGGGCGAAATCAGCTACATCAGCTCCATCGCTCCAATTGCCATCGTGCTTGGCGCTCCGATAGCGCCGCTGGCCCTGCTGGTCGCGGTGGAGATGATCCCGGATATCGTCCGAACCCTGGGCAATGTCTGCGCCGATGTGGCTTTGACGACCGTGGTCGATCGCTCGGAAAAAGCGCCCGAAAGCTGAACGCCGGCTCACCGCCGTTTGTCGATTGATGCGCACACAAACGGTCTTTGTCGGACTGCCGACTAGTCCGGTATGGCGGTCGATGAAGGCAAGACTTTGTAAGCACACAGGTGCACTCCAATCGTGCGGCGCGACCGCGCTCTCCCCAGCCAGGCCGCGTCGCCCAAACGAGGAGACGCGACATGACGAAAGCTCTTCCCGCGTTTGGCGCCCTGGAGCTTGCATTGGCGCTCATCGTGCCCACCGTGAGCCAGGCCGCTCAAACCAATAGTGTCCGAGTGTCGTATGCGGATCT
>Ga0207701_10001494_pt1 | contig 24399 bp, 18 predicted proteins | sample KBSSwiSSwithPhiX_FD_184294 | JGI IMG/M metagenome (GOLD analysis project Ga0207701, IMG submission 184294) | Switchgrass rhizosphere bulk soil microbial communities from Kellogg Biological Station, Michigan, USA, with PhiX - S5 (SPAdes) (version 2) | ecosystem: Environmental > Terrestrial >... | reverse complement strand
GTCCCGCGGGAGTCGGCGCTGCCGCCAACCACGGCACGTCCGGCGATGGCGTTGCAGGACCGCGGGCTGGCGTCGCGGTCACAGCCAGAGACGACGATTGAAATCCACATCGGCCGCGTCGAAGTGCGCGCGCCAGGCCCTTCGGCCGCGAAGACCGTGACGCCGCAGCGTGCGGCGAGCGATCGGCGGTTGTCCGCCTACTTGCAGCGGCGTGCCGCAGGGGCGCGGTCATGAGCAGCCCGCTCGCGATTGCGGCCGTGACGGCGACGCTCTGTGATGTGCTCAATCACGGCCTCAGCGATCCCGATCTCGCACCGCTCGGATCGGTCTCGGTGACGGCGATTCCGCCCGATCGGATCGAAACCGGCAACAACGAAAAGAACGGGCTCAACCTGTTTCTGTATCAGGTGACGTCGAACCCGGGCTGGCGCAACCAGGGCGAACCGTCGCAGGGCATCGGCACTGCAGGCAGTCGACTATCGAACCCACCACTGGCGATTGACCTGCACTACATGCTCACCGCGTACGGCACCGCCGACTTTGCCGCCGAGGTTCTGCTCGGCCGCGGAATGGAACTGCTTCACGACGCGCGCGTCCTTTCGCGCGAGGAGATTCGCGCGGTACTCAAGGCAGACGCCAACCCGGTGAAGATCGCGCACATAAAACGCGACAGCCAGGGTCGATTGGCCATCGACCTCGCCGACCAGATCGAGCAGGTCAAAATCACGCCGCACTACCTGTCGGCAGACGAGCTGTCCAAGCTGTGGACAGCGATGCAGGCGCGATATCGCCCGACGATGGTCTATCAGGTGACCACCGTTCTGATTCAGGCTAGGCGTCCAACCCGCGCGCCGCTGCCGGTTCTGACGCGCGGCCAGGAGGACTCGGGGGTGACTTCACAGCCGGACCTCACGACTCCATCGGCGTCCCGTCCGACGCTCGCCTCGATTCGGGTCATTCCGGCGACCACCGGGGAGCAACGCATCTCCGCCGAGCAGGGCGACGCGCTGGAGATCACCGGTTCTCAGCTCGACGGCGATGTGGTCACTGCCGAGTTCTCACACCGGCTTCTGACCGCGCCGATTCCCGTAAAGGTCGCTGCGGGATCCACCGCCACGCGGGCGTTGGTGGGGCTCCCGCAGTCGCACGATCCGACGCAAGCTGCCACGTTCGTTGCGGGCGCCGATACCAAGTGGCCGGTCGGACTGTACTCGGTTGCGCTTCGCATGGAGCGCGGCGGCAAGCCAACCCAGCGTACAGGACCCGGGTTCTTCAACCTGGTACCGAGGTTGTCGGCCGCGCCAACAATCTCGGGCTCGGGTAGCACGCTGACGATCGCGGTGACCTGTTTCCCGCAGATCTGGAAGGACCAGGCCGCCGAAGTCTTCGTCGGCGCCGAGCCGTTCACGCCAAAGCCCATCGCGGACAAGTCGGCGACGGTGACCGCTACGATCGCCGGCGTCACGCCGTCGGAGATTCCAGTGCCGGTGACGCTTCGCGTCGACGGCGCCGACAGCGAGCTGGTTCGCAATCGCACGTCGCAGCCGCCCCAGTTCGAAGCCATGCAGCGAGTGAGCCTGCCGCTATGACCGAGACGCTGACATCGAACCAGGCCTTTCTGGAGGCGTCGGTGCGCTGGATACGCGCAGTCCTCGACGCGCGGGCGTCGTCGGTGACGCCGCCCTCTGAGAAGCGGCCGTGGTGGCGATGGAGTGCTTCGCGGCCTGCCCACGATGCCAGGCCGGCCCAGCGAGCGAGGCCGTCGCTGGACGAGGCCGCGATGCAGGAGGGCGTGCCGTTCACGACACTCGTCGAACGCTTCGGCCTCTCGCGGTTCGAGCGCGACGTGCTGCTGCTGGCGGCGTGTGCCGAAATCGACACCGGCATTCCCGCTCTCATCGCGCAGGCGCAGGGCGATCCGGCCCGGCCGTTCCCGACCTTCGCACTCGCGATGTCGTTGTTCGCCGATCCGAGCTGGGACGCGATGTCGCCGGCGCGCCCGCTTCGCGCGCAGCAGTTGATCGAGATGCATCCGAGCGCATCGCTGTCGCTGCTCACCGCGCCCCTGCGAGTCGACGAGCGCATCGCGTCGCATATCAAAGGCGTGAACTACCTTGATGAGCGGCTCGCGGGGATGGTTGCGCCGATGGTCGATACCGGGCTGCTCCCGCCCTCTCACGAAGCGCTCGCGCAGGGGCTGGCCCGGTGGTTCAGCACGCCGCACGCGTCGGGGCTGCTGCAACTCGTGGGCTCCCACCTGGCGACGAAAGCGGACATCGTCGCGAGGGCTGCGGCCCTGGCCGGGTTCCCGGCCTATGCGATGCAGGCCGACGGCTTGCCTGGCTCAGTCGATGACCTGGGGCGCTTCGAGCGGTTGTGGTCGCGCGAGGCACAGCTGCAGCCTGTGATCCTGTTCGTCGAGGGGATCGATGCCGTCGAGCCGCTGACCGGCGAAGACAGCAAAGCGCTCGCGCATCCGCGCTGGCCGCGCGCTCTGACGCGCATGGCCGGACCCTGCGTCCTCGACGTACGCCAGCCGCTTGCCGGTTTGGACACCGCGGCCGTGATTGCCGTCGATCCGCCGAGCGACCTCGAGCGTCGTGCCCGCTGGCACGCTGTGCTCACGACCGGCGACCAGCCGCCGCCCGACACCGTCGTCGCTCGGCTCGCCGGCGAGTTCACGGCGAGCGGGTCGCAGATCGACCTTGCGGCCCGCCGCGCGCATGCGTTTGCCGCCGAAGGTGACGACCCGATCGACCGCGTGGGCGCCGTCGCCGCTCACGCGTGGGGCGATTGCGTGCAGCGTGCCGGGGCGACGCTGGCCGGGATCACCCGCTGGGTGCAGCCACGGATCACGATTGACGACGTGAAGCTGCCGGCGGAGGAGAAGGCGCAGCTCGAGCGCCTGATCAGGCACGCCCGGCAACGCTCCATCGTCTCGGGGCAGTTTGGCTTCGACGAGCGCACCGATCGCGGCCTTGGCATCACCGCGCTGCTCTACGGCGAAAGCGGCACGGGCAAGACGTACGCCGCCGAAGCCGTCGCGCACGAGCTGTCGCTGGGCCTTGCCGTAGTCGATCTCGCGACCGTGACCAGCAAGTACATCGGCGAAACGCAGAAGAACCTGCGTCGCATCTTCGATGCCGCCGATCACGGCGGCGCGGTGCTGTGCTTCGACGAGGCCGACGCGCTCTTTGGCAGACGCAGCGAGATCAAGGACAGCCACGACCGCTATGCCAACGCCGAGATCAACTACCTGCTGACGCGGATGGAGCACTTCACGGGCGTGGCGATCCTGGCGACCAACCAGAAACATGCGCTCGACTCGGCGTTCATGCGGCGGCTGCGCTTCGTGATCGGGTTCCCGTTTCCCGGCGTCGAGGAACGCTCGGCGATCTGGCGCACGGTCTTCCCGCCGCAGACGCCGCTCGAGGATCTCGACTATGAGCGCCTCGCCAGGTTTGCGCTGAGCGGCGGCGGCATCTTCAGCGCGGCCCTGGCCGCGGCGCACGATGCCGCGGCCGATGGCCAGCCCGTCAGCATGCATCACGTCCTCGAGGCGGTGCGATCGGAGCTGCGCAAGCTGGAGCGTCCGGTTGCCGAGGCCGAATTCCGCACGCGTACGGCGGTGCGAGAGCCCGCGGAGGTGGTGGCGTGACGATCCGCTTGACCATCGATCGCGTCGTCATCGACGAGGGATCGCTCGGCGCTGTTGGGCGCGCACGGCTTGCCGCGAACCTGCGCGACTCGCTGCGATCCGCGCTGCTGCAACGGATCGCCGCATCCGCGCCACTGCCCTTGGCGCGCCAGAGTCGCCTCGAATCGACGGCGCTTCCCTCACTCAATCGCACGGCCGGTTCCAGCCTGGCCAATGCGGTGGGAAAGGCGGTCGTGAGCTCTGTCTGGTCCCGCTCCGGCACCGCGACAGGAGCGAGGCGGTAGCCATGCCCGGTCGGTCGGCTCTCGCACCGGCACGGAGTCAGCGCTCGCAGTCGGCTGCCATCCGCAGCGCGTTCGACGCGCCACGGGAGACGTCTGTCGACGCGGTCCTCAAGTCCACGGGCGAGGCGCTCGATTGGTCGGTTCGCGAGCCGGCTGAACGCCAGTTCCACCACGACTTCTCCGACGTGCGTGTGCATACCGACTCCAGCGCCGATGCGGCAGCGCGGTCGCTGCATGCCAGGGCCTTCACCCATGGATCGGACATCGCGTTTTCCGCCGGGCGCTTTCGGACAGGCGACGCCGACGGACGCAGCCTCCTCACGCATGAGCTCGCCCACGTCGTTCAGCAGAGGCGAGGCGGAGCGGCGGAGAGCTCGGCACTCGAGGACGGTGCGCGGCAGGCCACCGTCGCCTCGCTGCGCGGTGCCCTGTCCGTGGACGTACCCGGCGCGAGCGCTCCGCGGATCAGCTGTGAGGGCGAAGACGAGACGCCGCTGTGGAAGCGCGCATGGTCTGGTGCGACACGGGCCGCCGGCGGCGTCGTCGAGCGGGCCAAGGCGGCGCCCGGCGAAATCAAACAGGCGGTCGTACAGAAGTACGAAGAGGCGAAGCACACGGTACAGGCCGCGACGCAGGCCGTGGAGACGCGAGTCGAGGCGGTGAAGGCTGACGTCTCCGCGAAACTGGCGCCCCTCAAGACGCCGGAAGGCCGCGCCAAGATTTCTCGCGCCATCGAACGGGCGACCAAGCCCACGATCTCACTGGCAGAAAAGTCGGCGGAGGCGCGCCGGGGGGCCCAGGCCAAGCTCGCAGCCGCGGAGAAGGAAGGAAAGGACGTCGGACGCGCAAGGGCGTTCAACACGCTCGTGAAGGACGTCGACGACTTCGTCCAGGCGTGGAACCGAACGGAAGTCGAGCCCACGCGCGCGGCGGCCGCGGCCTACGCCGAAGGAGGAGGCTGGAGCGCAGCGATCAAAGCCGGACAGAAGAAAGCCGACGAGGGCATGAAGGAGATGACGACGGCATTCAAGAAGACGGTGTCCGACTACGAGGACGGCACGATCATCCCGCCGGCGAGCGAAACGACTCTGATCGATCCCCAGAAGCATCCGACGCTCGCCGCCATCGAGCGCAAGACGGAGGCCGCGGGTGGGGCCGTGACTGGTTTCGGGCGACAGGCGCAGGGAGGCGTGGCGGTGGCCCTGTGGTCGATGGGAACAGGAATCGCGAACATCTCGGTGCATCCGGTCAACACGATTCGCGGACTTGGCGAACTGCCCGGGTCAGGCCCGCTGCAGACCGCAGGCCAGACCGTTGGGGTGATCGACGATCTCATCACCTCCGACAAGCCGGCGAAGCAGGTGCTCGCCGAATACGCGTCGAAGCAGGGGCCGGCCGGCCGGAAGGACGATCCGGAGAAGACGAAAAACCTGCTGAAAGGGCTCGGCGAGAACTACATCGAAGCAGCCGGCTACAAGCTCGATCCAAAGACGCGCGAGATTGTGCCCTCCGGGGAGAAAGCGCGCTGGGGCCGCATCCCGGGCTTGCTGCTCGTCGACGTCGGCAGCTTCTTTATTCCGGGGGGCTCCGGAACCAAGGCCGGTGCCGGCGCGAAGGCACTCGAGGGCGTTCGCACCGTCGAAGCACTCGGAGCAGCGGAGAAGGGCCTGCAGATTGGCGGCGATCTCGCCAAGACCGGTGACCTCGCGAAAGGCGCGGATGTCGTCGCCGAAGGAGCGAAGCTTGCCGATGTGGGTACCGAGGCGCCGAAGGCGGCGACGGTGGCGAAGGAGGGCCAGGGTGCGGAGGAAGCTGCCAAGGCGGCCAGCGAGGCCAAGGCCGCGCAGGGTGTCGCGAAGCCGCGGCGCATCCCGTTCCTCGACGACGCCATGGACCGCGTCAAGAAGTTGTTCGGGGAATCGAAGCCCGCCAACGACGTCGCCCCGCCGAAGCCCGAACCACCAGCGGCCTCGGCAGCCGCCGATGCTCCGAAGAGCAATGTGGTCGACCTGCCGCCCGACCGCCCGCGCGATCCGGTCACCCACGATTACAAGCAAGGCAGTCCGCCGGTCCAGGACATCGGCGACGCCAAGCGCGCGCCCAGTCCGAAACAAGAGGCAGCCGCGGTTGCCGACGCGCTCGATGCTGACAAGGCAGCGACCGAGGCGCAGATGGCCGCTCAGGAGGGCGCGGAGCAGGCACTGGCAGACGCGAAGGCCGAGGCGCCGCAACTGGCGATGACCGGAACGGATGCCCCGGTCGCCATTGCGGGCCCGAAAAAGCCGCCGACAAAAGTGCCGCCGGCGCGACCGACGCCAGCATCGGCCCCGCTGCAACGCGGCATGTCGCCCAAGCCGGCTCCCCCGATCGTGCAGAAGATTCCCACGCGGAAGCCGCCGAGGGCGTACACCGCTCAGCCCAAGGAAGGGCCCAAACTGCCGGCCGGCTATGAGGATGCGTTCGAGAGCGGCGCTGCACAGCAGAACCGGAAATTTCCAGGCGGACTCGCAGAGAAGGACGCCGCGGCGGCCGGACGCTTCGTGGACAAGTGGTGGCCGCAGCTTGCCGACATGATGGGGGTCGATCCGAAGAGACTGTTCGTGCAGGGGGCCGAGGAGCTCTATCCCGGCGGCCTGGCGCGGAATCCAGTCTTGCGCGAGTTCCCCGTTCCTCACCCCGATTACCCGACGAACTTCAAGCCTCGCACCGACGTTATCGATCCCCACACCGGCCGAGTCGTCGAGATTGGACCCGGAGGCCCTGGGCGCACCAACCCGGTGAAATTCGTGGAGGCGCAGCAGTATGCGGAGTGGCTGGACAGGTACTTCCCACGTACCGACGGCCTTCCCCATACGCCCGCGTTCGCCCTCTATCACCAGCAGCTCGTCATCGACTGGCTGCGAGACATCGGCTATCTCGAGCGCTCTCGCATGATGAGGTTCAACCTTCTCCCATGATTAACCTCGCCGCTAGCGCCGTTCGGATCAACGCGATCGCCCACGCATCGCTGCTCAACCCGCAGATCCTCAAGGCCGGGATCCTGCTGCTCGATCCCGTGTCGACCAAGCTCGCGCGCACGATCATCTTGCAATACAACCCCGACCAGCTCACGCGCACGCTGCAGGTGCAGGCGACGACCGGCGAGGCGGCCGATCGGTCGGAGGCGCTGCGTCTCAAGGGCGCGCCGATCGAGACCTTCAAGCTCGAGGCGGAGATCGACGCAACCGATCAACTTCAGTTTCCAGACCAGAACGCCACGGCCACCGAGGTCGGCATCTTCCCGCAACTGGCCCTCCTCGAATCTCTGATTACTCCGCCGAGCGACCAGATCGCCGCCGCCGACGGCCTGCTGACCGGCGGCGTCGTGGAGATCGCGCCGATGGAGGCGCCCCTGGCCCTGTTCGTCTGGAGCGTCCAGCGCGTCGTTCCAGTGCGCGTCACCGAGCTGTCGATCGTCGAGGAAGCGTTCGACACCTCGCTGAATCCAATCCGCGCCAAGGTGAGCCTGGGCATGCGCGCGTTGTCCGTGATGGACCTGGGCCTCGCTCACCGAGGCGGGAAACTGTTCCTCGAGTACCTGAAAAAGAAGGAAGCGCTGGCGCTGCGAGTTGCCGACGGCGCCCTCGATCAACTCGGATTGAAGACCGCGCCATGATGGATCCGTATTCGTTCATTCCGCCTGCGCAGCAGCCATCACTGGATGTGTTTCCAGAGGAGAGCCGCTATCGTGGCCTGCCCCTGCTGACGACCCGCGACGCGTGCGGCCAAGAAATCGTCTACGTGGGACGCCGATGGATCCCTCCACCCTCGGCCTTTGCCGACGTCGGACGCTACCAGGTGCTGGAGGGCGACCGGATCGACAACATCGCCGCCGCCCTGATAGGCGACCCTGGTCTCTATTGGCGTATCGCCGACGCGAACGCGGCGCTGTCGCCCGACGAGCTGACGGCCCGCGCCGGTCGTTGGTTGCGCATCACGATGCCGGCCGGCATTCCCGGCCCGCAGGCGCTCTGAGGGCGGTGCCATGTTGAAGGGCATCCACTTCTCGATGCTGTCGGCCTCGATCTCGCCGGCGCCGGGCGCGCCGCCCGGAGTGGCGCGGCCCGAGCCGGTGCCGCGGGATGTCGCCGAGGCGTTCGTGTCGGCGGAGATCACGCAGTCGACCGGCGGCAGCAGCAAGAGCGGGTTCTCGCTGACCTTTGCGTTCGGCAAGTCATCGAAGACGCGGCAGCGCTTCGCGCAGGGCTTTTTCGATCCGCCGCGTCGCGTCGTCCTGGTCGCGACGATCAACGGCAAGTCGCAGGTGCTGAGCGACGGCGTGATCACCAAGCACGAGGTGAGCTCGAGCAACGACCCCGGTCACACAAAACTGACAGTCATCGGAGAGGACCTGACGCGGCTGCTCGATCTCATCGACTTCAGCTGGATCTTCAAATACCCGGCGATGCCGGCCGAAGCGCGGGTGGCGATCATCCTCGCGAAGTACCTGCCGCTGGGTCTGATGCCGATCATCATCCCGAGCGTCAACATCGACATTCCCATCCCGACCTCGCGCATCCCGAGCCACATGGGGACGGACCTCGAGTACGTGACCTATCTGGCCCGCAGCGTGGGCTACGTGTTTCACGTCGACCCCGGGCCCGCCCCCGGCATCTCCACGGCGTACTGGGGGCCGGAGATGACGATCAGCGCGCCGCAGCAGACGCTCATCGTCAACTCCGACGCCGCGAGCAACGTCGACTCGCTCAGCTTCTCGTTCGATGGCTTCGCCAAGACCTTGTACGTGATGTTGCTGCGCGACGAAGCGCTGCCCGTGCCGATTCCGATCCCGATCCCGGATGTCAATCCGCTGTCGCCGCCGCTGGGGCGGCGGTTGCCCTTCCCGCTGCAGATCCAGCCGCTGCGCGGCGTCTCACACTTCAACCCGGCGCAGGCCATCATGATCGGCCTCGCCAAGGCCGCCCGCGCGGCGGAAGTCATCAGCGGCACCGGCTCGCTGAACGTCATGCGATACGGCGCGGTGCTGAAGCCGCGGCGGCTCGTCGAGGTGAAGGGGGCGGGACTGCCGCACGACGGACTGCATTTCGTTCGCAGCGTGACGCATTCGATCAAGCCGGGCGAATACAAACAGCGCTTCACCCTGACGCGCAACGCCTTCGAGCCGCTGTCGCTGGCGGGCGGCGTTGCCGACGCGGCGCTCGGCATGCCCGTGCCGGCCGTCGGCGTAACTCAGCGGGTCGGCGGCGCGGCGCCGGCGGCGTAAGCGGAGGTTGAGATGAGCGATCGTCCGACGATGCAGGGCCTGCAGTTCACGGAGGAGTTCACCACGAGGGAGCAGTGGGGTGAAGCGCCGTCCGACTCTCCCGACGAAGTTCCAGGCTTGCGCCGCTACTGGGGAAAGTATCCCGGCGTCGTCGTGAACCCGATCGACCCGGAGGGCCGCTGCCGCCTGTTCGTCCAGGTGCCCGACGTGTTCGGCCCCAACATCTCGTCATGGGCATTGCCGTGTCTGCCGTTCGCCGGGTTGTCGATGGGGATGTACGTCGTTCCGCAGCCAGGCACGAACGTGTGGGTGGAGTTTCTGCATGGCAACCCGGACATCCCGATCTGGACCGGCTTCTGGTTCGGGTCGTTCGTCACCACGCCGAAGACGGCGCTTCTCGCGCCGCCAGGGCCGCCCAAGCTGATCGCCGATACGCTCCTGCAGCACGCGTTCGTCATCAGCGACGTGCCGGTGATGCCGTTTCTCCCCAAGGGAGGTGTTCTGCTGAAGAGCGGCACGGGATCGTACGTCGCCGTCGATGCGACAGGCGTGCGGATCTTCGGCGTCTCCGTGCAGGTGAACGGTCTTCCAGACGGCGTCAACCCGCTCGCGGCGGCGCTGGCGATCACCTAGGAGCGCACCATGCCCGGCTTCGTGATGACCCTTGCGACCCCGGTGATGTGCACGCATGGCGGCAAAGGCACGCCCGTGCCTCCGGTCGGTCGCGTGATCGCGAGCGGGATGGGCGTGATCACGCAGGCTCACGTCTACGTGATCGTCGGATGCGGGTTCCCGGCCGCGACGTCTGGAGCGCAGCCGCCGTGTGTCTCCGGCACGCTCTTCACCGGGACGTTGCGCGTCCGATCGCTGGGACTGTTTCTCGGGCTGTTCCCCGATTCGATGGCGACGTCGAAGGGGTTGCCCAATCCGACCCCGTTGATCATCGCCCCTGCCGGTCAGGTGCGGGTGCGCGCGCAGTGAAGTGGACCAATGAACATCGCCTTTCCGTTCCACTTCACCGCTGACGGCCGTACCGCGTCGACGAGCGATGCCGATCACGTGCGCGGCATGATCGAGCTTCTCCTCTTCACGCAGCCCGGCGAGCGCGTCATGCGCCCGGATTTGGGCACCGGAGTCCTGCAGTTCATCCACGCCGGGAACAGTCCCGAGGTGGCCTCTGCCCTGCAACTCACGATTCAGGCCGCCTTGACTCAGTTTCTCGGCAACGTCGTCGACATCGGTGACCTGCGGGTCGAATCCATCGACGCCGAGCTGCGCGTCACGCTCGCCTACGCGATCCGCGCGACCGGTGAGCAGCGCGTCGATACCTTCAGCAGGAGCGCGCCGTGAGTGAGCCGCACTGCCCGTCCGATCCGGCGGAAACCTGCGCGGTCGATCGGCGCCGCCCGCTGGTGCGTGTCAGTCGGGAGCTGGCCGGCATCGACTACGTCGAGGTGTATCCGGACGGGCTCACGCTGTGCGTACACTTCTTCGGCACTCTTCCCCGCCATCTCGACCTGCGTCATGTCGTCATCACGGGCGGTGCGCGGATACGAGACATCACCATCACCGACGCGCAACTCCACGAGCACGGGGACGGCGACGTCTGCCTGATGCTGACGGTCGACAAGACCGGAGACTTTTCGACGTATTGCGTGTGCCTGAGCGATCCCGTGGTGACGGCGTCGCGCTGCTCGTTCGACGCGCCGGTGGCCAAGCGCCGCCAGGTGCCGAAGGGCATCGATCCGCGCTATGCGTGCGCGCCGTTCACCTTCTGTCTCGACCCCACGGGCGGTCGCGACTGCAAGCCCGAACCGTGTCCGCCGACTCCGAAGCCGCCGCTGCCCCCAATCGACTACCTCGCGCGCGATTACGACACCTTCCGGCGCCTGATCCTGGATCGAATCGCGCAGACAATGCCGCAGTGGCGCGAACGGCACGCGCCCGACCTCGGAATCACGATCGCCGAAGCGCTCGCCTACACCGCCGATCACTTGAGCTATCAGGTCGACGCGGTGGCCATGGAGGCGTTCCTGCGCACGGCGCGACGCCGGATCTCTGTCCGCCGCCACGCTCGTCTCGTCGATTACCTGATGCAGGAGGGCTGCAATGCCCGCGCTTGGGTCACGATCGCGTCAGAGACCGACCTGCCCGACGTCTCTCTCGCGGAGGTGAAGTTCGTCGCCCTCTCCGGCGACGATGCCAGGCGCAGCGGCGGCCTGCTCGACTGGCACGAGCTCGACCCGTCCGCGGCGCAGATCTACGAGCCGATCGCCTTCGACGCGCGCACGCATATCGACATCGTGGCGTCGCACAGCGAGATCGAGTTTTACACCTGGCGGCGTGATGAGTGCTGTCTGCCGGCGGGTAGTACCCATGCGACGCTGTACGACAGCCCCGGGTCACAACCGGCTTCACCTGACAAGCCGGACGCACCCGATCCGCATGCCGCCGCGGTCCACACGGATCACGATCAGAGTCCGCCATGGACGCTGAAGCTCAAGGCCGGGGACGTTCTCGTGATCGAAGAGACCCGAGGATGCGACACCGGCTCGACCGCCGACGCGGATCCCGCCAGGCGTCACGTCGTGCGGCTCACACGAGCCACCCGAGCGTCCGATCCACTGACAAAAGCGCGCATCTGGGACATCGAATGGCATCGTGACGATGCGTTGCCGTTCGACGTTCGGCTGTCGGTCCGAACGGGGGCGCCCGAGTGCAAGACGGTGTCGTCGGCCGTCGCACGCGGCAATGTGGTCCTGGTCGATCACGGGCTGACCGTCGACGAGACCAATCCGGACTGGGTGGTCGGGGTGGAGACCGACGGCCTCTGCTGCGTGTGCGACGGTGGCAGCACCGAGCAGCGGACGGTCGCCAGGCGGCTCATGATGACGCTGGGCCGCCGCCCGGTCACACACGCCGATCCGATTCCCGACGGCGTAGCGTCTGCCCGCGCCCTCGTGCAGCGGGACCCACGAATGGCGCAACCGTCGGTTGGACTGGACGCACCGCCGCCGCCCAATTCGCAGACGAGCGACCTGGCCTGGTGGGCGTACACGTACTCCTGGCATGCCGTGCGCGATCTGCTCTCGAGCGGCGGCAACGACCACGACTTCGTCGTCGAAATCGACGACGAGGGGCTGGCGCAGATTCGATTCGGCGACGGCGTCAACGGACGGCAGCCCCGAGCTGGCGAGCGCTTCGCCGCCCGCTATCGCCTGGGCAACGGGCCGATGGGCAACGTCGGGCGTGATGCGATCAGGTGGCTGGCGTTCACGCACACGACGATCTCGGGTGCCACGATCCGGCCGCGAAACCCGCTTCCGGCCACCGGCGGGCTCGCGCCCGAATCGATCGACAGCGTGAAGCGACGCGCGCCCTCCGGGTACACACGCGTTCTCGAACGCGCGGTTGCCGCTGATGACTACGCCCGTCTGGCTGAGGACGATCCACGCGTGCAGGGCGCATTCGGCGAGCTGGTCTGGACCGGCAGCTGGTACGAGGCCGACGTGGCGATCGATCCACTCGCCGGGTACGCCGCCGAGGACGTCGCGCCGGTCGTCATCCAGCAGCTCGAGCGCGCGAGACGGATCGGCCACGACCTGGGCGTCGTGCCAGCGCGGCTGGTTCCGCTCGACATCGCTCTGTCGATCTGCGTGTCTCCGGGCTACCTTCGCGGCGATGTCGAGGAGGAAGCTCGCAACCGGCTGTCCAATCGCATCCTGTCCGACGGCACGCGAGGACTGTTCCACCCCGACGACTGGCGCTTTGGCGCCGACGTCGCGGGGTCGCGGATCATCGCGGCGATCCAGGCCATCGACGGAGTGACCCACGTCGAGTTCACGCGCTTCGCGCGATTGAACAGCAGCGACGCGGATGCCGCGCAGTCGAAGGACGAGAACCTCATCGCGATCGCCGTCGACGAAATCGCCGTGCTCGAGGGCGACCCGAACTTTCCCGAGCACGGGCGGCTGAAGCTCGACCTGAGAGGCGGACGATGAGTTGCCAAGAATGCGGCGCGCGGTGCGGAAGTGACGAGTCGTGCGCATGCGCGTGCGGGGATCCTCATCTCGAACCGGCAGTGAACCGTGCCGGCCTCGAGGCGATCGGCGCGCGGCTGGGCGACTTTCACGACTTCTTCGGCGACGCCCTTCGGCGGCTGGGCGATGCGTCGTTGCCGGCGCTGCGCGATCTCGGCACGCGCGATGGATCGGATCCCGCCATCGCGTGGCTCGACGCGTGGTCTATCGCCGCCGACGTGCTGACCTTCTATCGTGAACGGCTTACCAACGAGGGCTATCTGCGCACGGCCCGCGACGAACAGGCGCTGCGCGAGCTTGCGGCGCTCGTCGGCTACAAGCCGCGGCCAGGGGTAGCGGCCACCGCGTACCTCTCCTACTTGATGGAAGCCACGGCGGCGCCGGTTCCGATTCCCGCGGGCGCGAAAGCGCAGTCGGTGCCGGCGCCGGGTGAGCGCATGCAGACGTTCGAAACCGGGGAGCCCTTCACCGCGCACGCGGCGTGGAGTCAGATGACGCCGCGCATCACCCGTCCCCCCGGGATCACGCTGGTCGATGCGATGGTTCGTCCGTCGCTGCGGCTGGCGGGCACGACCCTGGTGGTTCGTCCCGGCGAGCGCGTGTTGTTCGTATTCGACGACAAGCCGGCTTTTCAGGTGGCGCGCGAGGTCACGGCATCTCGTATCGACATTCTCGCGGGGCACATCGATCTCGACCTGAAGCCGCACCTGCTCTTGAGCGACGAGCCGAACCGGAAACTGGCGCAGGGCCTCGAGGCCCTCCGCGACGACATCGCGACGCACCCGACCCCGGTCTCCGACGGCCTCCTGATCCTGATCGCGTCCTACATGCTCGGCGGCAGTGCCGCGGACGGCAGCGCCCTGGCGGCCCGCATCCAGGAGGTGGCAACCACCGCCGCGGGAAAGGCACAGGCCGGAAAGGTCAAGGGCGCGTTCGACGAGATCAGGGGAGCTATCCCGGTCATTGACCTCAACGCCGCTGCCGGACCCTCCTCGCTGGACGACGTGCTGGTCGCGGTAAATCGCGCCCGCCCGCGGCAGTTGACATCGGCCCGCCAGCTGACGACACAGCTTGGACGCGGATTGTCGGCCAACGGCCCCGATCGCGTGGCCGTCCTCGAGGCGACCACTCCTGGCCTGGCGGACGCGCTCGCCGCCACGCTGGACGCACTGCCCGCGTCTGCTGCGCCGGCCAACAGTTCGCCGAAGGTATATCTGCTGCGAACGACCGCCCATGCCTTCGGCGCGTTCGCCCCACTCAAGTTCACGGCCGGCGATGTGCCACCCGTTGAGTACGAGTTAGAGGGCGTCGACAACAAGTTCCTCTTTCTCGATGCCGTTTACGACGGGATCGTGCCGCGCTCGTACGGCATCCTCGACATGGCGATGCCGTCGACGACACAGGGCCACTTCGAGCTCCTGCCCGAGCGGGCCCTGTTCATCTTCAAGGTCACCGGCGTCGAAACTGTGTCGAGGCGGGCCTATGACATGACGGCCAAGTCGTCGCGGCTCGAATACGCGCGCCTCGACGCGCACAAGGCGGTCCTGCCCCTGTTCGGTCCAGGAGGTGGACTCGGGGAACCTCCTCCGAAGACTCCGCTTACTTTCGTTCGCAACTTCCTCTATCACGTGCAGAGCGAGGAAGTGACACTCGCTGGCGACGTCGAGGACGTCGACGTGAGCGGGCATGAAATCGTGCTGCAGTCGCGCGTCGATCCCTTCCAGCCAGGGCAATGGGTCATCGTGGCGGGAGAGCGAACGGATATCGCTGACGCCAACCACCGCCCCGTACCCGGCGTGCGTGCCGCCGAGCTCGCGATGATCGCCGCGGTCGATCAGACGTCGGACGAGCACGCGCCCAACGACACGCTGCACACCGTGATCGCGCTGGTGAAGGACCTGGCCTACAGCTACAAGCGCTCGTCGACCGTCGTCTACGGCAACGTCGTGAAGGCGTCGCATGGCGAGACGGTGAGCGAGGTGCTCGGGTCGGGCGACGCCAGCCGCGCCGGGCAGCAGTTCGCGTTCAAACGAGGGCCGCTGACGTTCACCACGGCTGCGACGCCGGAGGGCGCCGAGTCGTCAGAGACCGTGCGCGTCAACGGCACGCGCTATCAGCAGGTGGATTCATTGCTCGATGCGTCGCCCGCGGCGCGCGCCTACGAGATGGACGTGGATGCTGACGGCCTCGCCACGCTGACCTTCGGCGACGGCGAGCTCGGCGCCCGCCTGCCGAGTGGCACGCAGAACGTCCGTGCGGACTATCGCGCCGGCATCGGCTCGGCGGGCAACGTCGGAGCCGCGCAGATCAGCGTGATGACCACGCGCCCGCTCGGCGTGACCGGCGTCGTCAATCCGCTTCGCACCACCGGAGGAGCCGATCGCGACGGAGCCGAGCGCATCCGACAGAACGTCCCGATCGCGACCCGTGGCCTCTCGCACCTGTCGCGCCTGGTATCCGTCGACGACTACGCGAACTTCGCTCGCCGGTTTGCGGGCATCGGCCACGCGGACGCCGTGCGCCTCAGCGACGGCGCCCAGCAGCTTGTATTTGTCACCGTAGCAGGCGTCGACGACAGCCCGCTCGACGAGGACAGCGAGCTGCTGGCGAACCTGCGCGATGCGTACGCAAGGTTTGGCGATCCGACGTATCCGGTTGAGATCGAGGTACGCGCGCTGAAGGTGCTGCTGATCGAGGCGCGGGTCGCCGCGATGCCGGACGCGGATTGGGAGATTGTAGAGCCCGAGCTGCGCCAGCGCGTCCGCGATGCGTTCGCGTTCGACCGCCGTCGCCTTGGCCAGTCTGCGTATTTGTCCGAGGCAGTGACGGTGATGCAGCACTCACCCGGCGTCGACTGGGTGGATGTCGATCGGTTCGGGGGGTTGACTGAAGCACAGATTGCAGACGCGGCCGCGCTGGCGGAGGCGATGAAGGGTTTGACCGCCGAGGCGATCGTGTACGCGGAGGGCGCGGGAGTCAATCCCAAGTGGACGCCGGGCTCGAAGCAGCCGCGGTTCGTCCCCTCGCAACTGGCGTTCCTGCCTCCGAACGTGCCGGGGCTGCTCGTGCTGAACCGCGTCTAGGCGGGAGGCGAGATGTTCACCGAACCTGATGCGTTGTATCGCCTCCTGCCGGCGTACATCCGCTTCCGCGATCAGAAGATCGACAAGCCGCTCGAACAGCTGCTCTCGATCGTCGGCGATCAGGCGGCGGCGATCGAGCGTGACCTGGAACGCATGTACGACGGATGGTTCATCGAGACGTGCGATGACTGGCTCATTCCATATATCGGTGATCTGCTCGGCCTCGAGCCGGCACACCTGGCGGTAGCGCAGGCGAACCTGGCATGCGGGCCCGAGCTCGCGCGCGTGTTGTCGGCGAGGTCGGCCACGGCAAATGCGATTGCGCATCGACGGCGCAAGGGGACGCTGTGGGTACTCGAGGAAATCGCCCGCGACATCGCGCATTGGCCGGCGCGGGCGGTCGAGTTCTACCGTCAGCTCGCCGTCGCCTCTCACCTCGATCATCCGCAGCCCTCGCGCCTGGCGGTCGCGGATATTCGGGCGGCCCGATCGCTCGTGGATCTCGATGGGCCCTTCGACGGGTTCTGCCACCTGAATGATGTTCGGCGCATCAGCCACGCGGCCTCGCCCGGCAGGTTTGCGATTCCGAACGTCGGAGTGTTCGTGTGGCGCCTGCGTCCGTACACGGTCACGAAGACCACGGCGTACTGCCGTGAAGAAGCGGGCATGCACTGCTTCACGTTCTCGGCGCTGGGCCACGACACCCCGCTCTTCCGCGCACCGGTTGCCGAGCCGCGCTCCACGGACATCGCGCGTGCCGCGAACCTCCCGGTTCCAATCACCACGTGGATGCTCGAGCGAGACGCGCCCGCCGGCGCCGGCCGCGCCGAGGCCGATCCGGCGCTCTATGGCCCGGACACCAGCTTCGTCGTCGAAACCGCCGACTGGGCGGGACACCGGCCACCGACGCGCGCTTCCGCCGATAAGGCAGTCTCACCGGACGACGTCATTCCGGCGGAGAAGGTCATTCCAGCCGACCTCTCCGACTGGAGCTACAAGGTTCCGAAAGGGCACGTCGCCGTCGATCCGGTCCGCGGCCGGATCGCCTTTCCCGTGTCGCAGCCACCGCGACGTGAAGTGAAAGTGACGTATCGCTACGGGTTCGCGATGGACATCGGCGGGGGCGAGTACCCCCGTGAGCCGGTGCCGCTTCCTCCAGACCCCGAGCGCGTCGAAGTGTGGCCGGACGGGTACGCGGCGCCGGGCGCCCCGGCCACGATTGCCGATGCCTGGCTCGAATGGCGAAAGCGGAATCCGCCGAGCGCCGACGGCGTGAAGGAGACCGCCGCGGACCAGGCGACTCCGGAGCGCAAGGCGCTCGTGATCGTGCTCATGAGCAGCGGGATATACAAAGGACGCTTCAACCTCGCGCTGCACGTCAACGAAACGGTGGCCGTCGTTGCCGCACCTGGAACGCGGCCCGTATTGTGGCTCTCCGATGAATCTCCAGGCGCCTCTGACGCCATCGCGATTCGCGGCGGCGCTGGAAGCCGCGTGATCCTCGACGGGCTGCTCATTGCCGGCCGCGCGATCGAGGTCGGCAACGAACGCATCGACATGGACGACGATCTTGCGCAGAGCACGGTTGCGCCTCCAGCGCAGTTCTGCGAGTTGTGGATCCGGCACAGCACGCTGGTCCCAGGCAACTCGCTCAATCCGAACTGCGACCCGCGTCGACCCTCGGAGCCAAGCCTGGTCATCGACGACACCTCTGCGTGCGTCCGGATCGAGGCCAGCATCGTCGGCGCCATCCGCGTCCTGCACGACGACGCTCCTCGCGAACCCACGCCGATCTCGATTGCCGACAGCATCGTCGACGCCACGGGAGAGGACCGTGCGGCCATTGCGGGCGTCGCCCGGCAGCTGGCATATGCGGCACTGACGGTGGTCCGCAGCACCATCCTCGGGCGCGTGGTCGTGCACACGGTGAGGCTGGCGGAGGACACGCTGTTCGTATCGACCGTCGAGGTCGCGCGCCGTCAGATCGGCTGCATGCGGTTCTGCTTCGTGCCGCCGGGCTCGCGGTCGCCGAGGCGATACGAGTGCGAGCCCGATGGCGCGTTTCAGCAGGTGGAGGCGGACGTGGCCGCGCTCGATCCACCGCCTTCGCCGGCTGACCGCGACGCGCTCGTGGCCCGGCTGAAGTCAGATGCCTCGGCGCGGGTGATTCCGCGGTTCCAGAGCGTCCGCTATGGAACGCCGACCTATGCGCGTTTGACCGACTGCGTGGACGTGCGCATCAGGAAGGGCGCGCACGACCAGTCCGAGATGGGCACCTATCACGACCTGTACGAGCCTCAGCGGCTCTCGATGCTGACCGATCGGCTCGAAGAGTTCGTACCGGCCAGCTGCGACGCTGCCGTCGTCTTCGTGACCTAGGAGAGAAGCCATGTATGGCGACTTCGATCGCGTGACCTTCGATCCCCTCGCGGGGTTTGCCAACGTCCTGCTGCAGCAGGGACGGCTCCTGCTCCCTTCGGATTTCAACGAGCAGGGGGCGATTCTCAATCATCTGCTGCGGCAGCTCATCATCGACCTTCACGGCAATCAATGGCGCGTCGATACCGGATTCGAGATTGACGTCGACTCGGATGACGCATTGAAGTTCACCATTGGCAAAGGACACTTCTATGTCGACGGCCTCTTGTCCGAGAACGACAAAGACCGCTCGTACGACGACCAGCCGTTCTGGGTGAAGCCCGCAAGCCTCGCCGATCTCGAAGACGACAGCGTGGTGTATCTGACGTGCTGGGAGCGACCCGTCAGCTGGCTGCAGTACGCGCGGTTGCGCGAGGTCGCGCTGGGCGGTGCCGACACCGCCACGCGTCTGCAGCTCGCGTGGCAGGTCCGCGTGGCATCGCAAGGCCTCTTCCAGCAGCTCGACACGATCTCCAAGGCTCTCACCGCGCGCCAGAAGGTGGCCGACCCAGAGACCAAGAAGGATCTGACCAAGCGGCTCAAGGTGATCACCGACCTGAAGAACCTGTTCGGCGATCCGGGCGCAAACCTCACCAAGGACTCGGCGCCGAAGATTCTGGCTGCTCTCGACGAGGCCAGTCCGTTGATGGCCGCGGATGCGAAGGACGAGTCCGCGACGCCCGAGCCGTGCGTCATTTCGCCTGAGGCCGAGTATCGCGGCCGCGAGAACCAGCTGTATCGCGTGGAAATCCACGACCCGGGGCTCGCGGCAAAAGCCTCGTTCAAATGGTCCCGCGAAAATGGATCGGTGGCGTTCCGGGTGCTCGACGTCGTAGAGGTCACCGCTGAGTCCGCGAAGTCCGAGACCGAAACGAACGTCACGCTCGAAAGCCTCGGACGCGACCGTCGCACCGGGCTGTGCGAGGGAGACTGGGTCGAGCTCATCGACGAAGTCATCGAGTTCAACGGCGACGTGGCGCCGCTGCTGCAGGTCACGAAGATCGACGTTCAGCGCCGCAGCGTCACGCTCAGAGGCAAGGCGCCGGCGATGGACCTGACGCGCCATGCGATTCTGCGCCGCTGGGATCATCACCCCGACGACGAGGCGCGCGGCGTGATGCGCGTGACCGAAAGCAACGACGCGGGCTGGATCGACCTGGAGCGCGGCGTGAAGATTCGCTTCTCGGTGGGCGGCAACTACCGAAAGGGCGATTACTGGCTCATTCCGGCGCGCACCGTCACGGGCGACGTCCAATGGCCGAAGGACGGCGACGTGCCCCGTCCGATCCCGCCGCAAGGGCCCGCCTACCATCGCGCTGCGCTGGCGGTCGTCACCAAGTCGAGCGGAACGTGGAAGGTGAAGTAGCGATGAACCGAGAGCACGGCACTGTAGTCCCCCCGTCCGACGTCGAATGACGCGATCGATTCCTCTGGCGGCATCCGCGGACTTTCGGAGACAACATCGTCGGCTTCGTAAGGGCCGAGGCCGCAGCCGACTACCGCCGGCAGGTTGCACGGTGGACCCATGACGCCATGGCCCGTCGAGCGAGTGCTGGCTACGTGACAGGTGGTCGCGTGTTTGGGTACGACAACGTACGCGTCGATGCGCATGTAGGGAGGACACAATGTGCCGCAATGGACTGATGGCCGACATGCCGGTCGCCGACGGCGCGGTGCGGGATCTACTCAAAGCAGAAGTTTTGCAGCCGCAGCTCATCGCGCGCATTCTAGAGCGCGCGGTCGCGCTCTGGCAGCAGAACGAGACCGGCCACACAGCCAGGACGGCGCGCCTCGAGTCCCAGATCGCAATTCTCGATGCCGAACTCGCCAATCTCGCGGACACAGCCGCCCGCGGCGGCGCCGTCCCCGCCGTCCTCGCGGCGCTCGCCCGGCGCGAGGACGACCGCTGCCGGCTGGCGGCAGAACTCGCCGTACTCACGCGGTCGTCGCGCAAGAGGTCCTGGCAGCCAGCCGATCTACGCGCGCAATTTCGCAGGTTCCTGGATGAGTGGCATGGGCTGTTGGCGGACGACCCCGCAAAGGCGCGGGGCCTGCTCGATCTCGCGTTGACCGATCGGATCGGCTTTACGCCAAACCTGGAGCACCGGCGCTATGAACTGACCATTCCGGTCGCCTTCGACCGCCTGATCGTCGCAGTCGTACCGGAGTTACGGGGCTTACAAGAAATGATGGCGTTCCCGACGGGGACCGCCGGAAGGTGGAGTCGGCCTTGGGCGGGTTTTTCCGACCTGGCCGCATGAGTTCGTCAGCGAGTCGGACGTGGTGCCAGGGCCGGCCTGCGTTGCGGTCAAGAAAATGGTCTCCGTTCTCTCCGTGCTCTCCGTGCTCTTTGCGTGGTGAAGGCAATTCGCTCTCCGCGGTGCTCTCCGTGCTACGGAGAGCAGGCTTAGGAACCAGAGAGCGCGGAGAGCACGGAGAGCACTTTCTGCAAAGTGCTGTGCCAACTGTCGCGTTCGAGCGCGCGGTCCCACCCGGCCTTCCGATCGCGCCGGCAAGCTCGGCAATCGCCGAGGCACAACTACCCCACTAGCCTGTCAGGGCCGCCGACGTGTCGTCGCAGCCAACGTTGCTACCGAGCCGCCGCGTCGGCATGCCCTATTGCTTCCTATCGTCAGACGCGAAGGACTACGATGAGCCTCACGGAGATAGAACCATGAAGTCACGGGCGATGTTCACAGTGCTCCTGGCGACGATCGCCGGCGCCGCTTTCGCGCAGGGGAGCTTCACCAAGGCTCAGGTCGGCGAGCAGATCCGGAGGGTCGAAGACGGCGTCGACGAGTTCCGCAAGTGGGCAGAGCACCGCGGCGACGAAGGGAAGGACCGGGCCGATTCGGCCCAGGCCAATGGCAAGTCGCGACGCGGCGGCAAGACGGCGACCGAGTCGCAGAAGAATACGGCCAAGGACAAGAAGGACGATCTCGAGGGGGCCCTCGACGACCTGAACGGCTCCACCAACCGCCTGCGCCGCAAGTTCGATCCGGGCGACCAATGGATGGAGACCAAGAGCCAGGTGGAACGCGTGATGGACGATGCCCGGAGAATTAACGAGGTGATGACCCGCGGCCGCTACGGCACGCAGGCCGAGCGCTATTGGGGGGCGCTGCGCAAGAACATCAACGACCTCGCCCGGTTCTACGGCATCACGCGGATGGTGTCGTAACGCGGACCAAAGGCACAAATACCCCACTAGCCTGTGAGGGCCGCCGCCAGCCGACTGATCTATGCGCCGCAAGGACTTTCTGCTGCCTGCCGCCGGTGCGGCCGCCGCTTCGGTGCTGATCCTCGCCTTCAGCTGGCGCTACGGAATCTTTCGAGACGAGCTGTACTACATCGCGTGCGCACGACGGCTTGCGTGGGGATACGTCGATCATCCGCCGCTGTCGATCGCGCTGCTGAAGCTCGCCGGCGACGGGGCGTTCGCAATCAAGGTCCCGGGCGCGCTGGCGTTAAGTCTGGTCGTGTTCCTGATCGCACGCGAAGCGCTGCGCCGCGGCGCCGACGCCTGGGAAACCACCGTCAGCATCGTGGCAACGGTCTTGTGCCCGCTGCTCCTCGCGATTGCGGGCTTCTATTCCATGAACGTGCTCGAGATCGCCTGGTGGGCCATCGCGATGGTGATCAGCGCCAGGCTGCTCGAGACGATCTCGCCGTCCCTCTGGCTGTGGCTCGGCGTCGTGATTGGTCTGGGCGCGCTGAACAAGTACAGCATGTTCATGTTTCCACTCGGGCTGTGCGTAGGCATGCTCCTGTCGGCCGAGCGACGCCAGTTCCTCACGCGGTGGCCGTGGATCGCAGGCGCGATTGCGGCCTTCATCTTCCTCCCGCACATGGTCTGGGAGATCCACAACGGCTGGCCGTCGCTCGAGTTCATCCACAACGCAACGACGTTCAAGATGGTCGCGATCGGACCGATCGACTTCCTGAAGGAACAGTGGATGGCGACCAATCCGATTCTCGCGGTCGTGTGGCTGGCGGGGCTGATTGGGCTCTTCGCGATGCCGCGGTTGAGGCCGTGGCGTCCACACGGCACCACCTTTTTCGTCGTCGTCGCGATCCTCATTGCGTCCGGCAAGAGCCGCCCGTCGTATCTCGCGCCGGCCTACACGCTGGTGCTGCCGGCAGGCGGGATTGCGCTCGGACGTGTCGTCCGGACGCGAACGGTTCGCGCGATCGCGCTCGCGGTCTTTGTGCTGGCCGGCGCCTCGAGCGTGCCGGTCGTGCTTCCGGTCCTGCCGGTCGACCGGCTGATTGCGTATCAGGCTGCGCTCGGCTCCACCCCGCGCGCGGAAGAGCATTCACGTCTCGGTCCGCTGCCGCAGTTCATGGCCGACCGCTTCGGCTGGGAGGAGATGGCGGCGGCGGTCGAGCGCGCCTATCGAGCGCTGCCACCGGAGGAGCAGCGCCACACGTATGTCTTCACGCGCGACTACGGCGAGGCGGGCGCGGTCGAGTATTTCTCGCCGCTGTTACGCGATCGCGTCCTGGGCGGCCACAACAATTACTACCTGTGGTTCCCGCAGGGCTGGGACGGCTCGGAGCTGCTCGTCATTGGCGCCACGGCGGAGGACCTGCGAAAGGCGTTTGCCGACGTGCGCGAAGTCGGCCGCACCGGCGACAATCCGTACGCAATGCCGTACGAGCGCGATCTGCCTATCCTGCTCGGCCGCCAACCCACCCAGACGATCGAGCAGCTGAGGGCGGCCATCAAGCACTACGACTAGCGCATCGCGTCGATCTGATAGGCGGACGCGCATGAAGAAGACACTTCACCAGTACGACCAGCCGGACTGTCGCTCAGCCGTCTGCAACCGGCCGTTTCGCGACGAATCGCCGTCTCCAAAGTGTCTCCACGATTGCGGTGGATTTCAGTGCACTCACGAGGACGCACGCGGACACGATTGAGCGCCCGATCGCTTTGCACCAGAAGTAGTTAGATCCAGAAGTCACATGCCATCAGTGAGTTGATAAAGCGCGCTGAAAAGGGTTCAAATCCTTTCTTCCGCACCCAATCTGATGTAAGGCCGTCGTTTGCCGGCGCCTCCGATGCGCCGACGGCTCGCGCCCGCCGCTTGCGGCCGAGTGGCGGGCGATGCTCAGCGGGCACGTACCGCAGGGGCGCCAGGTGATTCGGAAGTTGCTCGTCGGATCGATTCGACTGTTTCCAAATCAGCAGGTGGGTCGAGGCTACCGCTTCGAGGCCACCGTGTCGTTTGGCCGGTTCTTACAGGGATTTATCGATCCAACTTCGGTGGCGTCCCCGACGGGAATGGCCGCCAGTTGGATCGCGATTGACGGCGTGTCCGACTACCTGCGAGTCGCCTGATGGAGCGTCCGGCGGGGCTCCGGCAATCGGGCTACAATCACGGCCGATCCCAACCCTGTGCCGCTGTCCCCCGGGTCTCTCCTCGGCCCGTATGAAGTTCTCGCGCTGATCGGCGCGGGTGGTATGGGCGAAGTGTATCGCGCTCGCGATGACCGTCTCCCTCGACGGCACGGTTCTCGTGCCACGGACGACGAACACTGCAGATCTGATGCTGCTCGAGAATTCCAAGTAGGACTCCCTTGACGAACGCCGATTGGTGGACCAAGGTGCGCGGAGAACGCGACGCGACGACGTCACCAACGGAACCAC
>Ga0207701_10001492_pt1 | contig 24424 bp, 18 predicted proteins | sample KBSSwiSSwithPhiX_FD_184294 | JGI IMG/M metagenome (GOLD analysis project Ga0207701, IMG submission 184294) | Switchgrass rhizosphere bulk soil microbial communities from Kellogg Biological Station, Michigan, USA, with PhiX - S5 (SPAdes) (version 2) | ecosystem: Environmental > Terrestrial >... | reverse complement strand
ATCTCGGCCAGGCCGGCGCCCTTGCCGCCGAGCAGGTCCTTCATCGTCCGGTTGCCGTCCGCCTTGCCGCTGCCGAAGAAGTACACGTGCTTCTTCGACTTCCCTGTCTTCGCCGCCGCCGTTTTCGTCTTCTTCGCCATCATCTCTCCGGTCGACTGTTGATCGACGTAGCGCCCGGCTTGAGCCGGACCTAACCTTGTTTCTCGTCTTGAACGATCGCCGAAGGATCGGCGAACAACAGAATCTGTTTCTTCAATCTCACCAGAAACGCCAGCCGCGCCTCACGAAGCTTCTGATCGTCAACCATCACGAGGACTTCAGTGAAGAAGCGATCCACCGGCTCCCTGAAGCTGACGATCTCGTTCATCACGTCGGCGAATCGGCCCGCGTCGAGCGCCGTCTGGATCGCCGGACCGCGACGAATGATCTCGTCCGCGAGGCTGAGTTCGGCTGGCTCTCGCAACCGGCTCTTGAGTTCTTCGAGCGACACGCCGGTCTGGCCGTCCGCATCCTTCGTGATGTTCTTGATCCGCTTGAACAGCGCCGCCAGCGCCTTGAAATCGCCCGACGACCGGAACTTGGAAACGGCATCGACAGTCTGCAGCGCGAGCCATGGATCGTTCCAGTGTTCGGCAACGGTCTTGGCTTCGCCGAGTTCGAACCCTCGGCGCGTGAGCAGATGCTCCTCGCGCTCCTTGATGAATTCGACCAGCGTCTCGCGCCATTTCGCGGCGCCTGGGGCGCTGTCGCCATAATTGCGATGGGTCTGGTCGATCAGCTTCTCGATGATCGGCCGATTGAGGGTCTTCTGATCGGCCAGGATCTTGAGGATGCCCTGCGTCGCCCGCCGCAGGCCGTACGGATCGCGCGAGCCGGTCGGCTTCTCCCCCGCCGCGAAGAGGCCGACGATCGTATCGAGCTTGTCGGCCAGCGACACCGCGGCCCAGGTGACCGACGCCCTGCCAAGCTGCGCCTTCGCCGGCGGCGCATCGGCCTCGACGCCAACCGGCAGGTAGTGGAAGTAGATCGCCTTCCAGATTTCCTCCGGCTTGCCATCCGTGCGCGCGTAGATGCCGCCGATCGTCCCCTGCAGCTCGGTGAACTCGCGCACCATGTCGGTCGTGAGATCGGCCTTCGCCAGCCGCGCCGCGGTGCCCGCCGCCTTCGCCGTGGCCTCGTCGGCGCCGAACGCCTCGCGGGCAATCCACGCCGCCAGCCGTTCGATGCGCTCGGCCTTCTCCTTGTACGAGCCGAGCTTCTTGTGAAAGAGGAGCGTCCCCAGCCGTTCGATCCGCGCCTCGAGCGGAACCCTGCGGTCGGCTTCCCAGAAGAAGCGCGCGTCGCGCAGCCGCGCCGTCACCACGCGCTCGGCGTTGCGCGCGATCGTTCGCTCGTTGTCGGGCTCGGTGTTGATGACCGCCAGGAAGGCGTTCTTCAGCTTGCCTTCCTCGCCCTCGACCGGGAAGTAATGCTGATGGTGAATCAGCGTCGTCGTCAGCACTTCCTCCGGCAGCTCGAGGAACTCGTGCGCGAACGTGCCGGCGATGACCGACGGGTACTCGACCAGATCGGGGACCTCCTCGAGCAGCCCGGACTCGCTGCGCACCGTGCGGCTGACGCGGCCCTGGAGCCGTTGCGCCTTCGCGTCGAGCTCACGAGCGATCTTGTTGTGGCGCTCGCTGCGCTCGAGGATGACGAAGTTCTCGAGCAGACGCGCGCGGTACTCGTCGAACGACCGCACCTTGATCGCGCGGCCGGCGCGGCCGCTGGTGGTGAGGAACCGGTGGCCGTAGGTGACCGCGCCGGTGGAGACGTCCTGCACCTGGCCGGTCTGCGCCCCCGGCGTCCGCGCGATCGTGAACGGCACGACGCGGCCGCCATAGATGAAGAGCAGCCAGCGGATCGGCCGCCCGAAGAGGAGCTCGCCGCGTCCGTCTTCGAGCATCGCGTCCCAGTGCATCAGCTTGGGAAACGAGATGCCTCGCAGCGTGCCGCCGAGGACCGCGGGCAGCACATCGACCGTGGCCTTGCCGCGCTGCTTGCGGCGGAAGGCGATGTACTCCCCCTTCGGCGTCGTCACGCGCTCGAGCGCGCCGATCTCGACTCCCTGCTTCGCCGCAAACCCCGAGGCGGCAGGCGTCGGCGTGCCGTCCGGCTTGAACGCGGCTGACACCGGCGGGCCGCTCAACAGCTCCTCGAGATCGGTCTGCCGTTCGGGGATCCGGACGACGCGGACGGTGAGGCGGCGGGGGGTGCTGAAGGTCTCGACCGGCGACTCCGGCGGCAGGCGATGCTCGCGCAGCTGCGCCGCGACGATCTCGCCGATCTGATGCGTCAGCCCGGGCAGCCAGCTCGCCGGCAGCTCCTCGCAGCCAATTTCCAGCAACAGCTCGCGATCCATCAACCGGCCTCGCCCGCGGCGACGGCCGGCGTGGCGGCGTCATCGGCCGGCGGCGCATCCCCTTCGACATACGCCCTGGCGATTCCGATCGCCAGCTGGCGGACGCGGAGGATGAACGCCGTGCGCTCGGTGACGCCGATGCTGTTGCTCGAATCGAGGATGTTGAACAGATGCGAGCACTTCAGCGTGTGCTCGAGCGCGGGCCAGATGAGGCGCGCGTCGAGCAGCGACTTGGCGAGCTGATAGTACTTGTCGAACAGATCGCGATGGAATGCGCCGAAGTCGGCGCCGGGGATCTCGACCTGCCCGAAGACGTATTTCGACTGCTCCACTTCTTCACGCAGGCGCACGTCGCTGTACTTGAGCCCGGGCGCCCACTCGATGTCGTAGATGCTGTCGACGCGCTGCAGCACCATCGCGATGCGCTCGAGGCCATAGGTCAGCTCGGCGGAGATCGGCGCCAGCTCGATGCCGCCAGCCTGCTGGAAATAGGTGAACTGCGAGATCTCCATGCCGTCGAACATCACCTGCCAGCCGATGCCCCACGCGCCGAGGGTCGGCGACTCCCAGTTGTCCTCCTCGAAGCGGATGTCGTGCTGGCGCGGGTTGATGCCGCACGCCTCGAGGCTGTCGAGATAGAGCTGCTGCACTTCGTCGGGCGCGGGCTTGAGAATGACCTGGAACTGGTGGTGCTTGTAGAGACGGTTCGGATTCTCCCCGAAGCGCCCGTCCGCCGGCCGGCGCGACGGCTGGACGTAGGCGACGTTCCAGTGCGCCGGTCCGAGCACGCGCAGGTAGGTCTCCGGATGCATCGTCCCCGCGCCGACCTCGACGTCGAGCGGCTGCTGAAGCGCGCACCCGCGCGACGCCCAGAACTCAGACAGCTTGAGAATCAGACTCTGAAAAGTCATGGCTTAGTGGCGCCGCTAAAGCGACGCTCTACGAACCTCCTGCGCAACGCCCGCCGCACGCTGCACGGCGCACGCAGCACGCAGCACGCTGCACGAGCATCCCGTCGTCCTGCACCCTGCACGAGCGTCCCGTCCTCGTGCACCCTGCACCAACGTCCCGTCCTCCTGCACCTCGTGCGGCCGCCTGCACCTATCTCCGCATCTCGCGCAGCACGCGCACCGATTTCAGCTCTTTCTCCAGATGCATCGCGATTTGCTCGCGATGGATCCCTTCCAGCTCGCGCAACACCGCGGGCAACACGGCGACGTGTTTGAGCCCGATCGGCGTCACTCGACGGACGGCGGCGAGGAACTCCCGCGCCTCGACCGACAGCCGCGGATCGATCTGATAGACCCCCTGGAGCCGCAGCAGCCAGAACTCGAAGTAGCGCGCCAGCGGCTGAATCGGCACCCCTTTGACCATCGCCTCGACCATCGACACGCCGAGGCGGAACAGCGCCTCGTTGGGGTCCGCCTCCTGCGCCCACTCGTCGACGAGCTCCGCGAAGTAGCTGACGTAGCCGAGCGCCTCGCCGTCGGCGGCGGCCAGCGGCGATCGCACCACCTCGACGTAGTCGAGCCGCACCAGATCGCGCCGTTCGCGCTCGACGTAACCCACCCGCCCGTAGGTCAGCGGCTCGAGCGCGCCGCCGAACCGCCGCCGGCTCTGCCGCGCGTTCTTCGCCACCCCGCGCTTCTTGCCCCGATCGCGCGTGAGAAACACCACGATCCGATCCGACTCCCCCAGCTTGTACGTCCTGAGAATCAACGCTTCAGTGGCATGGAGTGGCATTCGGGCGGGTAACGATTATATACGTCGGATCGCCCGAGGCGTGCGCCGCCGGCGTGCAGCCAGGAAAAGCGTGCCGCTCTCGACGGTTCCGACTAGCATCCTCGCCTATGAGATCACAGCAGAATCATTGGTTGATCTTCGTGCTGCTGACGATCGCCGGCGGCAGCGCAGTCTCGGCGCAGAACAGTTCTCAGTTCCGCGACTGGAAGAGCTCGGCGCTCGCCGGCAGCGACGAGAAGAAGCCGGCCGTGCCCTGCGCGGCGCTGGTCAGCGCGACCAGCTACGAGTTCGCGGTGTCCACCGCGGCCATCGTGCCGGCGTCGGCCGATGCGCCCGAGTACTGCCGCGTCAGCGGTCTCATCCAGCCGGAGGTGCGATTCGAGATCGGCCTGCCGTCGGTCTGGAACGGCCGCCTCTATATGTTCGGCAACGGCGGCTACGCAGGTGAGGCGCTCGATGCGCAAGGCCGCATGAATACCTCGCGCCGCGCCCTCGCGCGCGGGTTTGCGACCGTGCAGACCAACACCGGCCACGACGCCGCGGGCGAGCCGCTCGGGAGCTTCGCGGCGTCGCCGCAGAAGTTCTCCGACTACGCTTTTCGCGCCGTTCACGTGTCGGTCGTCACCGCGAAGCGGATGGTGCAGTCGTACTACGGCAGCGCCGCACGCCGATCGTATTTCGATGGCTGTTCGACCGGCGGACGGCAGGGCCTGATCGAGGCGCAGCGGTTCCCGGACGATTTCGACGGCATCGTCGCCGGCGCGCCGGTGCTCGACTTCTCCGGGACGATGATCAGCTACGGCGCCATCCAGCGCGCGCTGACGGCGTCGCCGATCCCGCCCGAAAAGCTTCGCCTGGTCGCCGATGCGGTGTACGGGAAGTGCGACGCCACCGACGGCGTGAAGGACGGAGTCATCGACGATCCGCGCGCGTGCCGTTTCAACCCTGCGGCCGACCTGCCGCGGTGCAGCGGCGAGGCGGACGACGCCGGCTGCTTCTCCGCGGCGCAAATCGCCGCGCTCGAGGCGATCTACGCTCCGGTGCGGCGGAACGGCGCCGACTTCTTTCCCGGCTGGCCGGTCGGCGCCGAGATCGCCGGCCCGGGGCCGGGCGGCAACCAGCTCCCGAGTGCCTGGCTTCCCTGGTTCATGGCGCCCAACAACAAGCCGGTTCAGGCCGCCTTCGGCGAAGCCTTCTTCAAGTACATGGCGGCCGGGACGCCGAGGCCCTCGTACGACTGGCTGTCGTTCGACCTCGCCGGCGATCTCGACAAGCTGGAAGCGACCCGTGCTGCTCTTGACGCAACCAATCCGGACCTGTCGCGCTTCAAGGCCCGCGGCGGCAAGCTCCTGAGCTACTTCGGCTGGGCCGATCAAGCGTTGAACCCGCTGATGGGGGTGCGCTACTACGAGCGGGTGACCGAACACCACGGCACCGCCACGACCGATTTCTACCGCCTGTTCATGGTACCGGGGATGTTTCACTGCGCCGGCGGCGTCGGCACGAGCACCTTCGACGCGTTCACACCGCTGGTCGAGTGGGTCGAGAAAGGGACGGTGCCGCAGACGCTCGCGGCCTCGCGGCTCGCCGACGGCAAGGTAGTGCGCACGAGGCCACTCTGTCCGTACCCCCAGATCGCGCGCTACAAGGGCACGGGCAGCATCGACGACGCGGCAAATTTCTCCTGCGTTTTACCCTAGGCCGATATCGTTCAGCACGTTCTCGTCCTCGCGCCATTCGGACTTGACCCGGACGTGCAGGTCGAGGAACACGCGGGTATCGAAAAACTTCTCGAGGTCCTCGCGGGCGGCAATGCCGATCTTCTTGATCATCTCGCCGCCGCGGCCGAGGATGATCGGCTTCTGCGAATCGCGGTCGACGACGATGGTGCAGTACAGCTTCATCAGCCCCTTCGGCTGCTCCGGCTCCTCGAACCGGTCGATCACCACCGCGGTCGAGAACGGAAGCTCCGCGTGCGTGAACTGGAGCAGCTTCTCCCTGACGATCTCGGCGGCGAAGAAGCGCTCGGGCCGGTCGGTCAGGTAGTCGGGTGGATACAGCGGCTCGCCCTCCGGCAGGCGATCGATGATCGCGCGCTCCAGGCGATCGACGTTGTCGCCGGTCGTCGCCGACACCGGCACGATCTCGGCAAAGTTCGCCATCTCGCTGTACTGCTGGATGATCGGCAGCAGCTTCGATTTCTTGATCAGATCGATCTTGTTCAGGATCAGGAAGACCGGCGATTTGGTCTGCGCCGTCAGGTCGATGACATAGCGATCGCCCTTCCCCGGCGGCTCGGTGACGTCCACCACCAGGCCGAGGACGGCCACCTCGCGAATCGTGTCGACCGCGGCATCGACCATGCGCACGTTCATGCGGTGCAGCGGCCGGTGGATGCCGGGCGTGTCGAGAAACACGACCTGCGCAGCGTCGTAGTTCTTGACGCCGAGGATGCGGGTCCGCGTCGTCTGCGGCTTGTCGGAGACGATGGCGAGCTTGGTGCCGACGAGGCGGTTGAGCAGCGTCGACTTGCCGGCGTTGGGCCGGCCGATCAGCGAGACGAACCCGGACTTCATGACGACCGCCGGTCGGCGACGGCGCGCTCGCCGACGCCCGCGTTGGCGGTATCCTCGGCGGTCAGGCGGGACGTCTTGCACATCCGCACCTTGTTGATTCGCCGGCGCTCGGCATCCAGCACTTCGACGCTGAGGCCGTCGAGCTCGAAGCGCTCGCCGACCGCCGGGACGCGTCCGAGGTGCGAGAGCAGGTAGCCGCCGACCGTCTCGAACCCTTCCCGCTCGATCTCGACATCCAGCCGCTGCGCGACCTCGTCGATGTTCACCTTGCCGCTGACGACGAAGCGGCCGTTGCCCTCGTCCACGATCGGCTCCGACTCGACGTCGTACTCGTCGCGGATCTCGCCGACGATTTCCTCGAGCAGATCCTCGATCGTCACCAGGCCGGCGGTGCCGCCGTACTCGTCGACGACGATGGCGATCTGCGTCTGCTGGCGCTGGAACTGCTTCAGCAGCTCGGGAACGCGCTTGGTCTCTGGCACCACCACTGCCGGCCGCAGCAGCCCGGTGATCGGCCTTCCGTCGTCGTTGCTGTTCAGCGTCAACAGGTCCTTGACGAAGATGAAGCCGGCGATGTTGTCGAGTGAATCCTTGTAGACCGGGAAGCGCGAGTACTCCTGCTCGCGGAACAGGGCCCGCACGTCGCCGACCGTCGAGGTGTCGCGGATGGCGACGATATCGGGGCGCGGCGTCATCACCTCGCGCACCAGCGTGTCGCCGAAGTCGACGATGCTCTGGAGCAGGCGGCGCTCCTCGCTCTTGATCAGCCCTTCCTGCTCGGCGGTGTCAATGTACGCCTTCGCGGCCTCGTTGGCCTCCTCGGCAGCTTCGTCAGGCGTCGGCTGAGGCCCGCGTCTGGTGCCCGGCACCCTCCGCGCGATCCAGCGCGTGATCGGCCCGAGCGCGCGCGCAATCGGCGCGAAGGTCGGCAGCAGCACCTCGAGGACGCGCTCCGGGTCGCGGCCGGCAATGAGCAGCGGCAGCAGCAGCTCGCACACGACAACGAACGCGAGGATCGACAGCGCAACGATGCCGAAGGTGTGCAGGCCGACGCCGATGGCCCGCGCCAGGAGCGCAGTGGCCGCGCCGGTGACCAGCCCGAGCAGCAGACGCAGCGGGATGAACAGCAGCAGCGGGTCGTCGAGGTAGGTGCCGAGGCCGCCGGGGCGATTGGTGCGCTCGGCCGCGAGCCGCAACGACAGCCGCATCAGCGCGCTGAACGCCGCTTCGATCGCGCCGAGATAGACGGCGGCACATCCGAGCAGGAACAGGCTCAGCGGGATCATCGTGGTGCTCGTGCGCGCTCGATGAGGCCTTCGCGCAGGCCTCCCTTGCGCCGCAGCCGCCGCTCGACGCGAAGCATCCGGCCGTTATCACGCTCGTGATCGAAGCCGAGCAGGTGCAGCAGCCCGTGCAGCGCGAGGATCTTCAACTCGGTCTGGTAGGAATGCCGCGCTTCGCGCGCCTGGCGCCTGGCCACGCCGCGCGCGATGACGATGTCCCCGAGAAAATTGCTGGTTGCTGCGTGCTGGTTGCTGGATCGGCGCGCACTGGATCTCGTGCGTGGCGCTCCCGGGAACGAGAGGACATCGGTCGCATAGTCCTTGCGCCGGTACGACCGGTTCAGCACGCGGACCCGCTGGTCGCTCACGAGCCCGACCGAGACGACGCCGCGCGCGGCGGCCGGCGCGACGCGCGACAGCCAGGCGCCGAGACCGGGAGCGCGCAGGGGATGGCCGCGTTCGTCGCTGATTTCCACGCGAAGCCGGCCGGGGCGTTGCTCACCTTCGGGCATACCGTTCACGCCCGCGGCGCCGCGAGACGAGCCGCACCCCCGTTCGAGAACGCGTCGTAGGCCTTGACAATCTGCTGCACGAGCTTGTGGCGCACGACGTCGCGGTCGTCGAAGTAGACGAACGAGATGCCTTCGATCGATCCCACCACCTTCATCGCCTCGACCAGCCCCGAGACGCGGCCGGGCGGCAGGTCGATCTGCGTGATGTCGCCGGTGATCACCGCCTTCGCGCCAAAGCCCAGTCGCGTCAGGAACATCTTCATCTGCTCGGAGGTCGTGTTCTGCGCCTCGTCGAGGATCACGAACGAGTCGTTGAGCGTCCGGCCGCGCATGAACGCGATCGGCGCGATCTCGATCGTGCCGCGCTCGATGTAGCGCGCGACACGCTCGGCATCGAGCATGTCGTAGAGCGCATCGTAGAGCGGCCGCAGGTACGGGTTCACCTTCTCCTGCAGGTCGCCAGGCAGGAAGCCGAGTTTCTCGCCCGCCTCCACCGCCGGCCGCGCGAGGATGATACGGCTCACCTTCTTGGCAACCAGATACGCCACCGCCTGCGCCATCGCCAGGTAGGTCTTGCCGGTTCCCGCGGGACCGATGCCGAAGACGATGTCGTGCTGCTCGATCGCGTCGAGGTAGCGACGCTGGTTGACGGTCTTCGGCGCGACGCGGCGCTTGCCCGCCGCGGTGAGACTGCCCTTGAGGAAATGATCGCGGAGATCGACGAGCGTGTCCTGCGCCACCAGGTCGGAGGCGGTCTTGACGTCGGCGTTCGACAGCTTCAGGCCGTCGCGCATCAGCGACGACAGCTGTCCGACAACGCGGTCGACCTTGTCGAGGTTGGCTGAGTCGCCTTCGACGAGCAAATCGTGCCCCTGCGTACGGATACGCACGTTGAAGAGCGATTCGAGGTGTTTGAGGTTCTCATCGTACGAGCCGAACAGTGTCTCGATCCCCTCCTCGGGAACGGTGATGCGCTTCATCTGGCTCAATTCTGGGTCTTCAAATGGAGCTCACGCAACTGTTTCGGATCCACCGCCGAGGGGGCTCCGGCCATGAGATCGACCGCATTTGCGGTCTTCGGGAACGCGATCACTTCACGAATCGACGCCTCACCGCTGAGTATTGCCACGATACGGTCGAGCCCGAGCGCAATGCCGCCGTGGGGCGGCGTGCCGTATTCGAGCGCTTCGAGGAAGAAGCCGAAGCGCAGCTTTGCCTCCTCTTCGGTGATTCCGAGCGCACGGAAGATGCGCGCCTGGACCGCCGCGCTGTGGATTCGAACGCTGCCGCCGCCGATTTCTGAGCCGTTCAGCACCAGATCGTAGGCCTTGGCGCGGACGGCGCCAGGGTCGCTGTCGAGCTTGTCCATGTCCTCGTCGTGCGGCGAGGTGAACGGGTGGTGCATCGAATACCAGCGGCCATCCTCGGCATGGTATTCGAGCAGCGGAAAGTCGGTAACCCACAGGAACTCGAAACGGTCGGGCTTGAGCAGGTTCTCGCGCTTGGCGATCGCGAGGCGCAGCTGACCGAGGAGCGTCGAGGTCTCGTCAGCTTTGCCGGCGGCCATCAGCAGCAGGTCGTCCGCCGCCGCACCGGCACGGTCGAGCGCCGGACGCAACGTCGCTTCGGAGAGCGCCTTCACCGAACTGAGTGGCGGTTCTCCCGGGCGCACCCAAATCAGTCCAGTGAACCCCATCTGCTTCGCCTGGTCGACGATCACGTCGAGCTGGCTGCGCGAGTACTTGTTGCCGCCGCGCACGGCGAAGCCGCGCACCACGCCGCCGTCGGCCACGATCTGCTTGAAGACGCGGAACTCCGAGTCGCGGAACACCTCGGACAGATCGTGGATCTCCATACCCGGCCGCAGGTCCGGTTTGTCCGAGCCGTAGCGCGCGATCGCCTCGGCGTACGGCATGCGGCGGATCGGCGTCTTCACGTCGACGCCGATCTCCTTGAAGATCACCGGCATCAGCGGCTCGATCAATCCATAGATCGTTTCGGGGCGCGCGAATGACACCTCGACGTCGACCTGCGTGAACTCGAGCTGCCGATCGGCGCGCTGATCCTCGTCGCGGAAGCAGCGCACGATCTGAAAGTAGCGGTCGGTGCCGGCAATCATCAGGATCTGCTTGAACAGCTGCGGCGACTGCGGCAGCGCGTAAAACTCGCCCGGGTGCACGCGGCTCGGCACCAGGAAATCGCGCGCCCCTTCAGGTGTCGACTTGGCGAGGATCGGCGTCTCGATCTCCCAGAAGCCGTTGGCGTCGAAATAGCGGCGGATCGCCATCGACACGCGGTGGCGCAGCCCGATGTTGTGCTGCAGCCGCGGGCGCCGCAGGTCGAGATAGCGGTAGCGCAGCCGGACGTCCTCCGACACCGGGCCGTCTTCGGCGATCTGAAACGGCGGCGTCTTCGCCTCGTTCAGCAGCACGATCTCGCGCGCCAGAATCTCCACCTCGCCGGTCGTCAGCTTCGGATTCACCGTATCAGCCGATCGCCGCTGCACGACACCCTTCACGCCGACAACGAACTCCGATCGCAGCTTTTTTGCGATTGGCATCAGCGCGTCGTTCTCGCGCACCACCACCTGCGACACGCCGGCGCGATCGCGGATGTCGAGGAACGTGACGCCCCCGAGATCCCGGATGCGGTGCACCCAGCCGAGGACGACGACGTCGGCGCCGACGTCTTCGGCGCGGAGGGCGCCACAGGTGTGTGTTCTCGTAAGCTCGCCTAACGGTTCAGCCATTCCGGTCGCTTCGCTCTCGTCGGTTGCTAGTTGCTGGCTGCTAGTTGCCAGGTGTCAAAAAATTCCGCACGAACGACGCCGCCTCACTCTTCGGAACCGTCTGCTGTTCCCTCGTCTGCAAGTTCCGGATGCTGACCTCGCCGCGCACGCGCTCGTTCTCGCCGACCAGCGCCATCGCGCGCGCGCCGCGCGTCGCGGCGTATTTCAGCGGCTTGTCCACCTTCCGCCCGGCGTCGGGAAACACGTCCACGCGCAGCTTCGACTGGCGGAACTCGGACGCCACCCGCAGCGCCTCCGCCCGCGACTCGTCGTCGAGAAAGGTTACGACAACGTCTACGGCGCCCCCGGTAACCACCGCCGGGAACATGCCGCGTTCGGTCATGATCACGATGATCCGCTCCAACCCGAGCGAGAAGCCGCACGCCGGGACGTCCCGGCCGAGAAACATCCCGATCAGGTTGTCGTACCGGCCGCCGCCGCCGAGGCTGCCGATCCCTTCGACCGCGATCTCCATGATCGCGCCCGTGTAGTATGACAGCCCGCGCGCGAGGCTCGGATCGAGCCGGATCCGGCCCGCCGCCGGGGTCGCGCCGGTCAGGCGAACGATGTCGCTCAGGTTGGCCACCCCGTCGTGCGCCGGCAGGAGATCCTGCAGCCGCTGCAGCGCCGCCTCGGGCAGCTCGGGCGCCGCGGCAAACATCTCCAGCGCCTTCGCGCCCGCCGCCTCGGCGATGCCGCGCGCGGCGAATTCCTTCGCCACGCCTTCGACGCCGATCTTGTCGAGCTTGTCGAGCGCCACCAGCGCATCGGCGTGCAGGTTCCCGGACACGCCCGCGGCCTCGAGCAGCGCGGTCAGCACGCGGCGATGGTTCAGCCGCACCGTGAAATCGGTGAACCCCAGCGTCGTCAGGATCCCGCAGACCGCGCTCAGCACCTCCGCTTCGATCACCGGCGAGGTCGAGCCCATCGCATCCAGGTCGCACTGGTAGAACTCGCGGAAGCGTCCGCGCGCCGGCCGATCGGCGCGCCACACCGGCTGGATCTGATAGCGCTTGAAGAGGCGCGGCAGCTCGTTCTGGTACTGCGCGACGACGCGCGCGAGCGGCACGGTGAGGTCGTAGCGCAACGCCAGATCCGCCTCGCCGCTCGCCTCGTGCTCGCCGCGCTTGAGGATCTTGAAAATGAGCTTGTTCCCCTCCTCGCCGTACTTGCCGAGCAAGGTCTCGATGTTCTCGAACGCGGGTGTTTCGAGCGGCTCGAAGCCATAGCGCTCGTAAACATCGCGGACCACGCCGATCACATGTTCCCTGCGCCGGATGTCGTCGGGGAGGAAGTCGCGGGTGCCCGCGGGAGGTTTCGTCGACTGCTTGTCTGCCATCGTCCTAAGAGCGTGAACAACCGCGTGGAACGCAGAGGCCACGGAGACCGCAGAACACATCCTCGGGTTTTCTGGGCGATCTCGCGCTCTGCGTTCCAACGTCGCTGCTATTTTGCCTCCATGTAATCGAGGCGGTAGCCGACGTAGCGGTCCGCGTACATCTGGATCTCGGCAAGCTCGGCCTGCGTCAGGAGGCGCTTCACCTTGCCGGGGCTGCCCATCACCAGCGACTTCGGCGGCACTTTCATGTTCTCCGGCAGCAGCGTGCCGGCGGCGACGATCGAGCCGGCGCCGACGTGCGCGCCGTTGAGCAGGATCGCGCCCATCCCGATCAGGCAGTGGCTCTCGATCGTGCAGCCGTGGATCACGGCCGCGTGCCCGACCGTCACGTTATCGCCGATCGTCGTCGGATGCGTGCCGGTCATCGCGTGGACGACCGTGCCGTCCTGGATGCTGGTGCGCCGGCCGACGCGGATCGAGTGGACGTCGCCGCGGATCACGGTACACATCCAGACGCTGCTCTCCTCGCCGATCTCGACGTCGCCGATGACCTGGGCGCTGGCGTCAACGAAAGCGGTGGGATCGACGCGGGGAAACTGTCCGCGGTAGGGACGAAGCACTACGAGATTATACCGGGGCGGGTGGGGCAGCTAGGGCGGGTGGGTAGGCAGGTAGGTTCACGGGGCGGGTGGGTACAGCATCCAGCACTGGCCGGTGCAACTCTTTCACGCTCACGCCTTCGCGCTGCCCACCTGCCCCACCTGCCCACCCACCTGCCCTACCTGCCCCACCCGCCCTACTCGCCCTACTCCGCGCGAAGCGCCGTCATCGGATCCGTCCGGGCGGCGGCGCGCGCGGGGACATAGCTTGCCGCGACGGCGACGCCCGCGAGCAGCAGTGCGGCCGCGAGGAGCGTTGGCACGTCCGCCGGACTGACGCCGAAGAGCAGCGAGCCGAGCGCGCGGGCGGACGCCAGCGCCAGCACCGCGCCGGCGGCGACGCCGGCGAAGGCCAGGCGCGCGCCCTCCGCGAGGATCAGCCGGAGGATGTCAGAGGAAGCGGCGCCGAGCGCCATGCGCACGCCAATTTCCTGCCGCCGCATCGACACGCCGAACGATACGAGGCTGTAGAGGCCGACCGAGGCGAGCGCCAGCGCCAGCACCGCGAGGACCCCGAGCAGCAGCGCCGCGCTGCGCTGCGCGAAATACGACGCGCCCATGTAGTCGACGAGCGTCACCATCAGCGGCGGCGGCATTGCCGGATCGATCGCCTGCAGCTCGCGCCGGACGCCGGCGGTCGCCTGCTCCGCGGCGCCAATGCCGCGCACATGCAGCGCAACGCCGGTGCCCGCGCCGAATCGCTGGCGCAGAGGCGCGTAGAAGTACGGCTGCGCTGCTTCGTTGAGCGCGTGATAGCGCGTCGTCTCGACCAGGCCGACGATCGTGAGCCGGCGCCCCCATGCGGTGAGGCGGCGCCCGATCGGGCTGCGTCCCTCGAAGTAGCGCCGCGCGAACTCGCGGTTGACGATCGCAACCGGCATCGCCTCGCCGTCGTCGGTGGCCGCGAAGTCGCGCCCGTCGACGAACGGGATCCGCATTACCTCGAAATAGCTCGAGCCGACCAGGTTGCGATACAGCTTCATGCTCTCGTTCTGCGCCGGGGTGTAGCCTTCGACCTCGATGTCCTCCCACGATCCGCCGTTGAAGCCGAGCGGCACATCCTCGGCGACGGTGACGCCGGCCACGCCGGGGAGTGCGCCGACGCGGCGCGTCGCCTCGTCGAGATAGATCAGCCCGCGGTCGGAATCGTAGCCGCCGGTCGAGAGGTTGATGCCGGCGAGCACGACGCCGCGCGGCTCGAAGCCCGGATCGACGCGGCGCGCGTTCTCGAAGCTGCGCCCCAGCAGCAGCGCGCTGACGAGCCCGACCATCGCGAGGCCGACTTCCCCGATCACCAGGCCACCGCGCAAGCGACCGGTGCGCGCGTCGCCCGCGTTCTGCCGGCCGCCCGCCTTGAGCGCCGCCGCGATGTCGCCGCCAGACAGGCGCAGCGCCGGCAGCAGGCCGACGAGCAGCGCCGACACCACCGACGCTGCCGCCGCGTAGACGAGCTCGCGCCTGCCGACCGACAGCGCCAGCCCAATCGGGTACTCGACGAAGGGCACGAGCAGCCGCAGGAAGTCGACCATCCAGCCGGTCAGCAGCAGCGCCGCCGCGCCGGCGGCGAGCGAGATCACCAGGCTCTCGGTCAGCAGCTGCCGCACGAGCCGTCCGCGCGACGCGCCGAGCCCGAGCCTGACGGCGATCTCGCGCTGTCGCGCGGTCGCACGCGCGAGCTGCAGGTTGGTCAGGTTCGCACAGACGATCAGCAGCACGAACGCGCCGAGCGCGAGCAGGATGCGCAGCAGCTCGCCGAGATCGGACTGCGCGCCGCGCCGGGCCTGCGCCAGCGGCAGCACCGTGGCGGCGAGGCCGCGGTTGGTCCGCGGATATTCGCGCTCGAGCGCCGCGGCGATGCCCGACACCTCGGCGCGCGCCTGCTCGATCGAGACGCCGGGCTGCATGCGCGCGAAGAGATACAACGGCCGCGCGCTGCGGCTCGTCAGCCATTGCGCGCTGCCGGTCAAGGTCGCCTGCATCGTCAGCGGCACGTAGAGATCGAAGCGCAGGCCGGTGATGGTGCCGGCGAACTGCGGCGGCGCGACGCCGATGATCGTGTAGCTGCGCCGGTTGAGGCGGATGGTGCGGCCGAGGACGCGCGGATCGGCGTTGAAATGGCTCCGCCACAACGCGTCGCCGAGCACCGCGACCGGCGCCGAGTCGAAGCGATCGCCCTGCTCGTCGCCCTCGAAGAAGCGCCCCAGCGCCGGCGCGACGCCAAGGACGTTGAAGTAGTTCCCCGAGACCATCAGCGCCCAGAGCCGCTCCGTGCGAGTGTCGTCGCCGAAGCCGACCGGCCGCTCCTTGAACGCGACGACCCCGTCGAGCAGGCGCGATCGATCGCGGTAGTCGCGGAAATCGGGATACGACGAGTCGATCATCTCGCCCGAGGTCGCAACCGTCTCGATCGTGATCAGCCGATCGCTCTGCGCCGCGCCAGGGACAGGATTCAGCAGGATGCCGCGAACCCAGCTGAAGACGGTGGTGTTGACGGCGATGCCAATCGCGAGCGAAAGGATGGCGACCGCGCTGACGCCGCGCGCCTTGCGCAGCATCCGCAGCGCGAATTTCACGTCCTGTAAGAAGGCATCCATATCAGGCGTTCAGGCACACAGGGTGCCACGGTGGGAGCTCGAAAAGTCGGGAAAAGCGCGGGCCGCCGAGGAGAGTTTTGTCCGAGCGTGGGAATGGGTGTGCGGAAGTGAGACGGAGGAGGGCTGGAGGGCGGAAAGGCGGAAAGGCGGAAAAGGTTTCGACCTTTCACCTTCGAGCCGTCCCGCCCTCCAGCCTTCCGGCCTTGTGCATCAGTTATTCGCGTTCCGAGCGCCCGGCGGCGTCTTCGGGCTCGGGCCGCCTCTGAACGTCATCAGGTAATTCCTGATCGCCCGAATCTGCTTCTCCGCGTCGCCGCCCAGCTGCGGGTAGAACGACTTCGGATAGTCCGGCCAGTATGCCGGCATGCGCGTGCCCGGCAGGATGTCGGACGGCTTCTTCATCCAGTCGAGGATCCAGTCGGACTGCAGCCGCTCGTGCGCCATGCGCAAGTCGGGCGCGAGGTTCGAGGTTGGCTGATCCTTGGGAATCTCGCCGAGGACATGGCACTGCTGGCACTTGAGCAGCTCGAACAGCTCCTTGCCGGCGCCGCCGTCGCCGAGCGACGCATTGGTCAGCGTCTCGTTCGTCTGGAACGGCCCCATCCTGTTCGACACCGAGCCGAAGTAGTTGATCACGCCGTTGATGTTGCGATCGTCCAGGCCGAAGGTCGGCATCCGGACGTCGAGCCACGGCCGGATGGTGATCGGTCCGCGGATGAACGAGTAGAGCCAGTCGTGCTGCACGCGCGCGCCTTCCGGCGTCAGCATCGGCGGGCCGAGCGACGGATCAGCGACCAGCTTGAGGTAGTCGCCGCCGCCGCCTTCGATGATGTGGCAGCCGACGCAGTTGCGCCGGTTGACCAGCGTGCGCCCCTCGGCGATGTAGTCGTTGCGCGCCGACCGCGCCGGCAGCGCCGCCTGCGGCTGAATCTCGCGCTGGAAGCTCATGATCGCGGTCAGCAGCCGGTTGTTCTCTTCCTCTGTGAGATCGAAGTTCGGCATCCGCAGCTTGTCGAGCGGCGGCAGCACGCGCCCCTTGTCGAAGATGCGCGGGTCGTGCAGCTTGGTGCGGAACCATCCGAGCTTCGAGGAGTGCGGGATTTCGGTGACGAACGCGAAGTCGAGCCTCGTCACCAGCTTGGTTCCCTCTTCAGAGAGGTCGGTGCCGATCGCCTGCGCGGTCTCGAACCCCTTGATGTCGTGGCAGCTGAAGCAGCCGTACCGATTGATGGCCCGCTTGCCGAGCTCCACCTGCTTCTGCTCGGCGCTCATCTTGCCGAGCTCGGCCTGCGCTTCTGCGATCGGCAGCACGGCCTTGAGGTAGTCGAGCAGCACCTCGTCGACGACTTTCGGATCGGGCTGCGCCTTGGCGGCGTCTCCAGCCGGGCCCTTCAGGCCAGTCAGATACGTTGCCACATCGGCCACCTGGCCGTCGGTGAGCCGCAGGCTCGGCATGTAGGTCGCGGCGTTGTAGTGCTTCGGGTCGCGGACCCAGTTGTAGATCCACTCGTACGAGGTCTTGTTGCCCAGGTTCTCGAGCGGCTGTCCGAAGGTGCGGCGCGGCCCGGCCTCTTCACGCGACCCCTCGCCGACGACGTGGCAGCCCTGGCAGCCGATGTCCTTGACGATCTTCTCGCCGTTCTTGGCGTCGCCGCGCGGCGGGCTCTTCACCGCGAACTCGTGTTTCTCGGTATTGGCAAAGAGATACGCGGTGATGCCGTTGATCTCGGCTTCGTTGCGCGGAGTGTCTTCCGGCCCGCTGTTGTTCGAGTTGTACCAGAAGCGCGGCATCCAGGTGGTCGGCTTCACCGCTTTCGGATTGCGGATCCAGTTCTTCACCCAGTCCTGCGACAACTTCGAGTCGATCTTGGTGAGGATCGGTCCCGGCTTCCGCATGTTGGTGTCGAAGCCCTTGGTCTTGTGGCAGGCGTAGCACCCGGCGCGCTCGTAGGTGGCGTAGGCGATGTTCAGCTTCTCGGCCTTCGGCACGAACACCTGCTGCTTGTGGCACTTCGCGCACGACGCCTCGGTCATGCCTTTCGGCAGCATCGGGTAGTCCCACAGGTGCGGCTCTTCCCAGTGGTACTTCTCTTCCCACTCTTGCTTCTGTTTCTCGTTCGCCGGCATGTGGGCGACGTCGCGGAAGTTCACCGACTGGCCCATGCCTTCGTGGCAGACCGTGCAGCCGACCTTGTCGATCGGGTGCGACGAGCTGCCGCCGAGGTAAGTCGCGAGATCGGGATGGGTCGTGAACGGCTGCGGGTACTTCTCGTAGCCCTTCTTGTCGATCGCCAGGTGGCAGGTCTGGCAGCGATCCATCTTCGGCACGCGGATGAAGTTCACGTCGTCGACCACGTTGGGCAGGATGATCTGCTGCACCTTGAGGGTCGGCGCCATGAAGTCGAGCAGCGGCGCGTTCCGGATCGCCTTGGTAACGCTCGGCGCGATGACGTCGAGCCGCTTGCCCAGGCGCGCCTGCTCCGCGTTCAGTTCCTCGATCTGCTTCTGCGCCGTCGCCGCCGCGCCGGTGTACTGGCCGAGGTCTTTCTGGATCACGGCCTTGTCGGCGATCGCCTTCTCCATCGCGACGTTCAGCTCGGCGAGCCGCTTCGCTTCCTCCTCGGCACGCGCCTGCTTGCGCTTGGTCGCCGACGAGTTGGCGTCGGCCTGGCGCTCGGTTTCGAAGTCGTAGCGATCCTGGTCGTAGGTCGCCTTCATGTAGTTGTAGTCGAGCGTCGCGCGGAACAGCGTCTTGTCGGCTTCAGCCAGCTTCTCCTCGAGCTCGTCGACCTTCTGGCGGTTCGCCGCGATCTGCTGTTCCGCCGCCTTCCGCTGCGCCTCGAGCTGCGAGACCTTGTTCCGGTCGACGCCACGCGACGCCTGATCGCGAAGCGCCCGCGTCACCTCCGTCTCGAGCTGCACGAACTGGCGCTGCGTGTTCTTCCAGTCGCGGTCGTAGTCGTCCCAGACCATCCAGATGACCGAGAGGAAGAGGAATATGCTGGAGGCGGCAAAGACAACGTTCAGGAAGTCGACGTTGTATGCGTGCCCGACGCCTTTCTTTTCAGCCATGATCAGATGTTGAAGAAGATTTCAGGGATCGCGACGACGTACTTCAGGTTGAAGATCCATCGCGCGAGCATTTTAAGAGGCAGCGACATCATCATTAAGAACAGCATCACGGTGACGTAGAACCGCGGCGCACCGAGCTTGGCGAGATAGCCCTTGAAGACGCTCCTCGCCAGGAGCACTGGCAGCACGAACACATAGAAGAGGACGACGAGGATGCCGACGACCTCGCGCACCAGCGGGTTGGTCGGCAGCGCCGTGCGCAACCCGCGCACCCAGACGTACTCGGACAGGTTGACGTTGGTCAGCGCCTCGAGCTTGTGGATGTCCCAGAACTCGAACGGGCCGAAGAAGTTCCAGTTGGGCCCGCGCAGGAACGTGCCGAGCACGATGAGCGACGACCAGAGGACGACGAACCCGAACAGGAAGATGGTGATCTCGGCCTTGCGTTCGATGAAGGTGTAGTAGCCGTTGCCCTTGGGGTTCTTGTCGACGTAGGGAATCGCAATCAGCCCGACGATGATCAGGCTCGGGAGGACGACGCCGGCGAGCCAGGGGTCGAAGTAGACGAGCATCTCCTGGAGACCGAGGAAATACCACGGCGCCTTCGACGGGTTCGGCGTGTTGGCCGGATTGGCCGGCTGCTCGAGCGGCGCCTTCAGGAAGATCGACCAGACGATCAGCACCACCGAGCAGAGGATCAGCGAGATGAGCTCGGTGTAGACCAGGTCGGGCCACACCCACACGCGGTCCGATTCCGCCTTCTCAATCGGTCCCTGGCCGGCGGCAATCCGGCGGTCGTTCAGCACGCCTTCGCGCATCGCGTACCAGACGAAGAAGACCATCAGGAAGATCAGCCCGACGATTGGCACGTTGTCCGGCTTGCCGACGATCTGGCGGAAGTTGAAGTCGAAGGTGCCCCAGAGGAAGAAGAGCCCGAGGAACCCGAGCAGGCCGTAGCCGACCGCGTTCGAGGCCACCACTTCCCGCTTCCACACCAGCAGGATGAGCGCGCCGACGGCGAGGATGAAGAAGAGCCGCGGATCGGCGACTGCGTTGAAGATCCCCTTGATGAAGCCCATACCCCTCACCTGTAGGGCGGGGCGTCAAGCCCCGCCAGGCGGGCCTGAAGGCCCGCGCTACGTTAGCGTTCTAGAGCGGCCCGGAGATCCCGCCGTCTTTTCTCACCCGCCAGAAATGCACCGCCATCAGCACCGCGATGCCGAGCGGCAAGCCGACGCAGTGCAGCACGTAAAACCGCAGCAGCGCGCCTTCGCCGACGAAGGTGCCGCCGAGCAGCGCAAACCGCGCGTCGTCGGCGGCGTGAATCAATGGCACGTCCCCCAGGCGCAGCAGCTGTGCGCCAGGACCCTCATGACCGAGGAACGGCGTCGCGCGCGCCATGTTCGAGCCGACCGTGATCGCCCAGATCGCCAGCTGGTCCCACGGCAGCAGATACCCGGTGAACGAGAGCAGCAGCGTCAGCACGAGCATGATGACGCCGACCGACCAGTTGAACTCGCGCGGCGGCTTGTACGAACCGGTCATGAAGACGCGGAACATGTGCAGCCACACGGTGATGACCATCGCGTGCGCGCCCCACCGGTGCATCTCGCGCATGATGCCGAGCGGCACGTGCTCGCGCAGGCCGACGATGTCGGTGTAGGCGTACTCGAGCGTCGGCCGGTAGTAGAACATCAGCAGCAGGCCGGTGAAGGTGAGCACGAGGAAGAGGAAGAAGCTCAGCCCGCCCATGCACCACGTGTAGCGCAGCTTCACGCCCGACTTCCTGATGCGCACCGGGTGCAGGTGCAGGAAGACGTTCGAGAGCATCACGAGCACGCGGTTGCGGTCGCTGTCGGGACGCCCGTGGCGGAACACGGAGGTCCATACCTGCGTCTCGGTCAGCCAGTTCCAGAACCGGGTGCCGGGGCCTTCCTGGGGAGCAACTGTCTTGGTATCAGCCATATTTGTTGTAGGGCGGCCCTTCAGGGCCGCCGCACGTGGCGGGCCTGAAGGCCCGCCCTACGTCTATGCCTTCAGGAACGCTTCCGGATCCGTCCACTGCCCCAGCTCGCGCTGGAAGTGCCGGCTCTTGTCGACCAGGATCTGCCCGTCTTCGGCGAGCACGATGCGGGTCCGCTCGAGCGGGCGCGGCGCCGGCCCCTCGAAGTTCACGCCCGTGATGCGGAAGCCGCTGCCGTGGCACGGGCATTTGAACTTGTTTTCCGCCGACAGAAAGTTCGGCGTGCAGCCCAGGTGCGTGCAGGTGACGCTGAGCGAATAGAAGCCGCTCGCGTGCTGCTCGATGTCCTCGGTCGTCCGTACTATCCAGACGCCGTATTTCTCTTTCCATCGCTCGTCGACGCCCATCCCGTACTCGTTCGGGAATCCGGCCTTGAACTGCTGCGGCGGCTCGTTGAGCACGTTCGGGAACATGAAACGGCCGGTCGCGGCGAGCGCGGCGGCCGAGGCGGCCGAAAACGCGCCCCATGCCAAGCCCATCCATGCGCGGCGGTTCAGCAGCGGCGAGGTGTCGTCGGCGTCGCGCGTGGCCGCTTTCGCGGCTGCGGCCGGCGCGGTCTTCGCCGCCGCTCCGCCGGGCGAGGCAGCATTGGTCGTCTTCCCCGCCAGATCCGGAACCGGCGCAGCCGGTGGCCGCGGCGCCGGCGCCGGCCTTGCGGCGGGCGTGGTAGTCGCGTGCGGCGTGGCCGCGGGGTTGGCGCCCGTTGCCGGCGCACTCGCGGTGGCACCTGCGGCCGGCGCGCGCGTCGAAGCGGCGGCCGCCGCGGTCGCCTCGCCGGTTTGCGGCACGACCTTCGGCTCGGGCGTTTCGGGTTTCGATTCGTCAGCCATGTTTATCCGATGACCTTCAATGCTTCGAGCGCCGCCTGGCGCACTTTCATGCTGCGATCCTGCTGGCTCAGGTTGGTGACCGATGCCTTCAGCGCGTCGTCCTTCAGCGTCGCCGCCGCGCGGAGGCCGCTGATCATCACGTCGGCAATCGGGTCGATGTCCTCGTCCTGCCGGACGGCGCGCTTCACCGTCTGCTCGACGTATTGGCGATCGAGCATCTGCTGAAGAACGGGCACGCCTTCGTGCTGCCCCTTGCGCGCCAGCGCGACGGCGGCGTTCCAGCGCACGTCGTGGGTCGAATCCTGGAGCGCGGTCCGCAGCGTCGCCAGCTGCGCGTCACCCGGGAGCGCGCCAAGCGCGTAAACCACCATCTTACGCACGCCCTCGTCCGGCGACTGATAGAGCGGCTGGAGCTTCGCCACGACCGACTCGTCGCCCGACGAGCCGAGCGCCCAGATGGCGCTGATGCGCGTCTCGCCGTCCGGCGAATCGAGCGCGGCGGTCAGGTCTTCAACGGCTTTAGGCGGGAGCGGCGGGTCGAGGCGGCCGATCGCCAGCGCGAGATACCGCTTGACCAGCGGATCCGTGTCCGGGGTCGACTCGAACGCCTTCACCAGTTCCGGGCCGAGCGTCCGGTCGGCGCGCACCTTCGGGTCGGCCATCAGACGCGACAGCTCGTACGCGGCCGGCCACCGCCGGTCGGAGCCGCCGTTTCTGACCTCGCTGAGGTAGTCCTGGGCGGTGCGGTGGTCGGTCAGCAGCGAGCGGAATCCGACATACACCGTGACCGCAATTCCGACGACGGCCAGCGGGATCAGAAAGAATTGAACGGCAAGGGCGGGCGCGGCGACCAGTGGGTTGCGAGTCGCGTCTTCGCGCTCGACGAGTTTGTCCATGAATTGGGTGTCAGGCGCGCGTTCTGGAATGCCCGAGTCGGTGGAAGTTTTATCACCTGAGTCTCTTAGCGGTCAAGCGACGCAGGAAGGCCAGCCTGCATCTCGGTCGCCTCGTGGTTTCGCCAACTCGGCGGTCCAGTTGACGGTGAAAAGACGAGAAGGTGGAAAGGCGGGAAGGCTGGGAAGGCGGGAAGGGTGAAGGCTGGAAGGTGTACGGCGGGATTCAAGGCTAAAAGTGCGGCCTTCGGTCCCGGCAGCCTTCAAGACTTGGCCCTTTCAGCCTTACCGCCTTTCAGCCTTTCAGCCCTGCGCCGTGGCCTTACCTGGCGCCCACCGTATCCTCAGTGGCCACGGGTTTAAGGAACGGCATCAGCGCGCGCAACCTCACGCCCACCTGTTCGATCGGATGGTTCCGATCCGTCTCCCGCAGCTTGTTGAAGTTCGGGCGGCCGGCGGCGTTCTCGGCGATCCACGCCTTGGCGTAGGTGCCGTTCTGAATTTCGGCCAGCATCTGCTTCATCTCGCGCTTGGTCGCCTCGGTGACGATGCGCGGCCCGCCGGTGTAGTCGCCGTTCTCGGCCGTATCGCTGACCGAGTAGCGCATGTAGTTCAAGCCGCCCTGGTAAATCAGGTCAACGATGAGCTTGAGCTCGTGCAGGCACTCGAAGTACGCGATCTCGGGCTGATAGCCCGCTTCGACCAGCGTCTCGAACCCCGCCTTCACCAGCGCGCTGACGCCGCCGCAGAGCACCGCCTGCTCGCCGAACAGGTCGGTCTCGGTCTCTTCCTTGAACGTCGTCTCGATCACGCCGGCCCGCATCACGCCGATCCCTTTCGCGTAGGACAGCGTCAGCGCCCGCGCGCTGCCGGTCGCGTCCTGATGAATCGCGAACAGCGCCGGCGTGCCCGCGCCTTCCACGAACAGCTCGCGGACGCGGTGGCCGGGCGACTTGGGCGCCACCATCGAGACGTCGACGTCGTCCCGCACCTGGATGGTGCCGAAGCGGATGTTGAAGCCGTGGGCGAACATCACCGTCTTGCCGGGCGCGAGGTTCGGCTCGATGTCGTTCTTGTAGACCTGCCCCTGGGAGGTGTCGGGGATCAGGATCATCAGCACATCCGCCCACTTCGCCACATCGCTGACATCGCCGACGGTCAGCCCGGCGGCCTCGGCCTTTGCGCGCGAGCGGCTGGTCGGCGGCAGGCCGACGCGGACGCTGACGCCGCTGTCGCGGAGGTTGAGCGCGTGCGCGTGCCCTTGCGATCCGTAGCCGATGACGCCGACTTTCTTCCCTTGAATCAGCGCCAGGTCAGCCGAGTCGTCGTAGTACATCGTCGCCATAATGAGGAAGCTCCCACTCTCGTAGTGTCCGGCTTCAGCCGGACCGTGACAGTCCGCCTGAAGGCGGACACTAACATTCCTAGACAGAACAATTACTGACGTCTCCGCTGATGTCGGCTGCCGTCGACGCCGGCGCAATTCTCGGCGCGATTCGGCGCTCCGGCGTGATCCCGCGTGCCATCGCGACGCGGCCGGTCCGCACCATCTCGACGACGCCGTAGGGGCGCAGCACTTCGACCAGGCTGTCGATCTTGTCCTCGGTGCCGGTCGTCTCGATGACCAGCGACTCCGGGCTGACGTCGACGATCCGCGCGCGGTAGACGTCGACCAGCTGCAGCACGTGCGTGCGCGCCTCGCCGGTCGCCG
>Ga0207701_10001489_pt1 | contig 24441 bp, 20 predicted proteins | sample KBSSwiSSwithPhiX_FD_184294 | JGI IMG/M metagenome (GOLD analysis project Ga0207701, IMG submission 184294) | Switchgrass rhizosphere bulk soil microbial communities from Kellogg Biological Station, Michigan, USA, with PhiX - S5 (SPAdes) (version 2) | ecosystem: Environmental > Terrestrial >... | reverse complement strand
CGTGGTCGATCCCCCTTTAATAACATCCGTCGGGGTCGACGCGGTTATCTGTCCCCGCTGCGTTGTCCCGCAAACAGATTCGTGCTATTCGTCGAACGGAGCGTTCATCAACAAATCGACGGTTGACACGGCTTTGTAGCCGGGCACGAACCGCTCGCCGAAGTCACGAAGGAAGTTGTCGTGACTCGTCTCGGGCCGCGCCGTGACGAGGCGACAGCACGCTTCGGCAAATTCTTGCTTCATCTTCAAACGAGGGAAAGCGCCGAGGATGCGTTCGACCTCGCCCGCCGGAAGCGACTGAGCGCCAAAGCCGCCGTAGTCGAGTCCGATGCCCATCGTGCCCACCGCGACCTCCGGCTCCTTGTGAAGCGCAAGCGACGGTGTGGAGTTGAGCGCGACCAGGTCCCAGATCAGTTGGGCACGGCGATCCGAAAAACCCTGGCCTTTGATGAACGACAGTGCGGCATCAGCGCCGTTCACTTCGAAGCGATTGGGGCCGGACACACTCGCGGTCAGGCCGATGTCGTGCAGTATCGTGCCAATGGCCACGACCTCGTGGTCGTAGTCGATTCCCTGTATGCGGCCAATCGCTTCTGCGAACAGCCACGAACGCATCGCGTGATTGAACAGGTACGGCTCGGAGAGCCGTCGCGCATATTCGATCACCGCTGTGATGAGCGGGCTGTCAGCTACGCTGACGCCTGCAACCAGTCGTGTGGATGGCGTCTCGCGATTGATCGATGCGCTTGGTGCGGTGGTATCGACGGGCGTCATCGCTGCCTCCTCGTAATGCATTCCCTACGTCTCGTCTGCTGCACCGCGTTGAGCGATCGGAAGTAACTTGACGGGTTCCACTGCTGCCGTCCCCAGCTTTTTCCGAATCTGGTAGCGACGCAACGATCCATTGACCGGATACGTGGATGTGTTGTGACGTGTCAGTTGCAAAGGATTGGGACGCAATGTTGATTCCTTCGGGCGCAGCCCATCGCCACCCAATGGGCGACCGAATCCATGTCTCGTGACATCCGCTCCTCACGCAGGACGGCCATGCCCACAACGGTCGCGGCCGGGCGACCCAAAGGTCCGGCGGAGAGGTCTCTACCAGCGCAGTCGTCGACCGCCTCCGACCCTGTAGGTTCGTGACCGGTCGTGATGGACCTAACGCGGGACAGCGGCCTGATTCAGCCACTCCTGAAAGTGGATCTCGCCAAGTCGCGCGTTATCGCCGGGAATCAGCGAGCGCTCGTTAAGTTCGGCCCCGAAGTATCGCGCGTGGCGGTCGACGACAACGTCGCGAGGATCGTTACGCGCGCCGAGCCCCTGACGAATCAGGTCGTCGAAACGGAACTGTTCGGGACCCGCCACTTCAACCGTGCCGTTTGCTGGCGCGTTCAGGGCAACCCGCCCCACCGCCCTCGCGACGTCATCAGCCGCCATCGGCTGAATGAGGACGGGTGGCAGTCGAACCGTCGTTCCGACGGTGGCCTCATCGGCGATGCGCGTGACGAACTCGAAGAACTGCGTCGCGTGAACGATCGTGAACGGGATCCCGCCACCCTTGATCAGCGTCTCCTGCGCGTTCTTCGCCCGGAGATAGGGGCTGTCGGATATACGATCGGTTCCGACGACGGATAGCGCAACGTAATGCTTCACGCCGGCGGCCGCCGCGTGTTTGAGGATGTTGCGCGTGGACGTTGTAAAGAAGTCCATGACGGCCCTCTCCTCGAATGACGGAGAGTTCGAGACGTCGATGACGACGGAGGCGCCTTGAAGCGCATTGGCGACGCCGGCGCCGGTGAGGGTGTTGACGCCGCTATCTGGCGATGCCGGCACGGCCTCGTGGCCCTGTGCTCTCAGATTGCTCACCAGCTTTGATCCGATCAGCCCGGTGCCGCCGATGATGACGAGTTTCATCGCGATATCCCTTCTCTGTGTTGCCGACAAAAAACGGCTAACCGGGTCAACATGACCGAGCCACCGTTCAGCCTGTGACGGCCGATTGGCCGGACCCTGCGAAAAACGCTACTCCGAAGATGCAAGATTGTTGGACCTCGGCTGGCGCAACGTAGTTCTCTTGTTGATCAGCGTTGTGGAAACGTGTGAGGTCACACGCCTCTAGGCTCCAAATCGACCGCATGCGATCCACCAAGATCTCTGCTTGAAACCAATCCACTTCAGGTGAGCCCAAAGGCCGTCCTCTTTCGACCCAGAATTGGTACGCAACCTGCCGGGTCAACCCGCGAAGAATGGCGACACGATGGGCGCTGGTCATTGCCAAATCCCTGCTGACTGCTTCCACCACCTAAACGTTCGCTCGTGAGGGCGGCTGCGAATTCCGACAGCGGTATGACTCCATCACTCCACAGGCGTCAGAATCGGTCCGCCTTTGTCCTTCACCATGAACACCACGTACTTGGCCGCCGCCGAGCTGCTCGCGTTTCGGCTGACGACGTGAACGTCGTCCGGACCTTCGTACCAAGTTTGTCCCGGCGACAACGTGACGGAGGACCCACCTCTGATTTGCATCACGATCGAGCCTTCGAGTACGTAGACCAGGGCCTGCGCGTGATGCGTATGGACCATGGTCGATCCGCCCGGCGGGTAGTCGACTGTGATCATCGAGAGTTCCTTGCTCTCGTCATGTGAGAGCCCGATCGCCAGCAGCGGTGTGAGCCTGGCGTTCTGCGGACTAGGTGAGTTGCTCGCGGATCCCATCGCCAGCCCCCACGCTGCTGCCGCCAGAGCCAGCCCAACCGCCAGCTTTACTCTGCGTGTCGATGCGGCTTTCCTCATCGCTTCTCCACCGGGCTCGAAAATTCGCCGAAATCTCAGTGGGTCGCTTCTGCAAACCATTGACCGGATGCGCCGACGCGTTGTGACTGCCTTCGTGCGACCGTTCGTTACGCCGCGACGGCACACGCCGAAGATGCATCGACATGCGACGCAAGAAGACATTCAAGCGGAGTCACGTCGCCGTGGCGGGCTGCGGCCAAGAAGGCGTCGAGAAGACGTCCTTGTTTGGCCGAACTGTCGGTCGCCCTTCGACCACGGGCGACGTGCTGCCGCGCACGAGTCACCACTTGCCTTGCGTTGGCCTCTTCAAGCCGAAGGACGTTCGCAATGTCGCGGTATGAATAGTCGAACGCCTCCCGAAGGATGTAGGCGGCTCGCTCCGTACGCGACAGCCTCTCCAGCAACAGCTGGATTCCCACCTCCACGCTCTTGCCTCGTTCCGCTCCTAACCCGGGATCGGCGCTCGTGTCGACTGGTTCCGGCAGCCACGGCCCGACGTACGTCTCTCGGCGCGAGCGTGCTGACTGCATGACGTTGATCGCCAGTCGTGTCGTTGTCGTTGCCAGAAACGCCGCGGGCTCGCGAACCAAGCTGCGATCGGCCGTCTGCCAGCGGACCCAGACGTCCTGCACAATGTCCTCGGCCTCTGCGGCGCTGCCCAGCATCCGGTAAGCGATGCCGAAGAGACGAGCACGCACGCTCAGGAATGCCGAGAGCCCATCGTCAGAGCATGGCGTAATAGGCACTGCGTGGTCGCTGATTGCGGCGGGCGAGGCGTTCCAGTGTGCAGGAGTGGTCTGCATGATCTATCTCCTTAGTGGCTCACGTCGGGCCAATGGCTTCGGCTTGGCTCTACGTAACTGGCACACCAAGAGTCGTACCGCCCAATTCGATGCTTTTGTGCGGACGTACGAAGGGTGGAGATGGAACGTTCGCGCCGAATCACAAATTTACGACCGGCGCAGTGCGACAGGACGTCGCCGCGCTCAGGCGGTAGGCAAGCGGTACCGCAGTGCTGGTTCGACAACTACTTCGGGTTCGAAGTCAGCGGCGGTATGTTCTTGGAGATCTGTCGGTGTGTCGCGCGGCCTGTGCGGTGCTGGATCAGGACGATGGCGCAGAGTTCAAAAATTAGGAGTGCGACCTGGCGCTGCCATCCACTCAGGCAACGGACGAGCGATATTGGTGCTTGTTGATGCGGAGACGCTTGATCTTGGATTCCAGTGTCGACGACGAAATTCCGAGACGAGTCGCCGCACCTATCGGTCCGAACACGCGACCGTTGCTCTCCTCGAGTGCGTGCTCGATCAGCCGCCGCTCACTGGATTCGATCGCTTGACTCAGACTCGATGATGCGGGTCCGGCAATGACCTGCGTCGACAGCAGCACCGGTGGAACCCGCAAGAGAGCGCCGTCACAAAGAATGGCACTGTGCTCGATCACATTCTGCAGTTCTCGAATATTCCCTGGCCAGCCGTAATCGATCAGGCGATCCATCGATTCTGCGTCGATGCCCGAAAATTCTCGCCCGAGTTGAGTCGCTATCTCAACCAGAAAATGGTCGGCGAGGCCTGGAATGTCTTCGCGTCGTTCTCGCAGCGGCGGCAAATGGATTGGAAATACTGCGAGGCGATAAAACAGATCTCTCCGGAAGAGACCGTCTTCGACGGCATCCTTGAGATTGCGATTCGTCGCGGCGATAACTCGCACGTCCACGGTCCTCGTTTGACTGCTGCCGATGCGCTCGAACTCCCCCTCCTGCAGAGCACGCAGCAAAGCCACTTGGACGCCAGTTGGCAGTTCGCCGACCTCGTCGAGAAACAGCGTGCTTGCGTTTGCAGCCTCGAACCGACCAATTCGTCTCTGCATCGCCCCTGTAAATGCGCCCGCCTCGTGGCCAAACAACTCGGACGCGACCAGTTCATGAGGAAGGGCCGAGAGGTTGGCGCTGACCATCCCATGTGATGACCGCCGAGACAGTCGATGAATTGCGCGCGCGACTAGCTCTTTGCCTGTTCCCGTCTCACCAGTGATGAGTACCGTGGCGTTGGTCGCACTGACCCGATTGATCCTATTCAGCACCTCTTCAAAACGTGGCGCATGGCCGACGATGCCATCCGGCAGATGGCGTCCGCGAGAGACCACGCGCACCTGCGGCACGGATAAAGTGCCCGCGGGAATGTCTCGGCTATCGACCGTGGCTTGCATGACACCTCCAACCAAGATGCTATTTGAGTGCTCGATGTAGAGCCTCGAGCAGTGTGCTGTTGTCGAAGGGCTTCTTCAGGAATGCGATCGCACCTGCGCGGATTGCATTCGCTCGAGTCGCGGGGTCGTCATGTGCGGAGACGAACACGATCGGTATCGATCGAGGCCTGGTGACAAGTTGCCGCTGCAGTTCGAAGCCATTGAGGCCTGGCAGCCGTATGTCGAGAATGGCGCAGGCGGTTGCATCCAGCTTGCCGCGTTCCAGGAAGTCCTCGGCCGAGCCGAACGTCTCCACGCTAAAGCCAGCCGATCCGATAAGCCGCTCGACTGACCGGCGAAACAAGTCATCGTCGTCCACAATGGCGACCAACGTCTTATTCATCGGATCCATGGCTTCAAAGGTAGTCTTCGTCGAGCCGTGCGTCCATCGGACGTTGGGGTTAGAAGGAAGCTAGGACTTTAGGGCAGGGTGATCGCGAGCTTTTCTGCCATTCGGACCAGATCGGGCACCGATGCCGCCGCCATTTTCCGCACAACCTGACTACGATGGATCTTGACCGTTTTCTCGGCCGTGCCTAGTTCGCCAGCAATCTGTTTGTTTAGTAGGCCTCGAACGACCAGCGCAAAGACCTGACGCTCGCGCGGCGTGAGCGACTCATAGCGCAGCTGCAGCTCGAGCAACTGCTCGGCGTGCTGCTTGGCGCTTCGGCAGCGTGCGATGCCATGCTCGATGGCGTCCAGCAGTTGCCGATTGTCGAACGGCTTGGTGAGGAACTCCAACGCCCCTGCCTTCATCGCTCGAACCGACATCGGGATGTCGCCGCGCCCGGTGATGAACACAATCGGCAACTCGAGGCCAAGTGCCGTCAAGTTTGCCTGCAGCTCGAGACCGCTGAGGTCCGGCAGGTGAACATCGAGCACCAGGCAGTCCGCATCCTTCAGCCGATCGGCGCTCAGGCACTCCGCCGCGGTTCCAAACGTCTCCACGTGAAAGCCAGCCGAGCGAAGCAACCGCGACAGTGCCACACAGACTGTCACGTCGTCGTCCACGACGAAGACCTTCGCTGACCGCTCGTTCATGTTTCCTCAGTCGCCACAACCGGCAGGGAGAAGCGAACAGTAGTGCCAGCAATATCTCGGTTCGGGGTCGCCCACAGCCGACCGCCACAGGCTTCGACGATGCCGCGGCAGATCGCCAGGCCCATGCCCATGCCGTCCGCTTTCGTCGTGAAGAACGGGTCGAAGATCCGATCTCGATGCTTCGGATCGATGCCGGAACCCAGATCACTCACGGCGACCTCGACCTGTGACCGATCGTCACAGGTCGAGCTGATGGTCACGATTCGCGGCCGGTCGCTGACCTCGGACATCGCCTCGGCCGCGTTGGTGATCAGGTTGATTAGAACCTGCTGCAACTGTACGCGATCAGCGAGCACTCGTGGCATGTCGGCCGCAAGTTTCGTATCGAGCATCACGCGCTTCCGCCGCGTCGTCTCATGGGTCAGCGTAAGGACGTCACCAATAACGTCGTTCACGCTCAGGTCTACAGGTTCGGAGACACCCTTGCGCAGAAGCAGTCGGATTCGCGCGATCACGTCGCTGGCGCGCTTGCCTGCCTCGGCAATATCCGATACGGCGCTCCCGACTTCACCCCAGGAGGGCGGTTGCGCACGAAGGAGGTCGGCGCAGGTTTGGGCGTTCGTCACGACTGCTGCAAGCGGTTGGTTGATCTCATGAGCAATCGAGGCCGCGAGCTCGCCCATCGTTGTCCGTCGCGTCACTTCAGCAAGTTCCGCTTGCGTTTTCAACAAGGCGTCTGCAGCCTGCTTTCGCTCGGTTACGTCCATGATTGAACCGATGAAATCCAAATCCGGAAACATCCGAGCGGCGAACCGGCCGACGACGTGGACGTACTTGATCGAACCGTCGCGGAGCTTCAGGCGATACTCGCGCTCGAAGTCTGTATGGTCCCACGCCAGCGTCGCCGCGTCATTTTCGAAGCGCGCGCGATCGTCAGGATGAATGACCTCCGCAACTGTCGGGAGCGTCGGGTTGAGACCCGGTTCCATGCCGAAGATGCGGTACGTTTCGCGCGACCAGAACAGATCGCCAGTTGCCGTGTTCCAACCCCAGCTGCCGGTCTGACTCAGCGCTTGCGCCTCGACAAGAAACGTCTCGCTTCGACGGACGGCTTCCTCCACGTGCTTCCTCTGGATACTCTGGGCGATCGTGTCGGAGATCGTTCCCAGCGTTTCCATCGTTGCCTGGCTGATCGGTTCTCGCGAAAACATCGCCAGAACGCCGACCACCTGACCACCCGCCAGCAGTGGGAAGCCGGCAAACGCCACCATACCTTCCGCGCGAGCCCACTCGCGGTCGCCCAAGCGTGGATCATTGATGACGTCGTTCGTGATATAGGGCGTTCTATCCTCAGCAATGAGCCCAATCTTCAAGTGGCCCACCGGTACCAGACGGTGTGCGCCATCGAGGTGCGTATATATTCCGGCGCTGGCCTGGAGCTCGAGGAATCGTCCATCCTTCGTGGTGATCCAGATGCGGGCAAATCTGGCGCCCAAGTGCTTCGCGATGGCTTCCGCGCAAGATTGAAGGATGCCTTTCAGCGAATTGTCCGTTGCCAGAACCGAGCTCACGTCCGCTCTAACGGCCACGAGTCGGTTTCGCGCCGCCCGCAGTTCGTCAGCCTGCTTTCGTTCGGTGATATCTCGAATGAAACCTGTGAAGGTCCGTCGCCCGTCGTTGATGACCTCGGCAAATGAGATTTCGACTGGGAACTCCTCGCCGGTCTTCCGTACTCCGATCAATTCGATATGTGACCAATTCAGGCGACGATGGCCAGTCTCGAAGTACTGCTGCAGTCCCGCCAGATGGCGACCGGCCAGCTTCTCCGGCATCAACACCGTCAATGGTTGTCCGATCAATTCGGACGGCTCGTATCCGAAGATCTTCGTGACCGCCGGATTGACGAGCTGAATGACGCTGGTCGCGTCGATTGTGACGACGGCGTCCGTTGCGGCCTCTACGACGGTCCTGTACTGCCGCTCCGATTGCAGCCGAGTCTCCTCAGCCTGTTTCCGATCGTGAAGGTCGACGACGCCGCCGTACCATTTGATGATTCGTCCGTCCGCATCCCTGGCCGGCAGTGCGCTCGAAACACACCAGCGCCACGAGTTGTTCGAGCCATGGCGGGCGAGGAACTCGAACTCGAAAGGCTCCCCTGACGCCACCGACGCAGCCCACGCCTCGCTCATGGGTTGGATGTGATCGGGATGGACGGCTGTGCCCCAACCGGAGCCGAGAAACTCTTGGTAAGTCAGCTGAGCGTAGTCGAGCATGCGCTGGTTGATGTAATCGATCAGCCCGTCCGGCTTTGCACTCCACAGCATGTGCGGGGTGGTCTCCGTCAGCAGCCTGAGATGGCGAGCGCTCAGTTCGTTCTCGTCTTTTAAGCGTTCGATTTCCTTCAGCGACGAGCGCAGCCGAATTTCAGAGTCCTTACGCTCGTCGATATCGGTCATTACGACGTACCATCGGATCACGCGGCCTTGGGCGTCTCGCAGTGGTAGGCCGCGGACCTGAAACCAGCGGTACGCGCCGTCCGCGCGGCGCATGCGGTGTTCGACCTCGTATGGAAGGCCGGTCCCGACCGCGCTTCGCCAGGCGTCGATCACCCGGGGCAGATCGTCCGGATGCACTGCGTCAGCCGTGCCCCATTTCTTTAGTTCGTCGAGCGTCCGGCCAAAGTACTCGTACACCTGACGGTTGGCGTGCTCCACCTCGCCTTCTGGCGTCATCGTCGCGATGAGAGCAGGAATGGTGTCGACGATCAGCCGATAGCTCGGTTCGCCAGAGTGGAGGGCGGACTCGATGTCCGCGCGGCCGCTGTGATCGTCACGCGAAGTCTCGCCTGAGGTCATGTCAATCCGCTTGCGCGCCTTCCAGGCTTCTTCATGTTGGCGCGGCATTTATTTCACTCCCGCTCCGAATCGATGGGTGGCTCGCTCACGTCTTCACCTGTAAACGGAGGCTAATCACCACGTTAGCGATCGATGACTGCGCTGATGAGCGCATCGATGCTGGCAAGTGCATCCGCCAGCTCTCTATCGAGGCCATACCGGCGAGCGACCGCTGCGGGTGTTGGGTAGCTCACCAACGTCCGATACTCGTCCTCCCACACAACGACGCGAAGTGGCAGATCCAATGCCGCAAGCGGCGCTGCGTCGATCAGCGGCGTCACAACCGCTGGACTCCCGAAAATCAGCAGCTTCGTGTCTCGCAGATTGAGACCGATGTCTCGTGCCTTTACGCTGTGATCGATGATCGCGTACATCTCTAGTCCGCGGGCGGCGACCACTGCTGACAGCCGAGCGACGGTATCCGCCATTGACCATGGACTGAGTTTCGTGACAATGGTGTTGTCGCCGTCGCCGACGCGATGGTTTGTTACATGTTCGTGACCTGAACGTTCGCCCGGCATCGCAGCTCCTTAACCAGCGTGAGAGACTGATTCTGGATGCGGCACTATTCAGTCGTCTTGCGTCAAATGGCTCCATTGCGACGTCGCGTTCGCGCTTGCCCCATCGCATGCCCTCGGTGGAGACTGCTCAAACGCATGAGCTTCGGCCCGCACGAGTAGCGCCTATGAACAAGATCCATGTGACGCAGGCTGACGAAGGGCGGGGCGATGGTCGCCGGTGAACTGGTCGGGCGGCAGTCGGAGATGGAACGCATCCGCGCGTTCCTCGCCGCGGCCCGTACCGATGGCGCAGCCTTGCTCGTGACCGGTGAGCCCGGTGTCGGTAAGAGCGTCCTCCTGAATGCGGCAACCGAAACGACGGCGTCGGCTGGAGGCATGCGCATCCTGCGCGCTGCTGGGGTCCAGTTCGAGGCCGAAACGAGCTTCTCGGGTCTGAACCAGGTTCTTCTCCCGCTCATTGGCGAATTGCCGCAACTCGCGGCCGTCCACCGAAATGCCCTCAACGTCGCGCTCGGCTTCGGCGAAGGTCCGGCCCCGAGTCGGCTCCTCGTATCCAACGCGGCGCTCGTTTTGCTCCGCCAGGCAGCCACGGCAGAACCAGTGCTCGTGGTCGTCGACGACTTGCCGTGGTTGGACCGGGCGAGCGCGGGCGTGCTGAGTTTCGTCGCGCGGCGCCTGGCAGGCAGCCACGTCGGATTGCTGGGTGCATCGCGGACGGGGGCGGTGGACTTTTTCGACCACTCTGGACTTCCCGAGCTCGAAGTTCATCGGCTCGATGATGCGTCGGCAGGCCAGCTACTCGATAGTCGGTTCCCCGAACTCGCTTTTGGCGTTCGAGAACGTCTGCTGGCCGAGGCGCAAGGAAACCCGCTCGCGCTGTTGGAGCTGCCCATTGCGCTCAGCCCGGAGATGCGCGCATCTGCCAAGGCGTTGCCTTCCGCGCTCCCGCTCAGTCGGCGGCTCCAGACGCTCTTCGGATCGAGGATCACTGAGCTTCCGGCGCGGACGCGTCAGCTCTTGCTGCTGATGGCGCTCGATGGCACTGGAGATGTGCGCGTCCTATCAGGGGGAGCGGTCCCGAACACTGGCTTCCGGGATCTTGCCGCGGCGGAGCAGGCCCGACTCGCCTACGTTGACGAGTCGACGCGCCGCCTCGCGTTCCGCCACCCGCTTATCCGCTCGGTCGTCGTGGACTTGTCGCCGGCCGAAAAACGCCGAACTGCGCACAGTGTGCTGGCCGACGTATGGTCGGACCAGCCCGACCGCCGGGCGTGGCATCTCGCAGAGGCGACCGTCGAGCCAAACGAACCAGTGGCCGCCCAGCTCGAAGCGACGGCGACACGGATGCTCGCCCGAGGCGACGCCGTCGGATGCGTCAAGGCGCTGACTCGTGCATCAGAGCTCAGCCCGCGAAGCGCCGACCGACATCGGCGACTGGCAGCGGCTGCCTACATCGGCGCCGACGTAGCTGGTGATCTGGGCAACGCCTCGAAGATGTTTGCAGCGATCCATCGGGGCGACGTGGACGTCGAGGGATCCCTTCAGGCGGCCGTTGCCGCATCCGCGTTCCTACTGAACGCCGACGGTGATGTGGCGACGGCCCACCGTCTGCTCGTCGGTGCGATCGAGAGTCGAGAAGGTGTCTTGGACGCTCGCGATCCAATCGTCGCTGAGGCGCTCCACTCCCTGCTGATGGTGTGCACGTACGGGTGGGAGGAGGATCTGTGGCGGCCGTTCGAGGAGGCGATGGCCCGCACGGAAGGGATACCGCTCGTCCTCTTTCTAAACAGCAAGACCTTTGCTGATCCGGCCCACTCCGGGGCGAGTGTGCTCGAGGCACTCGACTCGGCCATCGCCGCGCTGCCTGACGAGTCGGACCCGATGCGGATCATCCGGATTGGAACCGCGGCCACCTACGTCGATCGGCTGGAGGGATGTCGAGACGCCCTCTGGCGCGTAGTTCGCGACGCGCGCAAAGGCGGCGCCGTTGCGTCGGGGATCTCGGCCATGCTCGAGCTTGCCAACGACGATCTCCAGACGGGCCGGTGGGATGAAGCCGAGCAACTCGTTGACGAGGCGATCGCAGTGTGCAAGGCGCACGGATACCAGAACCTGACCAGGCCATGCCGATTCTTGCAAGTCGTTCTCGCGGCAGGGCGAGGCGACGAGGATCGGGTCCAAGAGCTGAGCGAGGAGCTCCTTCAGTGGGCCGGACCACGAGGGATCCGAGTAGGTTATTGGCGTGCCTGGCAAGCACGAGCGCTCTCCGCGCTAGGGCGAAGTGACTTCGAGGACGCGTACCAGCACGCGAGCAAGATTAACCCGCCCGGAACCCTCGCGTCCCACGTCCCGCATGCCCTCACCGTGCTAATGGACCTCGTCGAGGCTGCGGTCCGCACGAGTCGCGATGCCGAAGCGGCGGCGCATGTGGCCGCGATGCGGGAGGCAAATCTCGCCGCGATATCGTCGCGTCTCGCTCTCGCAGTCGGAGCTTCGGCTGCAATGGTGGCGCCGGACGACCACGGGTTGGAACTGTTCCATGCGACGCTCGCGCTACCAAGGGTCGACCGGTGGCAGTTCGACTACGCTCGAGTGCAGCTCGCGTACGGCGAACGCCTGCGTCGTCGCCGAGCGATGACGGATGCTCGGATACAGCTCAACGGCGCGCGCGAAGTCTTCGAGCGCCTCAGGGCGCGACCCTGGGTGGAACGGGCCAGCATGGAGCTGCGGGCGACCGGGCAGACGAAGCCGCATGGGGGCGATAACGTGTTGGACCGTCTGACCCCCCAGGAGTTCGAGATCGTGAGCCTCGCAGCATCGGGCCTGACGAACAAGCAGATCGCAAAGCGGCTGTTCCTGTCGCCCCGGACCATCGGCGGTCACCTGCACCGAGCCTTTCCCAAGCTCGGTGTCGAAACCCGTGCGGCCCTTCGCGACGCACTCCAGTCTGTGCCTCGCGAGCGGCTCCCGCGCAAGTAGTGTGCTCGTTCCAGAAGCGAGAGCGGCTTGCGATGATCAATTCGACCAGCATTAGCAGAGCCATCGAACCGCGGAGTTATCCGCGGTGTCCTCCGCCCTCGTCGGCGATATCGCCGACGTTGTCCGGATCGAAGCTTTCCGATCGACCGCAATCATCGTCGACCCGAAGGTCGGTGGCAAAGAGGCCGTTGATCTCGGCATACGGCACCAAACTATCGAGTCCTGCGAAGCTGCCCTTCGACCGCAACGTCTCGGCGGCACGCATGAAGCCGGTCCATGCCGCCAGTGCTAGCGCGCCGCCGACACTGATGCGGCGGACGCCGAGCGCCGCGATCTCTCCGACGCTCAGGCCGATGTCCCGAACCACGAGGAGGTTGATAGGCTTCGGCGCGACCGCCGCGACGAGCGCCTTGATCTCTTCGGCGGTCTGTGGGCCCGGGGCGAAGAGTACGTCCGCGCCCGCCGCCGCGTACGCCTGCAGACGGCGTACTGATTCGCGGAACGGATCTGGATGCCCGACGTGATAACACTCTGCTCTTGCAGTCAGCAATACGTCGTTTCCTGAGCGATCGATCGCCTGTCGCGCGGCACGAACGCGGTCGACCGCGATCGGCAGATCGTAGAGTGGCGAGGATGAATCGCCAGTGGCGTCCTCGATCGATAACCCTGCAACGCCCGTTGCGACGCACCGAGCGACACTCTTAGCCACGTCCTCGGGTTCCGCGCCGTACCCAGACATGAAATCCGCGCTCACGGGAAGATCGACCGCAGCCGTGATGCTTGCGATGTAGGCAAGATTCCGATCCCGGGCGAGGACAGCACGGTCCTCCGAGTCCGGCATCCCTTGCGAAAACGCAAAACCGGCGCTGGTTGTTGCCACCGCTGGGAATCCCAAGTGCTGAAGGTACCGAGCGGAGCCGATATCCCACGGATTCGGAATCACGAAACATCCGCGCCCATGGAGCGCGCGAAAGGCCTTTCGGCGTGCCGCCAACACGGCTGCCGACGAGCGCGCCACGAGGCTGGACTCCGACATTGATGGTGTAAACAAGCTCATCGTGAAGCTCCGTTCCGGATGAAATGCGACGGCCTCACCGCAGCGGGTCAAGTCGACACTGAGACCGCACTGGCGGCCATTTCGTGACACTCGACAACTCCGCTCGACGTTCCTCAAGCACCTGTCACACCTCGACGTGATGCCCGGTCTTCACGAACACGCGCACCGTGGCAGGCGAACTGGCTGCAGCCAATCCTGCATCACAGACAGATCATTCAGGAGGCACGCAATGAGCACGATCACGACGAAAGACGGCACGACGATCTATTACAAGGATTGGGGCAAGGGCCCAGCCGTCACCCTCTCGCACGGATGGCCGCTGAACTCCGATATGTGGGACGGCCAGATGATGTTCCTCGCACAGCACGGCTTCCGGGTCATGGCACACGATCGTCGTGGCCATGGCCGATCCAGCCAGGCGTGGTCCGGAAACGACATGGACGGGTACGCCGATGATCTGGCCGCCGTCATCGAAGCACTCGATCTCAAGGACATCACGATGGTCGGCCATTCGACCGGCGGCGGAGAAGTCGCACGCTACATCGGTCGGCACGGCACGAAACGGGTGGCCAGAGCGGTGCTCGTCGCTGCCGTGCCGCCGATCATGTTGAAGTCAGCGAGCAACCCGGAGGGATTGCCCATCGAATTGTTCGACAACCTACGGAGTGCCCTGGCGAAGGACCGCTCGCAGGCCTACAAAGACTTCGCGCCCGCGTTCTACGGCGCCAACCGACCTGGCGCGCAGGTGTCGCAGGGCACGCTGGATCAATTCTGGCTCTGGAGCATGCAGGCGGGCCTCAAGAACGCGTACGACAGCATCAAGGCCTTTTCGGAGACCGACTTCAGCGAAGACCTCAAGAAGTTCGACATCCCGACGCTGGTCATGCACGGCGAGGACGACCAGATCGTGCCAGTCAAGGATTCGGCAAAGAAATCAGCACAGCTGATCAGGGGGGCGGTGGAGATCTACTACCCGGGTCTGCCGCACGGGCTCACCGCGACGCACGCCGACATCGTCAACCGCGACCTGCTCGCGTTCATCCAGCAGGGCAAACGAAAGGTCGCGTAACTCGGCGTCCGAGGAGAGGACCGTACGTGGTACGGCCTCATTCATCCGCAAAGCGGCCCGGGATGCCCAGTGAGACCGAGACTTGCCGATCCGCGTCTACCGATGCGCGGGAGACGCGGATCGGAGACGCTGATCGGACCGGTCCTCCGGCGGACCGATGAGAGGACAAGGCACATGGCCATCGCCACCGACGCTGATGTCGCTCAGAAGATCGCAGAACCGCGGGTCCGTCAAAACGTTGCCGAGATCCAGCCGGCCGATTGCGTTCTGCTAACGCGCATCCCGACGATAGACGATGTGCTGAACGACCACGCGGCGTCCCTCCGGGACGATTTCCTGGGGTATCGGAACCATGTGTATCGGGTTGTGAACCTGTGCGTCGCGATCGTGGGGCGAAGCGAGCTCGAAAAGATCGCTGTCGCCGCGGTCTTCCACGACCTCGGGATTTGGACGAAGGGCACGTTCGACTACATCGCGCCGTCGATCGCGCTCGCGCGCGATTACCTGCGCACTCGCGCACGTCAGGACTGGGCTGCTGAGATCGAATGGATGATCGCGGACCATCACAAGATTACGCAGTCTAAAGCCGCAAGAGATTCGCTCATCGAAGCGTTCCGGAGAGCCGATTGGATCGACGTGACACGTGGAATGCGGCGATTCGGCGTTCCGCGTCCGTTCATCGCACGCCTGTTCGCGACGTGGCCGGATGCCGGATTTCATTGGCGTCTCGTCACGTTGACTCTCGACCGATTTCGAAGCCATCCGCTGACGCCATTGCCGATGGTCAAATTGTAAATAGCTAGACGCTTGGGGCCGGACACACTGCTGAGGCAGCCAAAGGAGCACAACACATGGCGACGACCATTGACACGAACGAGATCATCGCTCGAGCAACGCCGGCGGTCCATCAAGAGGCACACGAGATTCAGCCTTTCGGGCATCTCGTCAAGATGCCGATTGCATTGGCCCATGCGACGTGTGCGGAGTCCGTCGAGAACCTGAATCAGCTGTTGGCGGACACCATCACATTGCGTGATCTGTACAAGAAGCACCACTGGCAGCTGGTAGGGCCGACCTTTTATCAATTGCACTTGCTGTTCGACAAGCACTACGACGAGCAGAATGCGCTCGTCGATGCGATCGCAGAACGGATCCAGGTGCTGGGCGGAGTCAGCATCGCAATGGCGCCAGACGTGGCCGAGACGACGCTGATTCGTCGTCCACCGAAAGGCCGTGAAGCCGTGCCCGTGCAGATATCTCGGCTACTGCACGCCCATGAGATCGTCCTCAAGGAAGCACGAACGATGGCTCGCTTGGCGGTGAACAGCGGCGACGACGGCACCAACGATCTGATCGTGAGTGACGTCATTCGGCGCAACGAGCTACAAGCATGGTTTGTGGCCGAGCATGTCGTCAGCGTTCCGTTGACGTACGCGACGTAACAAACGCGGGAAGCGAGGGACATGATGAGCAGGTTCCTTGTGGCGAGCAGGCCAGGCTTCTTCGGCAGCCGCGGGATCCTCCAGCTTCTGGCCGGTGCCCGCGAGGATCGTACCGTGGAGGAGAGCCAGACACGTGGCGCGGAGGAGGCAGATCGCGATCACAGCGCGGAAACCCTGGATGCGACCGCCGGCTCGGAGTTTGTCGATGATCGAATCCGGCTGCGAGAGTGACCCATCGTTGGGACCTTGTCACATCACGAACCCTTACCCGGTCCTAGCCAGCAAGAACGCGCCACTGACGTTCTGCTGTCACGAAAAACGAGGAGGATGAAATGACGATCGCGACCACCGAGCGGACCATGACGGATCACGAGGCAGCGCAGGTCGAGCGCGCGAACGCCTCGAACGCCACACCCATTGTGTTCGTTCACGGGCTCTGGCTGCTGCCCTCGAGCTGGGATCGCTGGGTGACGCTGTTCGAGGAGGCCGGGTACGTGGGGGTGACACCGGGTTGGCCCGACGATCCCGATACCGTCGCCGAGGCCAGAGAGCATCCAGAGGCGCTCGCCGGCAAAGGGATCACCGAGATCGCCGATTACGAGGAGGCGATCATCCGTCGCCTCGATCGGAAGCCCGTGATCATCGGCCACTCCTTCGGAGGCCTGCTCACGATGATCCTCGCGGGGCGCGGGCTCGCCGCCGCGTCGGTCGCGATCAGCCCTGCTCCGTTCCGCGGCGTGCTTCCGCTGCCATTCCCGGCACTGCGCACTGCGAGCGTCGCCCTGCGCAACCCCGCGAACTGGAACCGCGCCGTCCCGCTCAGCTACGAGCAGTTCCGCTACAGCTTCGCGAACGAGGTCGGCGAGGACGAGGCGAAGGAACTGTACCTCGGCTACTCCGTCCCGGGCGCCGGCGAGCCGCTCTTCCAGTCCGCCTCCGCAAACCTCAATCCGTGGACAGAGGCGAAGGTCAACTCTGAAAACCCTGACCGGGGGCCCATGCTGATCATCTCGGCCGACTCGGACCAGACGGTCCCTTGGGCGATCGCGAATGCGGCCTACAAGAAGCAGAAGCGCAATCAGGGCGTGACCGAAATTGTCAAGATGGCGGGCCGGGGGCATTCTCTGACAATCGACGCCGGCTGGCGCGAGGTCGCCGAGAAGGCGGTCGAGTTCGCCAAGCGGTTCGCATGAGTCCGATCGCTCGCCAACCCTCGACCGCAGGCGGAGGTGCAGCATGAAGATCGTCGTTGTCGGTGGCAGCGGGCTGACCGGGTCCAGACTTGTCCCGATGCTGAGGGGTGACGGCCATGAGGTCGTGGCAGCGTCACGCCGGTCCGGGGTCGATGCCGTCAGCGGCAAGGGCGTGGCCGAGGCGCTGAAAGGCGCCTCGGTGGTCGTCGATGTCTCGAACGCTCCCTCCTTCGAAGACGCCGCGGTGATGAAGTTCTTCAAGACCTCAACGCACAACCTCCTCACCGCGGAAGCCTCGGCCGGCATCCGGCATCACGTGGCGGTGTCGGTTGTGGGTGCTGAACGCCTGCTCGGAAGCGGCTACCTTCGGGCGAAGTTTGCGCAGGAGAAGCTGATCAAAGAATCGTCGATTCCGTATTCGATCGTCCAGGCGACGCAGTTCTTCGAATTCTTGACGACCATCGCTGATGCCGCTACGCATGGCACTGCCGTCCGCGTGCCGCCGGTGCACGTCCAACCGATTGCGGCTGACGATGTCGCCCGAGCGGTGGCAAAGATCGCGACCGGCGCTCCCCTGAATGGCACCGTTGAAATCGGCGGGCCCGAACCGTTCTACCTCGACGGACTCCTCCAACGCGTCCTTGGCGCGCGCAGCGATGCGCGCGAAGTGATCGCCGACCGGCACGCGCGCTACTTTGGCACTGAGCTCAACGAGCGCTCGCTTCTCGCCGGCGACGAGGCGGAGCTCGGCGGGATCCGCTTCGACGACTGGCTTGATCGCGCCGCACACGCGATTCCGAATTCGAATGTTCAGCCTGCGGCCGCGGCCGGCGCGAGAAGCGAGCGAGCACCGCTCGAGGAGAACGAATTCCGTATCAGCGAAGTGCCGCCTGGATCGGTCCTCCTGGTGGGCGATTGCGCCGTGTTCAACATCGAGGGAGGGTTCTGCGCCACCCAGGCCATGTGTACGCATAGACAGGGCCCATTGTCTGAAGGCTCGTTCGACGGCTCGACGGTGACATGTCCATTGCACGGCGCTCAGTTCAACGTGTGGACGGGCGCGGTGTTGCACGGCCCGGCCAGGGATCCGCTCAAGACCTACCGCGTGGAGATCGATGGTGACGTGGGCCACGTCGAGATCCCGCTCGCACATGCGATTCGAGGCGCCTGACGATGTTGGCGGGGCCGACACGGTCCACACCTCTCACGAGCGCCGCGAACGCGGCGCTCATGTTTCCGACGTTGAGTTCCGCGCAGATCGCGCGCATTGCGCCCCACGGACTGATTCGTCCAATCACGCGCGGGGACGTCTTGATCGAAGGGGGCCAGACCGACGTCCCGTTCTTTGTTGTGAAGGCCGGGGAGATAGAAGTGATTCGGCCCTCGGGCCTTGGCGATCTCCTGCTCGCCGTTGTTCAAGGGAATCAATTCACTGGTGACATCAGCATGATCCTCGGTCGTCCGGCGCTGATGCGCCTCCGCGTCAGCGAATCGGGCGAAGTCGTGCAGCTGACGCGCGACCAGCTGCACACCCTCATTCAGACAGACGCCGACATCAGCGAAGTGCTGATGTCGGCGTTGATCAATCGGCGAATCGAGCTGGTCACGCAAGGGATCGGCGACGTGTTGCTCATCGGCTCCGCCCACTCCGCGGCAACACTGCGAATCAAGGCGTTTCTCACGCGCAACGGCCACCCATTCAAATACCTGGACCTTGACCGCGATGCGGACGTGCGGGGCTTGCTCGAACGCTTCCGAGTGAATTGCAGCGACTTGCCTGTTCTGATCTGCCGAGGCGAAACGGTCCTGAAACACCCGGCCAACCATGAGATCGCCGACTGCCTCGAATTCAATGGCCGGATTGACCGCGTTCACCAGCGAGATGTTGTCATCATCGGCGCCGGACCGGCCGGTCTTGCCGCTGCCGTCTATGCAGCTTCCGAAGGACTCGATGCGCTGGTCCTCGAGACCAGTTCGCCTGGAGGTCAGGCGGGGTCGAGCTCGAGAATCGAAAACTACCTTGGGTTTCCGACGGGGATTTCAGGCCAGGAGCTGGCCCATCGCGCGTATGCCCAGGCGCAGAAATTCGGCGCCGACATCATGATCGCACAAAGCGCCACTGAGCTGACCTGCGAACGGAAAGCGTACGGAGTGAGGCTCGAGGACGGAGCGATGATTCCGGCACGCACGGTCATCATTGCGACTGGAGCCAGGTACCGTAGGCCGTCGCTCGCGAATCTCGGTCAGTTCGAAGGTGTCGGGGTCTACTACAACGCGACGTTCATGGAGGAAGCGCAGCTCGGCGACGACGATGAAGTCATCGTCGTCGGTGGTGCCAACTCCGCTGGCCAGGCCGCGTTGTTTCTGGCGCGGACCGGCAGACGAGTTCATGTGCTCGTTCGATCGAGCAGTCTTTCAGAAAGCATGTCGCGATACCTCCTTCGCCGAATCGAAGAGGCCGCGGCGATCCAAGTCAGAACAGGAACGGAGATCGTGACTCTCGAGGGACATGGGCACCTGGAACGCGTGACGTGGCGCGACGGCGCCGACGCCGTATCAAGTCACAATATCCGGCACGTGTTCCTGATGACCGGGGCAGAAGCAAATACGGGATGGCTGAATAACCGTGTCACACTCGACGAGAAAGGCTTCATCAAGACCGGATCGGACCTGACACAGAAGGATCTCGCGGCTGCCGAATGGCCACTTGAGCGACCACCGTACCTGCTCGAAACCTCACTTCCCGGCGTCTTCGCCGTGGGCGATGTGCGATGCGGCAACATCAAGCGTGTGGCATCGGCGGTGGGAGAAGGATCGATTGCCATCTCATTTGTCCATCGCGTGCTGGCCGAGTAGGTCTTGGGGCCGGTCGTCGATTGACTCCCGGGTGCCGGAAGCTGACCCCAGGTGGAGTAGATCGCCGTAACTGATCCGACGACATTTAGAGGTCTGACACAATTCGCGACGAGAAGCGGTCACTCGTCCCTCGCAAACTGCAAATTCGCTAAGGGATCGCGGAACGTGAGGATTTGAAGGGGGTCTTCCGCTACCCTGTTCCGGACTGCCCGCAAGTCGTTGATTCTAAAGCGGAGAGATGTCGGAGTGGTCGATCGTAGCTAGAACGCTTGGAAAGCGTGTCTAGCTACGCCGCACGGATCAGCCAGTTGCGGAAATCGTCCCAGACAGCCCGCCAATTCTCTGAACCAGCCAAATCCTATGGGTTTCCCGCCGTTTGCGCGGTTCTAAACTTCGAATCGAGGTTCGCAAGCCTCTCTAGCGCACGCTTAGGAGCGGCGAAAGTTTGAAGCTGCAGTGACTTGCCCGGGCTGAGCAAGTTCGAATCCCAGACAGGGTTTTCGTCCTTCGCCCCCTGGCGTCAATGCACGTTTGGCGTATCGCCCAACCACGTCGGAGGTCGGCTCAATCTCTTGTCCTTGAAGAGTCAAACCGCGCCGCCCCGCGGACCTTGTGATCGGAAAGGAGGGGGCCTGAATTTCTGCCGTTGCGCGTGCGGCAGAGCGCCGCAATTACCTCGCGCACGCCACATCGATTGAGCGAGATCTAAGTCGGGCGGTCACTTCGATGCGATCGAACCGATCGGCAGAGGCGCCGCCCAGCCCACCTGCGTCGGTCGCAAGAGCAAGCGCTCCGGCCGCGGCCGAACTCCGATGCGAACGCGCGAGGCGCTCGGCGCGACCCGTGCGGAGCGCGGCGAGGTATCGTCGGCCGGCGGCAAAGATCGCCAAAGCACGATAGAACCGGGCATGCCTGACCCGAGCTGTGCGATCCGACGCTGCGTTCGAGCGGGGGCAGGTCAACTGGACGACCGTGTTAAACCACTCGACTCACCGCTGGACTGCCTGGACTCTCTCAGCGCGTGGTTCACGGTGGATCGAATCCGGTCAGCCTGAGAACTCAGCGCTCATCCTCAGGCGAACGCGACAATGCATTCAACGATCGATTTAGTTGCCGGAGGTGGGGCGATCAGTTCGAGAGCATCGAGGGAAGACGGCCGTTGGCTCGATGCCGAATATCCACCAGGTGAGGGCACGGAGAATCGGTCGGATTTGGGAGTGTCTAGTGCGCCAAGAAGCCGATCACATGATGATCCGCCCAGCCGCTGTTAACGGTTCGCATGTAGCTTCCGAATTCCAGATCTACTCTGGCCGCGTCCTTGAGAGTCTCCGTAGCAGCGGCAGCGTCTGCCTCGATCGCTTGGTGCAGGATGCGTCCAACTCGACTGGTGAGCGCGTCGAATCGACGCACTCTGCCGGCGTTGGTGATCCGGCACGCGCCAAGCGTTGAGTCCGCCGGTCCGTTCACAGTACGACTCGAAATCGACACTCGCCCCCTTCGATAGCCTGTTTGGCGTACACAAAGAACTCGTCCGATGCGTGCATGTGTTCCAGTAGCCTCACACAGCCTGCGAGGATCGCCGCGTCGGATGGGGCTCGAAGCTCTGAGCCATATGACTGGGTGCTCAGTGCTCCGCGCCCACCAGCTGTCGGGCGGATCAACCATTCCCTTGACATCCGCGCGTGGTGTACACTAGTTTCCTCTAGGGCTATTCCAAACAAGCCTGACGGCTAGAAGCTGTCTCACACATCGGCCGGCGTAATTGCGTGAGCGCAGCGCGCCACCCGAACGGAGCGCGCCGGCGTGGCGGCGCGCGAGAGAGAGTGCCGGGGAGTCCGAGGGGCGAACCCCTCGGATAACTCGTGGAGTCAAGATGATGAGCCGACACGAGCCGCGCGACCTCTTCCCAGGCGCTCTCGAAATCATGGTACTGCGCGTCCTGCAGCGCGAGCCGCTCCACGGCTACGCGCTCGTGCAGCGCATCCAGCAGGCGTCGAGCGATCTGCTTCGCGTTGAGGAAGGGTCGCTCTATCCCACCTTGCAGCGTCTGCTCAAGGCTGGCCTCCTTCGGGCCGAGTGGGGCGTGTCGTCGACCAACCGACGGGTGCGCACCTACTACCTCACGCGCGCCGGCAGGAAACACCTGGCCACCGAGGTTTCGCGCTTCGAGCAGATGTTGAAAGGCGTGTCGCAGGTGCTCGCCCTGGGCGACGCATGAACGGCCTGCGCGACCTGTTACGCCGCCGCGCCGAACGCGCCGACCTGAAGGCCGAGATCCGCGCTCACCTCGACGAGAAGATCGCGGCGTTGGTGGCGGCCGGGATGCCGCGCGCGGAAGCCGAGCAAGCCGCGCGCCGAGCCTTCGGAAACGTCACGAGCATCGAGGAAGCCGGCCGTGACGTCTGGCGGATGCCGCGGGTGGACGATCTGGTGGCCGACCTGGGTTTCGCCTTCCGTTTTCTCCGGCGCAGCCGCGCGTTCGCCGCCGTGGCGGTATCGTCACTCGCCCTCGGCATCGGCGCGAACCTCGCCGTGTTCACGGTCATCAATGCCCTGCTGCTGCGTCCGCTGCCCGTCGACCATCCCGGCGCCTTGGTCGTTTTCAGTCGGCAGTACGCCGATACCGGCCGGACCAATCCGCTGACGTTTCGCGAATACGCTGACCTGCGCGTACGCACGTCCAGTTTCGTCGGCCTGGTCGCGCATTCCGGCGGCGACGGCTCACTCCAGGTCGGCGCGACGCTTGTGCCCAGCGGCGGCGAACGCATTCGCGGCGCGCGGGTGTCGAGCAACTTCTTTGATGTTCTCGGCGTCGGCATGGCAGCCGGACGTGGGTTCCTTCCCGTCGACGACTGGTCGGCCGATTCCGAACGGTCGGTCGTCCTCAGCTACGACTTCTGGCAGCGTCGCTTCGGCGGCGACGCCTCCGTTATCGGTCAGCCGGTGATCGTGTTCCGCGACGTGCCGTTCACGGTCGTCGGTGTGGCGGCGCGAGGGTTCCGGGGGATCGAGGCCGACGAGCGGACGGACGCGTGGTGGCCCCTCGGCACCGTCAAGATCATGTTCGCCGATCGACTCGCCGGGTGGAACGTGACCGTGATGGGGCGGCTCAAGCCGGGCGTGCCGTTTGCGCAGGCTCGGGCGGATGCGCAGGTAGCGCACGCGGCGATTGCCACTGACGAAGCCGCGGCCAGCCCTGGTTGGAATGACGCGCGCCGACGTCGTTTCCTGACCCAGCGGTTCGACGTCAGTTCCGGCCGAACCGGCATCGCAGAGGATTTGCGCGCGGGGTTCACGCAGCCGCTGTATGCGCTCATGGCCAGCGTCGCGGCCGTGCTGCTCATTGCCTGTGCCAACGTCGGCGCGCTCCTTCTCGCGCGCACCGCGGCTCGCCGACGAGAGCTGGCAGTGCGGCTCGCACTCGGCAGTGGACGCGCGAGGATTGTCCAGCAGCTGGTGACCGAAAACGCGCTCCTCATCGCCATTGCTACGATGGGCGGCGTCGCGCTCGTGCCGCTCGCGGTGCGAACGATCCTGAGCTACGCGCCTGCGGCGGCCGCCACTGCTCTCGACACCGCACCGGATCTCCGAACGCTCGCCTTTGTTGTCGCGATGGTGTTCACGATGGTGCTGATCGTCGCGCTCCTGCCCGCGATTCGGTCCACGCGGGCGCTCGAAGCCGCAATCAACGTGGGTACGCGCAGCGGCGGGACACCCCGCCGCTCGCGCGTCCATCAATGGCTGCTCGCCTCGCAAGTCGCCCTGTCGGTGGCGCTGCTGGTTGTCGCTGGGCTGTTCGTGCGCACTCTTCAGAATCTACGTCGGCTCGACGCCGGCTTCGACCGCAAGACGGTCGTGCTCGTCACCCTCAACGGCGGCGCGGCGACGACGGCGACCGCGCGCAAGGTCGCGCCGGCGCTCGAAACGATACCGGGTGTGCAATCGGCCACGTTCTACGCCAACCTCGGACTGCTCGGCGGTGGATCCGCGACGTCCGATTGCGTCATCGACGGCACGCAGCCGGGCGCATCGGCGGAGGTGACGTGCGCGATGATGCAGGTCGGTCCGCGCTTCTTCGAGACCACATCCACGTCGATCGTGGCCGGCCGGGCGTTCCGCACGGGCGATGAGCCGCCCGCGGCGCAAGTCGCCGTCATCAACGAGACGATGGCGCAGCAGTATTTCGGACGCGCGAGCCCGCTCGGCCAACGTATCCAAGGGAAGCTCGTCGTCGGCGTGGCGCGCGACACGAAGTACACCAGCTTGCGCGAGCCGGCGCCGCGCATGATGTATACGCCGGTGGGCGCAGGCTGGGCGGTAGCCGATGTGCGGTTTGCGCTGCACAGCAA
>Ga0207701_10001487_pt1 | contig 24450 bp, 25 predicted proteins | sample KBSSwiSSwithPhiX_FD_184294 | JGI IMG/M metagenome (GOLD analysis project Ga0207701, IMG submission 184294) | Switchgrass rhizosphere bulk soil microbial communities from Kellogg Biological Station, Michigan, USA, with PhiX - S5 (SPAdes) (version 2) | ecosystem: Environmental > Terrestrial >... | reverse complement strand
GGCATACTGGTCGCCGTGGTCAACAACGGATCGAACAGCGTCGCGCTCTTCAGGCGCGATGGAGACGTGCTGAAGTTCGACAGGACCGTGTCGACCACGAGTGCTCCAGTGAGCGTGGACTTTGGCAACGAGCATTTGTATGTGGCCGGCGCCACGACAGTTGACTCGTTCGTACTCCATCAGAATTCAGTGGTTTCGCTGGACGGCACGACGGATCTCACGCTCGCGGGCGGGGGAGCTCCACCTGCCGGCAGCACTGCGCAAGTCGGCGCGATCAGCGAGAGACAGCTACTCGTCACGCTGAAGACGGACCCCGATCCCGGGACGGTGGACGTCATCGCCCTGGATCGCGGACGCGTCACCGGCTCGGCTCCGACAGCAGTCTCCGCTCCGGATGGGAGTCTGGCACCGTTCGGATTCGCCACGTACCCGGACGGCACAGCACTGATTACACTGGCGCACTCGAATCAGGACGGCCTGTTTCGTGACGCCTCGTTTACGTCCATCATCGCTGCCCGTCAGACGGCATCGTGCTGGATGACGAGAGCCGGCAAGTACGTCTTCGTCGCCAATACCGGCAGCCGAACGATCAGCCGCTTGGTCGGAACGGGCAACAATGTGTTCATCGACGGTCTGGTCGCCGCGCAGATTCCGACAGGGTCACCGGCTGACATCGACGCCGATTCGGGCGTCCTCGGCGTCATCGATCACGGAGCTGGCCAGTCGCACCTTTCGGTGTTCACATACAACCGGTTTGGCGAGCTCGCGGCGACGGGCACGACGATCACCGTCGGCGTCCCCGACGCGAACGGCGTGTCGATTCTCTCGCCGCGCGACGACGACCAGAACTGAGCGTCTACAATGCAGGCTCGCATCTGGATTGGGTGGGCGGTCACAGGATTGATGGCGGCGCTGATGCTGCTGTCAGCCGTGCCGGATGTTCTTCGGGTTCCCGGTGCGCTGGCCGTGTTCAGACACCTGGGCTATCCGCCGTACCTGTTGCTGTTCCTGGGAACGGCCAAGATCCTCGGCGTCGCGGCCGTTCTCGCTCCGGGTCTTCCGAGGCTGAAGGAGTGGGCGTTCGCCGGCCTGACGTTCGATCTGACCGGTGCCGTGTACTCGCACGTGTCGGTGGGCGATCCGGCCAGTGTCTGGACGCCGGCGGCGATCGGCCTCGTGCTGATGGCCGGCGCGTATGTGGTCTACCGGACGCAACGGAGCCAACCCGACGCTTCGCCGGATCGGGTCCATGTTGCGGGAACTGCGACAGGATCACGAATTCGGTTGAACGCGTGATGGCAACCTACACGATCACAGCCGCGCGCCCGGAAGATCTTACGCGGCTGCCAGCGATTGAGCTGGCGGCCGCGCAGCTCCTCAAAGGATACGCGCCCGAATCAGTGTTGAAGGAGACGACGACCCCGGATGTTCTACAAGAGGCGCAGCGCAGCAGACATCTATGGGTTGCCTTGGCCGACGATGTTCCTGTCGGGTTTGCGCACGTCGAGGTGGTCGAGTCCGGCGCACTACATCTGGAAGAGATCGACGTTCATCCGGACCATGGCCGGCGCGGTTTAGGCACGAAGCTGGTCCTCCACGTGTGCGAGTGGGCGGCCAGCCAGGGGTATGAGTCCGTTACGCTTGCGACGTTTCGTGATGTCGTGTGGAACATGCCATTCTACCAGCGCCTCGGGTTCGCGATCGTTCCGTCCGAGCAACTCTCGCCCGGCCTACGTGCCGTAGTCGACGACGAGACTCGACGCGGCCTCGACCCGTCTCGTCGCGTCGTTATGAAACGACTGTTGCCACTGTAAGCCGGGTCAGTATTGACCAATCGGTACAGATTACCGTAGTCTGTCAATCGAGACCGGCATGCCTTGGGAGAAACAATTCGATCGCGCGCACGCGCTCGAGCGCGCGTTGCGCGTGTTCTGGAAAGCGGGCTACGAAAAGAGCTCGATGACGGTCCTGCTGAGAGGCATGGGCGTCCAAAAAGGCAGCTTTTACGCGACGTTCGGAAGTAAACACAAAGTGCTGGTGGAGGCGCTGCACCTGTACATCAAGCAGCGGTTCGACTCGTTTCTCGCTCTGAGCGCCGGCCGGCCGCCACTCGGTGCGTTACGGCGACACCTGGATGAGGTCGCACGGGAGTCGACCGGACCCGACCGTGTGATGGGGTGCTTTCTTGTGAACTGCGCGACGGAGCTCGCGCCCAGAGATCGTGAGATTCGAGAGATCGTGGCCACGACGCTGCGCGCGCATACGCAGTTCTATCAATCGCTGCTCGACCAAGCCAAAGAGCAGGGCGCCCTCCCGAACACGATGGACACGCAGGCCACGGCGTCGGCGCTGCTTGGGCTCGTCCTCGGCATGCGCGTCTGTGCGAGGGGAGGCGCGTCGGCGGAGACATTGCGCGCCCTGCGACATCAGGCCGACGCGCTGATTGCGTAGGTCCATTTTTTTCGGTCACTTTGTACCGATCGGTCCACATTCAGTCCAAGTAGTGAACGAGAGCAAGTCAAGGTTTGGTTGGGCCTTTCCAGGAATATTGCACCACCCGTCGGTGATTCAAGTCACGGTGATGAATAACGTGATTCCATGCGGAGATCAGGCCGAATGCGAAGCGCTCGGCTCGTTCCTGGCTGACCGTATTTACGAGTTCAATGCGAAGGCGACAGGATACTTCGACGGCATGCTGCTCGGTGGTTGCATTCGGAATGATGCGGGGGACGTCATCGCGGGATTCAACGGATATACGTGGGGTGGTTGTTGCGAGCTTTCGCATGTCTGGGTGGATGAACGATATCGCGGCCAGGGCCTTGGAACTCTACTGCTTCGCTCGGCCGAAGTCGAAGCTGTCGCTCGCGGCTGTGCTCAGATTGTTCTGGCGACACACAGTTTCCAGGCGCCAGGTTTCTACGAGCGGATGGGCTTTGAGAAGAAGTACTCGATCGAAGGACGGCCGAAAGGCTACGTCGACATTATTTACGTCAAACTCCTTCAGCCCACTCGAACTCCGGCGCGCGAGTCTCCAACGACTGCAGGCGCTCGCGGATCTTAATCCGCCAAGGCACGTGACACACACCGCGCCGTCCGTCCTCGAGTAATCCGGATCGCAGCGACGACGTTGAAGGCACGAGCAGATCGTCGCGGCTGCTTAAACACCATTGGTACAGAAACGGAGAGGACAAGGCGTTCGCCACCAACTGTTCTGGGTCGTCGCCATGTGCGGTCACCAGAATAAGGCTTGCGGAGTTGGAGAAGAACAAGATCGACAGTCGGGCTGGCCGTACCGCCATGCGCCGCGTGCGGTTGCGAGGCCCACGTCCTCGCGCTGCGCATTACCGCAATCGAGGACTGGAACCTACAACGAAATCGCGCGCGCCTTCTGCCTGTGCTATTTGGCTGTCATTCCAGGCCGGAATGGCGACCATCACATCAAGAAGAAGGACGAAAAGTGGAATCACCGGAGGCTTAATGCCGAGTGGCAGTACCTCGGGCGGAACTTCGGGCTGCAGGTGGACATAGATCGCCACAAGCATCTCAAGGAAGAGGCTTGAGCAAGCCAGCAATAGAATGCGCGCCTCCCATCGCGCTTGCCACCGTCGGAACCGCGAAAGTAGAAAAAGAAGGCCCGTCATGATCTCGCCAATCTTGCCCATCAGAATCGCCGAGTGGGGCAAGTGGCTTTGTTGAATCTGCACAGTGAACCATCCGTCGATGGTGGGATTCACAAACTTTAGTAGTCCGAACGTCAGCATCAAACATCCGAGAAAGAGCGAAAGTGGTTTCTTCGCCGAACGGAATGATTGCCTTCTCTCTTGCCTCACAGCTCCCTCCTTATTCGAACCCGTTATGAGATGTACCGATCGGTACAGATACACCCAAAATTTTTTAGTCGCGACACCGCCTACAGCACCTTGCTCATGGCGAACCCGATGCCAAATTGCGTCTCGACGATCCCAGTGATGCGGAAGCCGCACAAGATGTAGAAACCTTCCGCATGAGGATTCCCAATGACGTGTAGGAAGCTAGCCGCTCTTGCACGGGCAATGTCCGCACTGTGATCGACGAGTAAGCGTCCTATGCCATGCTTCCAGAGGTGGGGCTCAACGAACAGCGCATCCAGCTCCGCGCCCCCGTCAGGCCGTTGTATGACAGCGGCAAAGCCCACGACGGTGCCGTCGCGCTCCGCGACGAAGACGCAGCCGTCCGTAATTTGCTCGATTGGCAGCGCGATCGCGCCAGGGTTCGCAAGGAGGGCGTCGCGATCGCCGGGATTACTGAGCGATGCGCGTCGCTGGAGTGACTCCAGCATCGTTTGCTCGTCAGTCCGTGCTGGGCGAATGGAGATATGTGGCGCCATGCAGACTCGTACGATGCGCTAACAGAGTTGAAAAGAAAGGCGTGGTCCGATCGACACTACGGGTTCTCCGCTAACGTCGTCATGAGGTCGTCGGCAATGTAGGAGCGGATGTCGTCGAATGCTTCATTGCGAGAGGTGACGTGCGCGCGGTATTCGTGACTGTCGAGAAAGGCGCGGATCGTCTCCGCGTTGGGGAAGCACATCACCGCAACCAGATCGGGACGTGTGGCGGCGTCACCCACAACCGTGTGCTGCGGGCGTCCACTCCTGACAACCTCCCCTGCGGCAGCGTGGATCAGTGGCACTACTCCCGCCACGTACTGCCGAAGCGCCTCATCTCCGCCTTTCCGAAACCGTGCCACCGTGATCGATCGGTCCACCCTATCTCGTCGATGTGAGAAATACCCGTCGGTTCCCAAAATATTCCCGCTCGCCACGACCGGGTCTTCTCGAGCAAGATGGAACCGGTACCCTCACAGATATGTCGAAGGTGCAACGATGAATTCCTGGCGGGGTATTCCGGCGGATTATTGGGGAAGTTTTTCCAGAGCCTTCAGAACATCAGTGGCAAGCGCCCGGCCATCGTGTCCGATACTGATTTGTGCGAAACGGACGGTCGCGCCGCGATCGATGACAAAGGTGGCAGGATACGCCGTTTCCTGCGGGGCATCCCAACGCAGCCCGTACGCATTCGTGAAAACGTAATCGGGATCGGTGGTGACGCGGAAGGTCGATGGCAGCGCTCGACTTGCGAGGAACTCTCTGGCGTGTTGCTGCACTGAGTCCGACGGACCAGGATAGACCCACACGACGCGCGCCCCCGCCGCCTCGAACGCTGACGCGTGTCCGAGAAAGTCGGCGAACTGGCGCGTGCAGAATGGGCACTGATATCCAGGCCAGCCCCTCAACAGCACCAGTACGACCGGTCCATGCGTCAACTCACCCGCGAGCGTGACCCGCTGGCCGTCGAGGTCGAGGAGGGAGAAGGGTGGAGCTTGTTCTCCGAGCTTCGGCGCCTGTCCGAAGCCGACTGCGGCAAAGAACGGGGCGACAGCCCCGACTGCAGCCAGAAGCACGGCAGCCGTCAGGAACCGGTCGAACGTAAACCTTCTCAGGCACCGAGACATGTTCCGCATCTGACTCATTGCCACTCCGAGGTCCGTGTCGAGACGGTCGCCGACAAGATCTGCCGACGATCAACATGGTCGCAGTACCTCGATGCACGGAAATATGTCGGGGAGACACACGTTTATTCCCTCGGCCGCGCACTCCGGCGGGAATAAATCGGCCATCGGGCGCTATTTACTTGACGATGACTCGGAATCAGCAGATCCGCTGGTTTGCCAAGCCGGCCGTGTTCCTCGCGTCAGTCGCCCCGAGCGCATGGCTGCTATGGGCGGCGCTGCACGGGCAGCTCAGTGCGAACCCGTTGGCGGACCTCACCAACGAAACGGGCGTGTGGGCCCTGCGTTTTTTGTCTCTGACGTTGTGCGTCACGCCCGTTCGACGATTGGCCGGCTGGAATGACGCGATTCGTTTCCGCCGCATGCTTGGGTTGTTCGCCTTTTACTACGGCAGTCTGCACCTGTCGACGTATGTGATTGCCGACCGGCTGGCCGGCCTCGAGTTTGAAGACGGCATTCTGGCGTGGACAACCGCACGCGATCTTGCCGCCTCGGTCGCCTCAGATGTACTGAAGCGGCCGTTCATCACTATTGGATTCACGGCGTGGCTGTGTCTGCTGCCGCTCGCGATCACATCCACAGCTGGAATGATTCGTCGCCTCGGCGGCCGTCGATGGCAGGCACTGCACCGATTGACATACGTGGCCGCGAGTGCCGGCGTGCTGCACTACTGGTGGCTGGTCAAAGCCGATCTACACCGTCCGCTGATCTACGTGTTGATCGTCGGATCTTTGCTGGCTTTCCGCGTTTGGTGGTGGGCGCGACCAGCGAGCGCGCCGACGATTAGGCGCGCCGCCGCATAGCCCCGCGTTTGAAGATCATGCTTATCAAACAATCGTCCGATCTCACATCGTCGGAAATTACTGACAAGTCGCATTACCTAAACCGTCGGAAGTTCCTGCGGACGGTGGCGATGGCGACCGGTGCCAGCGCTGCAGGCCTGGCGACCAGCGGGACGATCGTGGCAGCGAACGGTGCTGCCCACGGGAGGAAGCTGGCTAACGTCGTCAAGAGTGCGTTCAGCGTCAAGGACGAAAAGATCAACTCTTGGGACGACATCACGAGCTACAACAACTTTTACGAGTTCGGTGTCGACAAGAATGACGCGCTGAAAAATTCCGGAAGGTTCATTACGTCGCCCTGGAAGGTGAGCATTGAGGGTGAATGTGAAAAGGCTGGCGTCATGGATCTCGAGGACGTTCTCAAAGGTGAAACGCTCGAGGAGCGCGTCTATCGTCATCGCTGTGTTGAGGGCTGGTCACTCATAATTCCGTGGATCGGATTCCCGCTGGCAAGTCTTATCAAGAAGATCCAGCCCACATCCAGAGCGAAATTTGTCGAGTTCACCTCCGTTGCCGACCCAAAGACGATGCCCGGCGTTCGGAACGCGATTCTGAACTGGCCGTATCGCGAAGGTCTGCGGATGGACGAGGCGATGCACCCCCTGACGCTGCTGGTCGTCGGGCTGTATGGTGAAGTGCTGCCGGCGCCGGACGGCGCGCCGCTTCGTCTGGCCGTGCCGTGGAAGTACGGATTCAAACACGCCAAATCAATCGTCAGAATTCGGTTCGTCGAAAAGCAGCCGATCAACAGTTGGCAGCAGTACGCCGCGAACGAGTACGGCTTTTATGCGAATGTGAATCCAACCGTCGATCATCCCCGCTGGAGCCAGACGACGGAGCGACGCATCGGCGAGTTCTTCCGGCGCAAGACGCTGATGTTCAACGGTTATGCGGACCAAGTGCAGTCGCTGTACGCGGGAATGGATCTGCGAAGGAATTATTGATTTTAACCATCGCACTGCTGCCAACTGTTACAAGCGTTGGGTCGAGAGGGACTGCAGAACGCCGCTGCACACTGCCACACTCGCCGCGCTCGAATCGGAGCACGTCGTCGTGCAACAGCGGCGCGTAACCGTCGCGGCATCTGCGGGCACAGTCGACTCGGCGCCCGGCGACGATATTTGATCTGCTCGGAGCAGTCGAGAAAGCCTCCCCCTCTGGCGCTTTGAGCTCCAGGACCATGACGGTCACAATCACCGCGACGGCATCTGAATACATAGCAAGGCGATGTGCAGTGTCTGTTTCTTCAGGCATAACGTCCATGGGGAGTAAGGATGGAGAAGAACACCGTCAAGTACAAGAGAGTCGATGTCGATGGATTCGGCGTAGCGTATCGCGAAGCCGCGGCAGGACGGGAAGGAGATGTCCTATCGCTTCGTGTCGCTGGATTACCCCGCGACCGAGCGGCGGTTCAATTCGTACTACGCCGAGTTCCTACCCGTCGCGCGGGACAGGGTCCGGCTGCACACCCACGCAGGGGTCGAGTTCATCCACACGCTGAAGGGGCGGTTGAACGTGCACCTCGACGGCCAGGACCACGCGCTCGAGCCCGGTGACTCGATGTACTTCGACTCAGGCATTCCCCATGGGTACCGCCGCGGCGGCACCGCGACGTGCTGCGCCCTCGTGGTCACAACCGCCTGAGCGGCGACGTTCCGCTCGTCTGAAAAGCCCGCGTCGTCACGGCGGTGCAATCCCTTCAGGAGCGAATGGACTCGGGATCGTTTGAGCGTCGCTCACAATTTCTCCTCAACAGGTTCCCGAGGTGAAAACGATCTGCTCGGGGCCGAGTCCATTGGCGCGCATATTGGATCACGGAGGGGAATTGGTGATGTGCCCGCCCCAACCAGCTATTGAAGGGCGAGGGCCGTCTCTCTATCCCCAACTGGAGGTCACGCATGAAAACCGAGCTCGACACCTTCTACGACATGGTTGAAGACATTGGGATCGCGATGATGACCACGCGACGGCCTGACGGCCATCTCGAGTCGCGCGCGATGGCAAATCAGAAGCGTGCGGCAGGAGCCGATCTCTGGTTCGTGACCGCGGAGGGCACCGGCAAACTGCGCAGCCTCGAGGCCGACCCGCACATCAATCTGTCGTACTACAAAGATCGGACGCGCGAATGGATCTCGGTGTCAGGGCTCGCGACGATCTCACGCGATCGGGCGAAAATCCGCGAACTGTACGCACCCGATTGGAAGATGTGGTTTCCCGACGAGGGGGATGCGCGGCACGGCACGCCCGACGATCCGCGCTTCGTGCTCATCGGCGTCGACATTCATGGAGCGGTGTTCCTGGAAGTCGACAAGCCGCAGCCCGTGGTCCTGTATGAACTGGTGAAGGGCTGGCTGACCGGTACGGAGCCGAATGTTGGGAAGATGCACGCGCTCAAGCCGTGACTTCTTTCCTAGCCACGATTGTTCGCATTCAAGCGTCAAAAGATACGCAATCAGGTTGCGAGCGGATCAACACACTGTTCGGATGAAGCTCTCCACGAGAACCAGTACTCGCGGAAATCGCGAGCATTGGCAGATCGGACTTGATCGGTCCGCTCACGTATTTGCCACGAGCATCCCATAGCGGTCCGCTCCCGGCGTCCGATGATCGGGATGCCGACGTTGATTCAGTACCGTAACGAAGCCGAGTATCGAGGCAGGCGTCTTCAACGGCATCCATTCGATTCAGGAGGCGGGGCACTTCCCAGAACGAATGCCAAGGCCGGCACCGGCTCACAATACTCGCAGCGGCGGCGTCGTCCGGGGAAGTGCCGGCGAGGCGTTGGCGGTCGTGCTCATGCCTGATGTGTTAACGAGGCTGAAGGTAGCGATGAAAGCAGCCCGTTGAGCGCTTAGAGAACCGCCCAGCGGTTAGGTGTCGTCGGAACTGATGGGCTTTTGGACGCTCAGCAGGGAGGCGACGGCGGCCACCAAGTCAGGGGGCTCGAAGGGCTTCGCCAAATAAGTCTGATAGCCGGCAGCCAATGCCTGTCGACGGTCCGTGGCGCTGGCGTATGCGGTCAACGCAATCGCGGGAGTGCGACCACCGAGATCGGCGGGCCGTTCCCGAACCCGACGCATCAGCACCAGTCCGTCTTCCCCGTTCGGCAGGCCGATGTCGCTGACAATCACGTCGAACCGCTCGCCGTCTATGGCGACGAGCGCCGCGCGGGCTGAATCGACGCTCACCACCTGCATCTTGCACTCCTCGAATACGATCTCGAGCAATTCGCGAGAATCGCGCTTGTCCTCCACGACCAGCACGCGGCGCCCGTCGAGTGACGAGGGACACTCGACATCCAACGCCCCATGTTGGTTCGCCGGGGTCACGCCCGTGGCCAGCGGAAGATCAACAGTGAATGTGGCACCCGTGCCCTTCCCCTCACTGTGCGCGCGGATCGTGCCGCCGTGGGCCTCGAGAATGTGACGCGCAATCCCCAGCCCCAAGCCCAGACCGCCTTGAGCGGTTCGCCGCCTGTGCGCCGCCTGGCGGAAGCGGTCGAACACCAGCGGGAGTTCGGTGCTCTCCATGCCTTCGCCCGTGTCTCGCACCCTCAGTTGCACGGAGTGATCGTGTCGCTGAAGCTGCACCTCGACGCGTCCGCCCGCCGGCGTGAACTTGACCGCGTTCGACAACAAGTTCCAGATGACTTGCTGCAGTCGCCCGGCGTCACCGTCGATCGGACCGTCGTCCTCAGCGGAATCGACGACGAGCTCGACGCCTTTTTCTTGCGCCGTGTGGGCGACGGATTCCACGGCCTCGTTGACGACCTTCCGAAACATGAGCGGGCGCACATCGAGCTGCAGCTTGCCTGTGATGATTCTCGACACGTCGAGTAAATCCTCGATGAGTTGGGCTTGCGCTTTGGCATTGCGCTCGATGATCTCGAGAGCGCGCTTCGATCGGATCTCGTCGAGGTGATCGGTCGCCAGCATGCGGACCCAACCGAGCATGGCATTCAGGGGCGTGCGGAGTTCGTGCGACGCGATGGCGAGGAAGTCGTCCTTGATGCGATTCGCCCGTTCGGCTTCTTCGCGCGCGGCCAACTGCTGTTGCAGTAGCTGCTCACGCTCCGCCGCCGCACTCTTCTGCAGCGTCGTATCGCGCATGATCTTCGCGTAGCCGCGAAGCTCTCCGGCGGGCGTGCGGAGCGCCGTCAGGACGCCCGTGACCCATAGCTCGGCACCGTCTTTTCGCACATGCCAGCGCTCGTCGTCGGAGCGGCCGTTCGCGGCGGCTATCTGCATCTCGCGAGCCGCCGCGTCCTGTTCGCCGGGTCGAAACAGCGCGGCGAATTCCAGACCAACAAACTCCTGCTCGTTGTACTCCAGCATCCGGAGGACACCCGCATTCCAGCTCAGCGTTCGGCCATCCGTTCCCAGAATGAAGATCGCGTAGTCCTTGACATTGTCGACGAGCAACTGAAACAGCTCATCCATGTTCTCCCGTCGGGGTTCGTCCGCTTCAGCTTCTCGCAATGTCGCGCTCCAAGCTCGGCTTGCTGCAAGAATGGACCCACAGGGCGAGCGTCTGTACGGAGAGAACGCTTCACGAGGAGCGTGGTGGACGAGCGGCGCTGGCCGAGCCGCAACCGACGATCGGCCGGTCTCGCTCCGACGGCGGACCGCCATCCGTCTTCAGCGAGGGTTCATGCCGCGCGACGTCGAACCCGCCGGCCGTTTCGGCCGCGACTTCATGGCGACGCGTCCACCGCCATCCGATGACAGCGACACGGCGTCAAAGCATTCGCACGCGATCCCGCGCAGGCGTGCCCGGTACTCCCGCTACGCAAAGGCGACCTTCAAGAAGGACCGACGGCTGAACATCCGCCTCTCGAGCAAGGACCTGGAGGCGATTCAGAAGCGAGCGCTCGCGGAGGGGTTGCCGTATCAGACGTTGATCGCCAGCCTGCTGCACAAGTACGCAGCCGGGTGCCTCAAGGAGATCTGAAGAGTGGCTTCAACGATCCCGACGAGTCACGGATCAGTTGCGCTTCGCCGCTTGCGAAATACACTCTGGGCGTCCGAGGCCTGCACAGATATGGCGGCGCACGATTTACTATATTCTCCCACTTCAAAGTGCAGCCCGGAACCCGTGTCGGCCCGTACGAAATCGTCTCGCCGCTCGGCGCCGGTGGGATGGGTGAGGTGTATCGCGCGCGAGACACGAAACTGGGGCGCGACGTCGCCGTCAAGATCCTGCCGCAAGCCTTCGCGTCCGATTCCGATCGCTTGATACGTTTCGAGCGCGAGGCCCGCTTGCTGGCGGCGCTCAACCATCCGAACATCGGCGCCATTTATGGTCTGGAGACGACGCCATCTGACTCCGCGGGCACGTCAGGTGCACCGGCGTTGATCCTCGAGCTCATCGAAGGGACGCCGCTTGACACATACATCGCCACTACACTGTCTCGTAGCGGCGCGGTCCGCGTCCGATCGTCGCTCGATATCGCGAGGCAGATCGCCGATGCGCTTGATGCGGCGCACGAGCGAGGCGTCGTCCATCGCGATCTCAAACCCGCCAACATTCGGCTCACGCATGACGGCGTTGCGAAGGTACTCGACTTCGGTCTCGCCAAGAGCCAGTCGGAATCCGTGGCCGCAGATGCGGCGAATTCTCCAACCATGACGGTGGAGGCGACTCGCGACGGCGTGATTCTGGGAACCGCCGCCTATATGAGCCCGGAGCAGGCGCGCGGACGGCAGGTCGACAAGCGCAGCGACGTGTGGTCATTCGGCTGCGTGCTGTATGAGATGTTGACCGCCACGCGCGCGTTCACGGGGGAGACGACGTCGGACCTCATCGCCGCGATTCTCGAAACCCAGGCGGACATGTCGCGGCTCCCGCCCGACACGCCCGCGACGATCCGCCGCCTCCTGCGGCGCTGCCTCGAAAAGGATCCCAAGCGGCGGTTGCGCGACATGGGCGACGCACGTGCCGACATCGAAGACGAATTGTCGGGTACCGCGTCCGTCTCGACGAACGGGACGCACCACGGGGTGTCCTCGTGGATCGTGGCGGCAGCCATCGTCCTCGCGGTTGGCGGCCCGACGGCCGGCTGGCTGATCGCCCGTCGATCGTCGTCCGCCGAATCCCCCGCCTTCGATCACGTCGCGCGAATTGTCGCGACGGCCGCGCACGAATACGCGCCGGCGTTGTCTCCTGACGGCAAGTGGATCGCGTATCTCTCGAACGCGAGGGGTACGACTGACGTGTGGGTGAAATTCATCGCCGGAGGAGATCCGAGGAATCTCACGGCCGGGTCGGGCCTCACCGTCCAGTCCACTGATTACGTCGGTGGACTGGCGGTCGCACCCGATGGGACGCAGATTGCCTTCACGGTCACTGATGCCACGAACCGCGGATCGACGTGGGTGATTCCGGCGCCGCTCGGCGGCGAGCCGCGCAAAATGTTGCGGGACGGCGATTATGCGATGCAGTGGTCTGCGGATGGGAAGCGCATCACATTCGTCCGGGCCGGCGGACCGCTCGGCGACGCCCTCGTGGTCGCCGATGCCGACGGACAGAATGAAACCATCGTCGCCAGGCGTCAAGGTGCGCAACACATTCACTGGCCGCGCTGGTCCGCTGACGGATCCTACATTTACTTCAACCACGGACCGCAGAACTTCAATGTCGAACCGACGAGCCTGTTTCGTGTCCGCGTCGGCGGCGGCGCGATCGAATCCGTGGTGGCGACGGCGCGCCGCGCGGCGTACGGATTTCCGAGCCCCGATGGCCGCGGATTGGTCTATGCGGCGAACCCCGATACCGTCGATCTCAATCTATGGTGGCGAGACCTCGCGTCCGGGCGCGACACTCGGCTGACGTCGGGCATTGGTGAGTACACGCATCCGGTTATTTCGAACGACGGCCGCGTGCTCGTTGGTACGGTGCTCGACGCACAGCAGTCGTTGCAGAGCCTCCGGGTGCAGTTCGACAAGAGGCCATCGTTGCAGGCCGTGACCGATGGTCATTCGGGTGATTTCGATCCGGTCTGGTCGCCTGATGAAACGCGTCTCGTGTTCAGTTCGTCGCGGACGGGCAGCCGTAACTTGTGGGTCGCACGCGATCCATCAGTAGCGCCGGCGCCGTTGACGTCAGGCGTGACGATCGACGAGCGACCGGCGATTGCGCCTGACCGCAGGACGATCGCATTCGTGTCCGATCGCAACGGCCGACGCGGCATCTGGACGGTGAGCATCGATGGTGGCACTCCTCGGTTCGTGGCCGCTGCTGACGTCGTCGACACACTGGCCTGGTCGCCGGATGGCAAGCGGATTGTGTTTGCGGCGCCGACTGCGGACGCACCGGGCCTGATGCTGATGGATGTGGCGAACGGGCAGATGACGCGGCTCGCGACGCCTGCTGCCGCCGTCGGTCCGACGTGGTCGCGCGACGATGTCATTGCCTACATCGAAGCGCGCGGCGGCACTCTTGGGGCGTTCGTGCAGTTGATTCGGCCCAATGGGGACCGCGTCGAATCCAGCCCTCTCGACGCACCGGGATCGCCACAAATCGCCAATGGGTCGATCGTGTGGTCGCCTGACGGCACGCGGATCGCTGCGGCGTCGCTGCCGGGCGCCGGGGCCGGATCGATTTGGATTATCGATCCGCTGAATCCGAAGCCGTATCGCAAGCTGCTGGACCTGCCCGATGGCATCTTCACACGCGGGATGACGTGGACTCGCGACGGTGCGTCATTGATCCTTGGCACTTACCGCTGGTCTGGCGACATCTTTCTTGCCCAGCGCTCTCCGTCGCGCTGATGCTTGCGGCGTCATTGCTGCGGAACGCGAAAATGCGATCCGTCAAGTGCTGATTTCAGTTACACTTAGCATTCGCGGTGAGGTGGCCGAGAGGCTGAAGGCGGCGGTTTGCTAAGGCTGCCGAGAGTTCTTATTTGGCTTCGTGGTTGGCGTTGGCTTCGTCCGGCGCGACGACTACGTGTACCTGGTGCCGTTCGTCGAGGATGAGCAGACCGTCTTCCTCAAGACGATCATCCCGAGTCGGAAGGCCACGAAACAGTACCTCGGTGAGGAGTACGACGATGAAGATGGACGCTGACGAGAAGGAGTTGGTTGACTCCGTCGAGGGCGGCGAGTGGAAGTCCGCAACAGGCGGCAGGCGCGAGCGTGCCCGGTACTCCCGCTACGCGAAGGCCACGTTCCGCAAAGATCGTCGGCTGAACATCCGACTGTCGAGTAAGGACCTGGAAGCGATTCAGAAGCGCGCACTCGCGGAAGGCCTGCCGTACCAGACGCTGATCTCCAGCTTCCTGCACAAGTACGTAGCGGGGCGCCTCAAAGAGATCTGAATAGACGCCGTCTCGGCTTGCACAGACTGATGCAAGTCGCGAACGTGAAGCGATCGCGAGTTCTAGGCTGGTCAGTCGGATCGGATGAGGGCCCCGTATCGCGCTCGTCTCTGCGGTCCCAGTCGTTCAGCTGAAGGCGGCAGTTTGCTACGCCTGCCGAGAGTTCAAGAACTGGCCTGAGATCGTTGATGTGAGGCCCGTTTCTTTTTGGGTCCTTCCGGAATCTCCATGAGTCACAAGAGATCCGGGTGATTCGTTGAGGCCGCCTGCGCGGGCCGCTCTTGGGAGTGGGCGGCTTGCTTGGCGGCGGATTGAAGAGGGGGCCTGCTGATAGACCTGTGCGCACCGTGCGCGTGGCCGTCTCCTCCGGGGGATCGCTAGCCGGTCGGCCTAGGAAGAATCTATCTGCTTCGTGTGATGACGCGTATGGATTTCGTTGAAGCGCACGAAATCCTGTGCTGGAACTGAACCAAAGGCCGACGTTATCGGCCGTCCGTCGGCCGCAATCTTCCGACACGCCTCATCGAATTTGTGGTACGCCGTTTCAAGGCGAGTGCGTCCTTCGGCCGGCGTCGGGGGCCCGCTCGCGGGATTCATCGCCTTGTGGGCCTTAAAACCTTTCGGAAATGCCCCCTTCCGTAGCACCCGCTTGAACAGCGAACGGCCAATCAGTCGGACAACGGCCGGGGGCATTGGAAGCGTGGGATGTCCGGCGGCAATGTTCGCACCTTCCTCGAGCCCGCGAGCGACGTGCTCCACGATCTGGCTCGGCGACCACTTGCCCGGCGCACACGGTGCGGTCCAGGCCGCGCCCGACTGTTCGCCGACCCGAATCAGCTCGTCAACCGCGTCCCTATTCGCCGCGAGGGCCGTGTCGATCACCGCCATGGTGTCCTCCATAAAAGGGCTCATTTTTCATCTTAGATCGTGAACAGATTCTTCACGTGTGCGCATAACCAATGGCTTGGGCGAAGGCGAGCCATCCCGATCAGTTCCAGGAATCTCGTAGATTCCGAGATGAACGACCCCGAAGCCATTGCGCGATCGCGCGAACAAATGCCCGGCGTTCCGCAAGCGCTGGATAGTTCTTTTCGTGGGTAGCCGTGCCAAATCGATCCCGGTTGGATCGCGAGAGTTTCTCGATGGCGTCGACCAGCACCGCCGGATCCCTTCCGAGGTGATGCAGTGTGACCGTTGCAATGGCGTCACAGACGAGTTCCAGCTCCTTGAGGCGCTCCTGGTCCGCGTGTTGGTGCGCACGCTCCCATTCTCCCCAAACGTATTCGTGGCCAATTTCGTGCGCTGCCAGCGCCCGTAGTTCGGCGCCGCTGAGGAGCGCAACGGCTGGTGCGGAAATCAGGATCACGGCGCGAGCATGCAGGGCGACCACCGCCTGCGGAAGATCGATCACCTTGACCTCGTACCAGTCGCGCCGAGTCGCAGTGAGCAGTTGCCGAACCGCATTCACTTTCGCCTGCGCTTGGTACTCCAGTTCGGTCACCTCGCCTTTGGGCGGTAACTCCCGCAATATATTGCGCATGTCCTCACGGGTGACCGGGGCCGGCCTGGCAGTCTCCAGCCACGCCGCAAAGGCCTCCGGGGCACTGGCCAGTAGATCTCGTGGATGGCGAAGTGTCAGCGTCTGCGCGTATGCGGCGGGATCGGTTACGAGGCAACCGAGCAGGACGACCGCAGCGGACCGGACGCAGCGGAGCCAGTGTAGATTGGGCGCGCCATTGTCGAAACTTCGAGCGTGTGCCATGAGCCAACAGTGGCCAACGGCTCACGAGCAAATCCTTTGAAGGACCGGAGAAGCGCGTAGTAATTTCCGAGGAATTCATTAGAGAACCTATGTCTCGCGCCACCACGGGGTTGTACGAGTTCGGGCCGTTTCGCCTTGACCTGGAGCGCAGGGTCCTCAGCCGCGAACACCAGGCGCTGCCTTTGCCGCCGAAGACGTTCGACCTCCTGGTGCTCCTGGTGCAGAGCCCAGGGCACGCCTTCTCGAAACAGGAGTTGATGAACGCGCTGTGGCGCGACACCTTCGTAGAGGAGGGCAACCTCTCGTTTCAGATCGCCGTACTCCGTAAAGCGCTCCGGGAGGATGGAGCACGATGGGTGGAAACTGTTCCTAAACACGGCTATCGGTTCTCAGGAGACGTCCGCACCGTTCAGCCTGATCGCGAAGTGCAGGCGGAAGGGGGGTCCTCAACCGAATCGCCCACGGTGCCGGCGCGACTCACTCGTGTCAAAAGCCGCTGGATTGCGGTGATGACTGCGGTCGCGATCGGGATCTCCCTGTACGTAGCTCTCAGCAAACGAAAGGATGGGGTATCCAGCACGCCCAAAACGCAGGCAGGAGCTGTCCCGCTCACAGCGTATGAGGGTGAGGAATTGATGCCCAGTCTCTCACCCGACGGTAGCCAGGTGGCATTCTCCTGGAACGGAACTTCGCAGGACAACGAGGACATCTACGTCAAGCTTGTTGGCCCCGGCGAGCCGATTCGACTCACCACACATCCGGCTCGAGACGCCTCACCGGCGTGGTCACCAGACGGCCAGAACATCGCGTTTCTACGGTGGGCCAGGCGAAACGACTCCGACGTGGATATCATGCTGGTTCCCGCACTGGGCAATGCCGCGGAACGTCGGCTCGCCTCGGCGACCATCCGTCCAACGACGCGCCGTCCGAGCAGGCTCGCCTGGACACCCGATGGCAGGTGGCTGGCCATCGACGCCGCTCTGTCTCCTGAGGACAGCTACGGGATCTGGCTGCTCTCACCGGACGGCCAGCAACGACGCCGACTGCTGACCGAGACGGATGGCGCTATCGTTCGTGTAGGCGTCGCCCCGGCGTTCTCGTTCGACGGTCGGCACCTCGCCTTCATTCGAAAGACATCTACAAGCGTCGAGTCGATCTACGTCCTGCCGCTTTCCGCGGATATGACTGAGGCTGGACCTCCGGTGGCAGTCACGGACCAGTCCCCCGGCGCAGCATTTACGGGGCTGGTATGGACAGACAACGACCACGCCCTTATGTTCACGATGGCCGGCGATATGGCCCCGCAATCCCGGCTGTATCGCCTCGCGATGACGCCGGATCGAATGCATGTCGCGGGAGCTTCGCAGATGCTGCCTTTTGGAGATCAAGCCCACAACCTGACCGTCAGTCGGTCCGGCCGGCTCGTGTACTCGGCACAGTCGAGGGATAGCGCAATCTGGCGGGTAGACCTGACACAGCCCGGCAGTGGTCCGCTGGCGTCTGGTATCCCCGGTTCGACGTTCGACGAACACACGCCCTCGTACTCTCGCGATGGGAAACGCATCGCCTTCGCGTCGACTCGAACCGGCACGGAGGAACTCTGGGTTGCGAACGCTGATGGAACGGGTCTCCGGCAGGTCACCTTCATCGGCGGCGCTCAATGTGCCAACCCGCAATGGTCGCCAACGAGCGACGATATCATCCTGTTCAACTCACGCCTGCACGGATCCAGCGATCTCTTTCTGCTCGATCTGTCGACCGGCCGGTACGATCGGCTCACAACAGACCGGACTGATGAACAAGAGGGGCGATGGTCACTGGATGGGGAGTCGATCTACTTCGGATCGAACAGAACCGGGAGAGACGAGCTGTGGAAAATGCCTGCCGCTGGCGGTCCCGCCGTGCCGATCACACAACACGGCGGGGTTGCCGGCACGGAAGCGGATGATGGCTTCATCTATTACGCCAAGACTGCGCTTTCGCCATCGTCGATTTGGCGGGTGGCGCCCAACGGCGGCGAGGAGACGCTCGTGATCGACGGGTTGAGCTACTCGTTGAATTTTGCGGTAGGACACACGGCGATATACCTGATGTCCCGGGGGAACTCCGCGAACGACACGGCCATCGAGCGCTTCGATCTCGTCTCGCGAGCGCGAACCCGGCTTGCCACGATCGGCAAGCGGTGGTGGTTCGGCGTGGCGTTGAGTCCAGACGAGAAGTCGTTCTTGTACTCGGTCGTGGACGGCATGAGCAGCAATTTGATGCTGGTAGAGAAGGCCTGGTGAAGCCCAGCGGCTTCGATTCGATGACAACTCGCTCGCGTCGTTGCAGTTGCCGGCAAAGGCTACGGCTTGACCGCGGTTCGCCTTCGCCACGTTATCGTTTTTGACTTCTGCGTAAGTGCCTGTGTGGCGTACACTTGCAGACGCGCGGTGAGGTGGCCGAGAGGCTGAAGGCGGCGGTTTGCTAAACCGAACCGGATTCCATCAGGCTCTGATGAAACAGGCCAAAACTCGCGATTTCCTGCCAATATCCCTCGATCGCCATTCTGTCCTGTGTCTCCCGATGCGTCGTGAGTCGACACGATCACTGCACAATTTGCTGCACAGGCCGCTGGAACCGCGCGGTTAAACTCTTGGGGATTCTCAGGCCGCGATACGTGACCACCAACAAGATGTCGGTGATTTCCTAATTCTTGAATCGCGGTTTCAGCACGTCTGGTAGCTTCAGTGTCACGCCGTCTGTCAAGTTGCGCGAACGCACTCCACGCGCCGCGCCGCCTGCTGAAGACCTTCCGCCGCAGACGACGTCGCCGCCCGCTGTGCCCGTGTTGCCTGGCCCGACGCGATGGTCAAGAAGAACTCGAGGGGACTCGATGACTGATCGATCGTCAGACGGTCATCGCGGTCGGCCCGCCGTCAGCAGCGCCGGCCAGTTGAAAACCACACCGATGCTATTTCGAACCTTGTTGTCGAGAGGCTTGAGGAAAAGAAAGCGCTGACCGTCGGCGCTCGTTGCGTACTGCTCAATGCTCGGGGATGGCGCCCCCATTCCTGTTAGGAACAATTCCCGATCCAACACACGCAGACGCTCGCCATCGGGCCGCAGCGCGACGGCATGCCACACTCCGTTGAGCTCCAGATAGTACAGTTCGCGACTGTCAGCGCGCCAAACCGGCTGCACACCACCGCCGGAAGAGATCAGTTGGCTGTGGCCCGTGGTCGGAAATGGCGTGACGTACACTTCGAACCGGTCAGTTTCGACCGGTGACCTGAGGAGCGCCGACGTCTGCTCAAAGCGCTAGCGAATTTCGTGCCTACTTGCAACGAATTCCTCTCTAATAGCCAAGCCGGACATCCACACGACCAGCCCCAACCAGACTGCAGAATTGAGCGCGATGAGTTTCGCGAGCGTGTCGATGGCGCTCGAACCGAAGCGAAGCTCCACAATGTTCTGGCCTTTTTCCAATGGCACGGCCTTGTAGGCCATATTGGCTCGATAGATCGGCGCGGGACGGCCGTTCACCGTGGCGTGCCAGTACGGATGCCATACGTCGGCATAAGAGATCCACGTTGCACCGGCCGTGTTCGATACGGCAAGGCGCAAAACGTTCGAGCTGAAACGCTGCACCTCATATGGGACGTGCTGGGTATCGTCAGCCGTCAGATCATCATTGGGGTTCCAGGGCAAGGCTGATTGCCCCTGATTCGGTTGGTCGAGTTGCCGGAGTACGAATAGGCGGTTCCCTCGGTACTGCGGGGACATCATGAGCGGGGGTAGGGCGTCGGCCGTGTCTACCGAGAAGGCGCGCGAAAAAAATCGAATCTTGTTCTCTGAAATTCCGGTGACCTTGGAGGCGGCCGGGTGAGTCAGTGGGAATTCAAGCGCTCTGAGATCGATCCCGGGCGGAAACCCAGACGTGTTATCGATCGGCATCTCCCAATACATCCGGAGAAGTTCGTCAAACGGCTTCAGCCAGGAATCCACTTGAAACGTTGATCCGGCCTCGTCTGCAAAGACGAACGCGTTGTTGGTCCAGTACTGCGCGCCGCTCGAGGCGCGCCCCTGCAGCCGGTATCGAAACATCGAGCTGAAGCCAATCGTGGCCTCCAATCTTGGATTGCTCCCGTCGACGGCCGCATCTTTGAGGCTCGATCTGCGGCGCACAGGGTACGGCAATGCAGACGGCCATGTCACCGATTGCACCGCGCTGGGCATCCGTTCAGTCCGAGCTGAGAGGTATCCAAACTTGAACCGATACACGTCGACAAAAATCAGCAGCAGCAGCGTCGCAATCCATGCAACCTCGAGGCGAGGCCGGCTGGAAACCTTCGTCCGGACGATCGCGCCCAGCATCAGGAGGCCGCCGGCAATCCATGCCGCGGTAGCCGACACCGAGAGGCGATGGGCCAGCACATCGGGCATGCGCACGTGCGTCGGGCGGTCGGTCCCCGGATTCGACAAAGCGTCCACCAACGCGCGCGTTGCCGCCGGATCGCTCGAGAGCCGATGCGCGAAGATGCCTGCGGCCAACAACAGGACGGAGAGAAGGACGCTCGCAAACCGAAGACACTTCGGTTGCCGCCGTTCTCCAGCAACGATCGCCTCAAACGCGACTCCTGCTACGAAACACAGGCCTACTCGCACCAGCGGCGAGACCAGCCCAATATGCCGGAAGAACTTCATTCCGGGCCAGGTATAAAACAGTGCTGACGACACGGGTGTGCCGAGGGTGAAAAGCAACAGGACAAGGGTGACGAGCAGGAAATGCACACGATGGCGATCGACCACGAGCACCGCAACGAGTGTGAGGGGAAGAATCAAAATGCCGGAATATAGCGTGAGGTCCATCCACGGCGAAAGATTCAGCACCATGTCGATCCACTTCGCCACGTCCGTGCTTCCGCCGTAGGTGAGAAAAACAGGGAGTGTCGTCGTGCCGTCGGCATTCCGGGACGCGTTGTAATTCACGAGATCGCCTGTGCCGCTTGTGAAGTAGGCATAGGCCATTGCAAGCGACAAGATGGCGGCCGTCATGCTCACCACGGCACGCCAACCGAACCTGAGTGAACGAAGCTGAGCGATCACCAGTCGATGGTGCGTCGAGCTATAGGCGAGGAAATACGCGGCAACCGCAAACGATGTCACTGGAATGATGTACGGCAGGCTCCCGAGCATTTGCATCGCCAGCAAGTTAGCGAGGAGGAATGCCCAGCGCCACCGGCCGGTTTCCAGAAAGCGGTGTCCCAGCTCGATGAGCAAGGGCACGGCGTAGACCAGTTTGAAGTTCCAATATGGCTGGTCGATCCACACCGTACCTCCCACCACCGACAGCGATATGAAGACTGCTGTGGTTGGACCGAAGAAGCGGCGTGCCAGGAGCCACGTGCCCGTCAGGAGGACCATCGCATCGACGAACATGCCGGCGTGATAGATGGTGAGCAAGTTGAATTGACGGGCGAGAACCGGCATTTCCAGGAGAACGTTCTGGAGCAACGCAGACTGGATGCCGCGCCAGAGCGACGCAACGGTCCCCTGGTTCATGAAGGGGATCCACTGCGCGATTTCGGCAGATTGGATGGCGTCGTTCAGGAAATAGTATTGAAGCGTGAAGTATTGAAAACCGTCGTGGCTGAACGGCACACGGTGCTGCGCGGCAGCGACGATGCTATGAAGCAGTTCCGCGCCGACGATCGCGGCCAGAACGGCCACAGCCGGCCGGCGCCTCATCGCCAATGGTAAAGCTCTCGAAACACCTGGAGCAGATACGCCATACCCCAGCGGAACATCTGCAGCTTACGCTGGCCGGCGATCCGCGCGGGCTCGTTGACGGGAATCTCCCCGATGCGGAGCCGCTTCTTGGCAGAACGCACGGATAGGAGCGGCTCGATCCCGATGATCGTGCCGCACAGCTTTTCAGGGGCGTAGCTCTCGTCCTTGTCCAGATCCAGGCTGTAAAACAGCGACGACCGGTAGCACCTGTAAATCCCCATCGCGTCGGTGTAGTGTCCGCCGTGCAGCACATTGATCAGTCTCGTGAACATCCAGTTCCCCATCCCCGTCATCGCGTCATCGTCTTCACTGTGAGCCGGCCCGAGATACCGCGAGGCGACCACCATGTCGTGGCCATTGAGGGCATCGATCAGTTTGGGCAGTGCTTCAGGTGGACAATTGCCATCGGGACTGAACGTGATCACCACGTCGCCGCGCACGAGCGGCCAGGCTTCAATGTATGCGTGTCGGATCCCGCGTTTCTTCTGAACGTACACCTCGATGCCATGCTCGCGCGCGACCTCGACGCTGCCATCGCGGGACCCGCCGTCGACCATCAGAATCTGGTTGAACCATTGGCGGTTGATCTGCGGGAGGATCGCACGTAGTCCGTCGATCTCGTTCAGAACAGGCATGAAAAGCGTGACTGACATCGCGTCATGATTACTTGTCTGGGATTCCAAGTGTTGTGAAAAAAGATATGGCAGCCCTCCCCATTTGACTGACGGCATGTTGTGACGAGATTCACAATGCCGCTAGGCGGCTCCGGAGACCGACATGAAATTGACCAAGTTGTTTCCCGCCGAGTTCGCGTTCCTCGCCGAGTTCGCGTTCTAAGAAGGCACCGATTTGCGTGCGTAACTGATGAGCGGGCTGGGAGGCAGCGATTCGAACCGTACGACCGCGTGTTTCTAACTTGGTGATGGCGCGCGACTTCTGGTTCTAAGGGTTCGAGTTACAGTAGGTTACGACCTTCACGCGTTACGCCTCCGGCATCTCGGCGATCGTCTGGAGGTTCGGGACTACCCACATCTGCTCTTCGGCGAAGGCCAAGAGAAGACAGTCCGCTACTTCCCCGACAAGCTGCCAATCGGGATGCAGCCCCACGCAGACACCCACGTCTTCGTCCACCTCGTCACGCGTCCTTCGCCGATGGACTTCCGGCTGTTCCTGCTGCGACACGGGCCACTGCTTCGAGTGCTGTTCCGTTGCACAGTCCGGCTGCTTCTTCCCAGCAAGCTCGTGAAGCACGGCTGGCTTACTATCACCGTCGCATTAGGGATCTCGAGCGGCAGCTCCGCGACTGGCTCACCGAGGCGAACGCGACACAGCCGTCGCGGGCAACTGGAGTGCCGGCGTCGGCGCACGCGTGACGCTGTGCGACGACCGCGCCCGTACTCTCCGCCGATTGTCATGCGCTGTACCACGCCCGCGAGCAAACGTATTGCCATGCCAGCCATGGCCTCGGCCTCAGCGCGGACACGAGTTGCGCACGGTCCCTCAACGCGAACTGATCCCTCGCACATCAGGAACGACTCACCGACCGCGGGCTCGACCTTGCGAATCGGTGCCGGTAGGGCGCCCAGAAGGCACAGGACAACTACTGCACAATTTGCCGCACGATCTCCGACACGGGCGCTTGAGTCGCGGGATCATTAGCAATTTCTTCGATCGAACATGATGACGTGAGCGCGGACCGGCAATGGGAAGATTTGAGAATTCTGGCCAAATCTGCGCAGGTCTCGGACTGAAAAACCGTCGCCCCTCGAATCGAAACGTTTACGGAAGTGCCGATGTTCCGTATACTTAACGCTTGCGGTGAGGTGGCCGAGAGGCTGAAGGCGGCGGTTTGCTAAACGGAAATCCGCCTCTCGACTATCTTCATTTTTACTCGTAAACCCTTCACTCTTTTCCACTTCACAGATCGAGCGAGTAGGCTCTGGACACGCTGTTTTGGCGCGTCTCAGGGACAATCGTGGGGACAGATCCGCAAGACACCCCGGTCGCTCCGCTGAGCTCCATCGAATTGCCATCGCCAACGGATGATCCGCCGGCGCGCAATCCGGCAGAGTCCATCGCCATCCACGGTGGTCGACCCAGTAGCTCGCACTCTTATGACGCCCGACTTGTCGTCACAGTCACTTCAGTCCTTCAACGAGATAGAGATCGGAAAGAACGCGCTCGAACGAGTACGCGTAGTACCTCCC
>Ga0207701_10001486_pt1 | contig 24466 bp, 17 predicted proteins | sample KBSSwiSSwithPhiX_FD_184294 | JGI IMG/M metagenome (GOLD analysis project Ga0207701, IMG submission 184294) | Switchgrass rhizosphere bulk soil microbial communities from Kellogg Biological Station, Michigan, USA, with PhiX - S5 (SPAdes) (version 2) | ecosystem: Environmental > Terrestrial >... | reverse complement strand
CGTTCCAAAGATGGCCTCGAATTTTCTTCCCCTTGATGGAAATACGGCCAGTAGCCTTTCGCTGGAGGTCCTCGCGTTCACCATCGGACTATCGATCGTGACGGGGCTGTTGATGGGAATTTACCCCGCATTTCAAGCGTCTCAGGCCGATTTAGTGGGCAGTTTGAAAGAAGGCGGACGCGGCACAAGTGGCAGTGTACGGCAGCAGCGCTTTCGTAAGATTCTAATCGGTGCGCAGGTGGCGCTTTCGGTCACGTTACTTGCGGGCGCGGCGCTGCTGATCACGAGCTTTGTTCGACTGACACAGCAGAATCTCGGCTTTCAGTCCCACAACCTTTGGGTGGGCGCGATCAATTTGCCGATCGCGCAATACCCAGACCAGCCGTCGCGTCAACGTTTTGTCGATCGAACGATTGCCACGCTGCAGGACACGCCAGGTATCGAAGGCGTTACCGTTAGCGGCGATATTCCCCTTAACGGCGGTAATCGCACGCTTTACGCCCGCGGTGATCGCGAAGTGCCGCCGACCGAAAGACGCGCTACCGCCCCGAGCCACGATATCGCGACCGGATATCTGAAGACCTGGGGAATTCCGCTCATCGCAGGACGCGCCTTTGACGAACACGATGTCGCTGGCGGCCGAAACGTCTGTCTGATTAGTCAGACGGGAGCAAAAAAAGTCTTCCCCAATGAAAATCCGATCGGCAAGACGCTTCTCGTGACCAGCAACAGCACTCCTGTGGAAATTGTTGGAATCGTCGGTGATGTGCGTTCACAGCGCATCGCTGAGCTACCCGAAATGGAATTTTATCTGCCGTTGGCGCAGGAGAACTTTCCATTCCTCAACATTGCCGTTCGCAGCAACCTCAAAGTCGACGCGATCACGAAGTTGGTGCAGTCAGTGGTGACGAAAGTGGATCCGGGCATCGCGATTGCCATCCCGCAGATGATGGACACCATCGTGGCGCAGGCGCGCGGACAAGCGCGTCTGATGATGTGGCTTCTGGGAATTTTTGCCGGCGTGGCGGTGTTGCTTGCGAGCATCGGAATTTACGGGGCTGTTGCGTATAGCGTGGAACAACGCACCGGTGAGATCGGAGTGCGCATGGCACTCGGCGCGCAAACGCGAGACGTGCTGCGTCTGATCGTGAACCAGGGGATGAGACCAGTGGTAATTGGGCTGGCGGTCGGAGTTGTATCGGCGTTCGCTCTTGGCCGTCTCCTGACATCACAGCTTTATGAAGTTTCGTCGCACAATCCGGCGCTGCTTGTCGCTTCAACGATTTTTCTCGCGGCAATTGCGTTGATTGCATGTCTGGTCCCTGCGCGACGAGCCTCACACGTCGATCCGATTCAGGCGTTACGGACCGAATAAAAACCATGTCCTCGTTATCATAATTGCCTAACGAATACAACGAATCCTCATGATCTCCGACTTCAAATACGCACTTCGGACCCTGGCAAAAACTCCAGGATTCACCATTATCGCCGTGATCACGCTCGCGCTTGCGATCGGCGCGAACACCGCAATCTTCAGCCTGATTAACGATTTGTTTCTGCGGAGCCTTTCGTTCAAAGAACCGCGGCGCGTTGTGCACTTCCTTTCCAATACGCCGGATCGAAAACTGGTCGACCTTCCTCTGTCGCTACCGCGGTTTCAGCATTTTCGGGCTGGTCAGAAAATGTGCGAGGACCTTGCTGCCGAAAACGTGTCTGCGTTCACTTTGACGGGACTTGGCGACGCTGTGCAACTGTTCGGCGGCAGAGTAACGTCGAATTATTTCGATGTACTCGGGCTGCGTCCGATTCGTGGCCGTAACTTTTTGCCTAACGAAGAGGAAGGTGCCGATGTGGCAATGGTCACGGAAAATTTCTGGCAGAAACGGATGGGCGGAGACCCCAATATCATTGGCCGTGGTATCACTCTCGACGGCGTGGCGCACACGATTGTTGGCGTGTTGCCGAACATGCCGTTTGCCTGGGTCGGTCCGAATGCCGAGGTCTGGACAACCAAGCCGTACGTCATTCCCGGTTTTACGTACGAACGAATGATGCGCGGCACCACCTTTTTGCGCGTGGTAGGCCGTTTGAAACCGGGACTCACTGTAGAACAAGCGCGCGCCGCCTTACCTGCACTGCAGCAGAGCTATCGGGCCGAGTTTCCGGGCAAGATCGACACCGGATTGGAGACTACGTTGAAGACGCTTCCGGAGGATGTGAGCGGAAACTTGCGCCCCGCGTTTGCAACGCTGTTCGCCGCGGTCGGTTTCGTGTTGGTCATTGCCTGCAGCAATGTCGCAAATCTTTTGTTGGTCCGGTTCACCGGCCGCCGCCGTGAGATCGCCCTGCGAATGGCGATTGGCGCGTCTCGGACCGGCATCGTACGGCTGTTCGTGTTTGAAAGTTTGCTCGTGAGTCTTCTCGCCGGAATCGTCGGTGCCGTTCTGGCCTGGCAATTAGTCCCGCTCGTACCGAAAATGGCGGCGAATTTTTTGCCGTTTGATCCAAACACACGCGTCAACCTCTCTCTTCCTGTGCTCGGCTTCACAGTTGGCTTGTCGCTTTTGACGGGACTGCTGATGGGAATCTATCCTGCGCTTCAAAGCTCCCATGGCGATCTGGTAGATGGGCTTAAGGAAGGCGGTCGCGGGGTGAGCGGCAGCGTGAGGCAACAGCGCCTCCGAAAAATTCTCGTCGGCGCACAAGTTGCGCTCTCGGTGACGCTGCTCGCCGGCGCCGCATTGTTGATCACGAGCTTCGTTCGTCTCAATCAGCAAAACGTTGGATACCAGTACAAAAACGTTTGGACTGGGTTCGTTACTTTGCCGACAGCGCAATATTCTGATATCGGGGCGCGGCAGCGCTTCGTCGAACAATTGCTCGCCTCGTTGCGGGCAGTTCCAGGCTTTGAAAGTGTCACTGTGAGCGGCGATATCCCGCTGCTGGTCGGTGGTGGTAATGCGACACTTTACTCGCGCGCTGATGGCGAGGTCCTGCCGGTGGACAAACGGGCGACGGCGCCGAGCCACGACGTGTCGCCCGGTTTTTTTAAAACCTGGGGCATTCCTGTTTTGGCAGGACGCGATTTCGATGAGCATGATACCGCCGGTCATCAGAACGTTGTTCTCATCAGTCAGTCTGGAGCGAAGAAAGTTTTCGGTAACGAAAATCCCATTGGCAAAACGCTTCTCGTCACGAGTTTCGGCACGCCGTGCGAGATTGTCGGGATCGTCGGCGACGTTCGCTCCCGAAGGGTCGACGAGCCTGATGACATGGAATTTTATCGTCCCTGGGCGCAGGAAAACTTTCCTTTCCCGACGATTGTAGTGCGCAGCAATTTACGAGCGGACGCCGTCACAAAATTGGTGCGCTCAACGCTGGCAACGGTTGATCCTGGTCTTGCAATCGCCCTACCACAGTCGATGGAGAAAGTCATCGCACAGGCCCTTGGCCAGACGCGGCTGATGACCTGGCTGCTCGCAATTTTCGCGGGTGTTGCTTTGTTGCTGGCAGCAATCGGGATCTATGGCGCAGTTGCATACACGGTAGAGCAACGCACCGGCGAGATCGGCGTGCGGATGGCGCTCGGCGCCCAAACCCGCGATGTTTTGCGGCTCATCCTGAACCAGGGAATGAGACCGGTTGTGATAGGACTCGTGATCGGGGTCGTGTCAGCATTCGCACTCGGGCGCTTGATTGCGTCGCAATTGTACGAGGTTTCCGCACACAATCCGGCGCTGCTTGCGGGCGCGACCATTTTGCTTGCATCGATTGCGTTGATCGCATGTCTGCTCCCGGCCCGGCGTGCCACACACGTTGATCCAATTCAAGCATTGCGCTCCGAATGACATGAACGATCTCAGATTCGCTTTGCGTCAGCTGCGAAAATCGTCGGGATTCACGTTTGTCGCCGTCCTGACGCTAGCGCTTGGAATCGGTGCAAATGTGGCGATTTTTTCCGTCGTAAATACAGTGCTTCTCCGTCCATTCGCGTTCAGTCACCCTGAACGTCTCGTTTGGATTTCGTCTCAACTGCCCACAAATCCACGTGCCCCGTTTTCGCTTCCGGAATTCTGCGACTATCGCGATCAGAATACTCTTTTCGACGGACTGGCTGCGGTGGGGACTTATAACGCCAATCTCATCGATGGCGGCGAGCCGGAGCATGTTCAAGGATTGCGGGCTTCAGCGAATCTTTTCCAGCTTCTCGGCGTACGGACGGTGCGTGGTCGCGCATTCGTTTCAGAAGACGACGCGCTTAACGCCGCGTCGATCGCGATGATCAGCTACGGCCTATGGTCGAGACGTTACGCCAAACAGGACGTCATCGGGCACAGTGTGAATTTAAATGGCGAGCCGCGCGTTATTGTCGGCGTATTGCCACCGGATTTCGCTGTCCCAAATTTCGAAAGTGATGTGGTGGTTCCGCTGCAACCAGAAGGTGATCCGCGCAGGAAAATTCGAACGTCTGTTCACTTCCTGCGTTTTGTAGGGCGATTGAAACCTGGTGTGACTCTGGCACAAGGTCGGGCGGAATTGGATGCGATTCGACACGATATCCAACGCAAATTTCCAGAGGGAAACGTCGGTAGCACAGGCGTCACAGTGTTGGCGCTGAGCGATGAAATCGTTGGAAACGTTAGGCCGATGCTGATCACGATTCTGGGCGCAGTTGCGGCATTGTTGTTGATCGCGTGCGCCAATCTCGCCAGCCTGTCGCTCGCCCGCGCTGCGAGTCGGCAACGCGACCTGGCCGTCCGCGCTGCGCTTGGGGCGGCTCGCAGTCAGCTGATTCGTTTATTGTTCATGGAAAGTGCTCTGCTGGCGGTCGTCGGTAGCGTAATCGGTTTTCTTCTGTCCCTATGGGGTTCAGATATTTTGATTCGATTCGTGCCAGCAGATTTGCCACGTGCCAATGCTTTGACGATCGATGGACGCGTTCTGCTTTTCACCGCAGCTGTGGCGATTGGCACGATGCTTATTTGCGGTCTGGTGCCCGCGTGGCTTCTCTCGCGCACAGATTTGCGCGATGCGCTAGCCTCGGGACGCGGTGAGGCAGGTAGCAGCGCGCAATCGCGCCTCCGGCGGTTGCTGGTCACGGCACAAGTTGCGCTTGCCCTGGTGTTGCTGGCGAGTGCTGGGCTCTTCCTGCGCAGCTTCGCCCAACTCACCAGGGAAAATCCCGGGTTCGATTCGAATCGCGTGTTGACGGTCCGACTATCGCTTTCAACCGATAGTTATCCTGATCGCGGTTCAGTCGTTAGGCTGGTGGACAAGTTTCTGCCGCGTTTGACGAGTATTCCCGGAGTGAAAAGCGCCGGCATTGTCTCGCTGCTTCCCTTGGGAGGCGGTCATTCCAGTATCAATTTTACTGTGCCGGATCGCCCGCCTTCGAAACGGGAGGATACTCCGAGAGCAAACTATCGGCTCGTTACACCGGGATACATCTCGACCATGCGCATTCCGATCTTAAGCGGGCGCGATTTCGCCGAAGAGGATGACGCGAACCGTCCGGTGGTCGCGCTGATCAGCGCGTCGCTCGCACGCGAACTTTTCTCTGACCGCTCGGCGCTCGGACAACGACTTCTCATCGATGACTCGGACGGCGATCCGCGTCCTGTTCAGATCGTCGGCGTGGTGGGCGATGTGAAACAGGAGAAGCTCGAAGTACAGCCGACGTTCGATATTTACCTTCCGTGGCGACAGGTTATCCCTGAGGCCGTGCCGTGGCTGCGCAGCACCTCGTTTTTGGTTTTTCGGACGAGCATGCCGCCCATGTCTCTCGAGATGGCGGTCAGAAAAGAGATCCACGATCTCGACCCGAGCATTCCAACGACGAACATTCGTAGCATGGAAGAAGTAATGGGTGGAGCGCTTGCAGTCCGCCGTTTTAGTTTGTCACTTGTTGGAGTATTTGCCCTGACCGCATTGCTTTTGGCTGCGGCTGCGCTGTACGCGGTGATTGCCTACGGCATCGAACAACGCACGCGCGAAATCGGAGTGCGAATGGCGCTCGGCGCAACTCGGCTAGGGATTTTGCAGATGATCGTGAGCGAGGGTTTTCGTTTGGTTGCGACAGGTATCGCGCTCGGATTCCTCGCCGTCATTCCGCTTGCGAATCTGATCGCCACGCAGCTCTACGGCGTTGGCACTCACGATCTCTTGACGTATACGATTGTGTTAGTGGCGCTGAGTGCCGCGGGGTTGTTCGCGAGTTACTTCGCTGCGCGCCGGGCGATGCATCTCGATCCCATGGTTGCTTTGCGGCACGAGTAGTTGATTCACTCACTCTCCGTCATGAGTTGTCATAGTTGATTCGAGTTTTTGCCGGTCCTCGCTGAGTCCGGGAATAACGGTTCTGCCGAGTTGATTCTGTAATTGTTCGGCAAGTTTGATCATAGACAATGCTTCCTTTGAGTTGCCGAGCCCTTCTTCCGCAACTGCGAGGTTGTAATAACACGGTATCAGTGCTTCCTGCCGTGCTTCACGCGATGGTAACTGCGATACCTCATCCAGTTCCGCCAGAAATTCTTTCTTTGCCGACCGGATATCTCCCTTATCAAGGGCTAACACACCGCGATTAAGGAAAAGATCGGGCATAAGATGTTCACCTTTTATCGCGAGGGCGCGGTCGAAGTTCTCGGATGCTTTGGTCTGCAGATACTCCTTAAAGGCGTTTTCGGTCGGTCCGGTATGCCGATCGGCTGAGAGTTCAGATAGCAGGTCCGGAAGCCGGGCATCATCTCTCCAAATGACTGCAGCGAGCTGCGTCGATTGTTCTATGGGAAGTGGAACATCCCTTACCGTTCTTCCCAACTTTGCCGATTTATCCAGGTATTCCCATCCAAGCTCGTAGTTCACGTGGAAGTCATTCGTCTTGCGCGCGGCGGCGAACCAAACCGATCGCGGATCCTGCCACTCCGCCAGGTAATCGACGGTTTTCTTGAGCCATAACAAACTGATCACTGCGATTAGCGCCGTTGCGACAGCGGCGTTCCATTTTGGCAAATGATCTGTGGCCTTGAATGCTAGATATGCAATCAGAATGACCACTCCCACCGACGGCAAAAAAAGATACCGGTCAGTCACCGGATACGAAAACGGCAGCACCTGCGTCGGCAAATAGGTAAAAAGAATCCAGTAGATCAAAACAGTAACCAGGGGATAACGCTTGCGCACCAACAAGGGGAAGGTGAACAAGACAAGGAGAAAGACTGCTCCCCCAATTTGAGTTAACGCCGTACCGCTCGTTGGCGGAACGCGGTAGAGCACATAATTGCCAAGTCCGGTGAGTAGCCAGATGCCTTGAACAAACGATGCTGCCCGCATACTCACGTCGGGCTGTGCCCCTGTTCCTGGCTGCGCATGCTGAACGGCTACCGTTACGAGCGTCGCGAGCAATATGAACGGGAGCTTGTCGCTTATCGCTCGGTTGAAGGGTCGTTTTTCAACAAATAAATCTAAGCTTAGTAACACGGCTGGAAATGCAACAACCGACAGTTTTCCTAACAACGCTAACAAAAACAGAAAGACTGAAGTGAGATACCAAGCAATGGCACTGCGCTGTCTGTATTTTAGATATGTTAGAAAACTGGAAAGCAAAAACGCTGCAGCGACCAAATCTTTCCGACTCGAAATCCACGCCACTGCTTCCACGTGCACGGGATGAACAACAAACAACACGGCTGCGGCAATGGAAGTTAAACGATGTCGCGTGAGTGCTAGTGCAACGAGGTAAACCAAAGCGGCGACAATTCCGGCCCAAAGGTTGCTCGAAAAATGAAACGCGTAGGGGCTCAAGCCTGCGATGGCGTGATCGAGCATGTAGGAAAACAGATGCAGGGGTGAATAGTTGAGGTAGTAGGAATTCGACAGAATCTGTGTGATGTGCGCCCACGTGGCGCTCTGGATCCAGGCGTTGTTGACGACGTACTGCGGATCGTCAATTCGGAAAAAACCAAGCCGAAGGTCGCCTGCGTAAAGAACGGCTGTCGCCAGAATGGATGAGAAAACGAGAGCGGTGTTTAACTGCCACGGACCGGGTAAAACGGATGGGTAGGACGAAACATCGGCCTTTCCTCTGGTGGATTTATCCGGCTTTCTCCCACGACCGGAGGGCCGCGAATATGCCATCGCGGCCCGCGCCGATCGAGTTAGTGCTTTCTTAATGAAACCCACCTAACGGAAATTCTATACTTCGGCTGGATTTTGTCGGCCTAGAAAATTTCCGACAGGAAAATTCCCTCTTCGATCGGATTCAAAAGCGATTTATGCTAGGAGAAACGCTTGCGTTTGGACTTCGTTTGAATATCCGTGTCGCTGCGGTGTCTCACATCTATTCAACTTCCTATGCATCTCCGTTTTGTAATTCCTATCATGGTTGCGGCGCTCGGCGCTCCAGCAATGTTTGCGCAGGGAACGAATCAACCGACCGTCGACGAACTTGTTGCCAAGAACATCGAGGCCAAAGGTGGCACAGCAGCGTTGAACAGCCTGCAAACGCTGCGCTCAACTGGTAAGCTGCTGCTTCCGCTCCAGGGGCGGATCGAGCTTGGTTATCTGCAAACGCAAAAGCGCCCCGATGAAGTACGCGCCGAGGCGTCTCTCCAGGGAATGACGCAGATTGAGGCGTTTGACGGTAAAGACGGATGGAAGATTTCGCCATTCTTTGGACGCAAAGATCCTGAGCGCACGTCCGCCGACGATGTGAAGGCGCTGGTGGAAGATACCGAGATGGGTGGCCCTTTGATGGATTGGAAAACAAAAGGCAGTACGCTCGAGTATCTTGGAACGGAGGACGTCGACGGGACCCTCGCTCACAAAGTGAAAGTCGTGCGAAAAAATGGGGACGTCAGTTTTGTTTATCTGGATCCTGATCACTTTCTTGAGATCCGCATCGTGACGCAACGAATGCGGCACGGCGCACATGAAGAAATAGAAACGGATCTTGGCGACTATGAGAAGGCCGGCGGCGTATTTATTCCGACGTCAATCGAAGTCGGCCGCAAGGGTTCGCCCGACAAACAAACGATCGTCGTAGATAAACTCGAAGCCAACGTTCCGGTGGATGACACGATATTTCATTTCCCCGGTCAAATAAACGTCCCCGAACCAAAGCGCTGAGGTTCGCATACCTAACTAGCACATCTATGAATTTCGCACACCATGCCTTTAAACTGCGATGCGTTTTGGCATCGTTTTTTCTCTGCGGTATTTCTGTCTACGGAGCCGACGCTCCCTTTACTTCGTCGAGCATTTCCGGTCTCGGAGCGCGCAACATCGGCTCAGCGGCAATGAGCGGACGTATCTCGTGCATCGCTGGAGTGCACGAGCCATCCGGTAAAATCACGCTTTTCGTGGGTTCGGCCAGCGGCGGCGTTTGGAAGTCCGATGACAGCGGAACGCGGTATCGCCCAATCTTTGACGACCAGGCAGTGCAATCAATCGGCGCCATCACGCTCGACCCGAAGAATTCTAAAAACGTTTGGGTTGGCACCGGTGAATCGTGGACGCGCAACAGCGTGTCTATTGGCGATGGAATCTACAAGTCCACCGATGGCGGCGAAACATGGTCGCGCACTGGCTTGGAGAAGTCCGAACGCATCGGGCGAATAGTCGTTGATCCGCGCAATAGCGATACCGTTTTTGCTGCAGTGCCTGGCGCATTGTGGAGTGATTCGCCCGACCGCGGTCTCTACAAAACGACCGATGGCGGTAAAACCTGGCAACAAGTTTTGAAAGGCGCCAATCTTTCGACAGGGTGCACTGACGTAAAGATCGACCCGAGCAGTCCCGACACAATGTTCGCGGCCATGTGGGATTTTCGGCGCAAAGGCTGGGAATACCGCTCGGGTGGCGCAATTCCGACGGAGCCTTCAGCCAGCGGATTGTTCCGTTCGACTGATGGCGGCAAAACATGGACAGAGATTACGGAGCAGGCCAACAAAGGTTTCCCCAAAAAACCGTATGGACGTTTAGCGGTCGCGATCGCGCCTTCGAAATCCCAACGCGTTTACGCGTTTGTCGAATCGCCGGAGAGCGCATTGTTTGTTTCGGATGATGGCGGCGCGACTTGGGAGAAACGCGACAAAAGTCAATGGATGGTCTGGCGTCCTTTCTACTTCGCGAATCTGATTGTTGATCCCACAAATCCAGACCGCCTGTTCAAGCCCGACGGTTCACTGATTGTTAGTGAGGATGGGGGAAAGAGCTTTTCGGTAGTAGGCGGCTTCCAAGGCGCACACGGTGACGCCCACGATGTCTGGATCGATCCGACGAACTCACAAGTCGTGTTCTCGGGAGACGATGGCGGAATGTGGTACTCGTACAACGGCGGCAGCAAGTGGTGGAAGGGAGAGAACCTGCCGGTGTCGCAGTTCTATCACGTGAGTCTGGACGAAAAAGATCCGTACCAGGTGTATGGCGGATTACAGGACAACAGCTCGTGGGTAGGTGATTCGGAGTACCCGGGCGGCATCACCAATCATCGTTGGGAAAACATGTTCAATGGCGATGGATTCTGGATGTTCCAGGATCCGGCTGACCCCGACTATATCTACGCGGAATATCAGGGCGGCGAGATTGGCCGCGTCAACCGTAACACGCATGCCGCCCGCAACATCAAGCCACGACCTAACTATAACGAGAAGCTCCGATTTAACTGGAACACGCCGATAGCGCTTTCGCCTAACGAAAAAGGAACAATCTATATCGGCGCACAGTTTCTGTTCCGCTCACGCGATCACGGCCAGACATGGGACCGTATTTCGCCCGACCTGACCACGAACGATCCCCAAAAACAGAAGCAAGAACAATCCGGCGGCGTGACGGTGGACAATTCGTCAGCGGAAATGCACACCACAATTTATTCCATCAGCGAATCGCCCAAGCAGAAGGGATTGATCTGGGTGGGCACGGACGATGGCAACGTGCAACTTACACGCGACGGCGGCAAGACATGGACCAATGTAGTCGCCAACATTCCTGGTTTGCCGAAGAACTCGTGGGTGAACTGGGTCCAAGCCAGCAATTTCAATCCCAGCACGGCTTACGCTGCTTTCGATCGACATACTTTTGGCGACATGGCGCCGTACGTTTTCAAGACCACTGACTTCGGTAAGACTTGGACGCCACTCATTACTGCTCAAGATCCAAAGAGCGTTCGTGGATACGCGCACGTGATTAAGGAAGACTTGGTCAAGCCAGATCTTCTTTTCGTCGGCACGGAGTTTGGACTTTGGGTTTCGATCGATGGCGGAAAAAGCTGGGCGCAATTTAAGGGCAACCATTTCCCAGCTGTTGCCGTTCGCGACCTGGCGATTCACCCACGCGATAACGATCTGGTTCTTGCCACGCACGGGCGTGGCATCTGGATAATAGATGACATCACGCCCTTGCGCGCGTTGACTCCGGATTTGTTGAAGCAGGATGTTGCCTTTGTTTCGGCGGCGCCAGTGCAACAGCGTATTGCGGGCCAGGGTGGATGGGCCAATGGCGACGCGGTTTTTGTCGGCGATAATCCGCCTGACGCTGCCGTAATAAACTATTATCAGCGCGAGCGACATTTGTTTGGGAAAATGAAGCTCGAAGTCTTGGATTCATCCGGACGTGTTGTTGACGAACTGCCAGCCAGCAAGCGACCAGGGTTAAATCGGGTGATGTGGACGATGCGGGCGAAACCACCGCGTGTCCCGCCTGCTGCACAAATCGCCGTCTCAGGAATTCAAGGGCCACGGCTTGTGCCGGGTGATTACACCGTGCGCCTAACGAAAGCAGGCAAGGCTTATGACACGAAACTGACGGTCGATCTCGATCGCCGCGCGAAGTTCAATTCAGCTGATCGCAAAGCGCAGTTCGATGCAGCCATGCGCGTCGTTGGATTGTTTGGGGACGAAAGTGCGCTGATGGATCGGATTATCGTCTTGCGGCAGGCACTTGCTCAGACGGGGGCTGCGTTGCCGGAAGGAGATCCGCTTCGCAAGCAGCTTTCGGATCTCGATGGAAAAATCGATACGGTACGGAAGAAAATCGTCGCGACGACCGAGGGCGGCGCAATCACTGGCGAGGAACGTTTACGTGAGCACACCGACCAGCTTTACGGCGCGATCCTGAGCTACGAGGGCAAACCGGCTGCCTATCAACTCTCTTACATCGACACTCTCCGACGGGAGCTCGATGACGTGACAAAGCAATTCGATCAACTCCTTACCCAGGAACTGCCCGCGTTGAACAACTCGCTTAAGTCACAAGGCCAACAGCCGGTTTCACCGGAGCCGGCGAAAGTCGGTGCGAACGATTCGCCGGGCGGTGCGAGTGGAACGAGGGGCGCCACAGGTTTGGTTCCAGCGGACTTCCGTTTGTCGTACTAGCCTGGGAGACGTTTGAACGGCTAGTTCACATTCGGAATTATTCGAGTGGTTCTCCAGAACATCGGGCGTTAATCTTCCGTGCGACAATGGAGCGCAAGCCGGCTGTCGCGGTTGTTTTTCATCACATTGGTCCTTATCACCATGCGCGGCTGAATTCTGCGGCTGAAAGATTGTCAGTGACCGGCATTGAATGGTCAGCTAAAAGCCCTGATGCATGGGGCGTAGCACCCATCCCTGCGCGGTATCACAAAATTTCGATATTTCCCGAAGCAACAGATCACTATCCGGGCAAGGCCGTGCTTCTCTCTGCGTTCTGGTCGATCATAGAGCAGACGAAGCCAGATGTGGTGGCGGTTAACGGCTGGAACAATTTCGGATCGCTAGTTGCCGCGAAATGCTGTTTGAGCCACCAGACACCCATGGTCGTGATGTCTGAGAGCTCGCGCCAGGATGATCCTCGCACCTGGTGGAAGGAAGTCATCAAGCGGCGAATCGTCTGTTTGTACTCTGCTGCGCTCGTCGGCGGTCAGCGCCACGTCGAATACCTGGTTGAACTTGGAATGCCGCGCGACCGGATCTTTACCGGATACGACGTGGTCGATAACGCGTATTTCCGCGAGAAAACCGACGAGATCAGAAATCAGAAGTCAGAGATCAGGCAGAAGTATCAGCTGCCAGAGAATTACTTTCTCGCCTCAGCGCGTTTCATCGAAAAGAAGAATCTTCCCCGGTTGATCAAGGCATATGCGGAGTATCGTCGGAGGTCAGAAGCCGGAGATCGGAGGTCGGACATCGGCGAGCCAGCTACCCCGTGGGACCTTGTCTTGCTCGGTGATGGCCCACTCAAATCCGATCTCTGTCGTCTAATCTCTGATCTCCGATTGAAGGACCACGTGCATCTGCCAGGCTTCAGGCCATACGACGAATTGCCGGTATATTACGCATTGGCGAATGCACTCGTGCATGCCAGCACGATTGAGCAATGGGGGCTCGTTGTGAATGAGGCCATTGCGTCGGGGTTGCCAATAATCGTGTCGGACCGCTGCGGATGCGTGCCAGAGCTTGTGCAAGGTAACGGGTTTACTTTTGATCCAACAAACGAAGGCGGCTTGACGGACCGGCTGCTAGAGATGGCGTCATTGTCGGATCAGCAGCGAACGGGCCTGGGGGATAATAGCTATAGGATCGCAGCCACCTTTGGGCCCGAATTTTTCGGCGAAGGCTTGGAGCGCGCAGCGCGCGCAGCGATGGGCGTTCCACAAAAGAAATTTGGAGCAATGGATCGCGCGCTGTTATTCATCACAGCAAGGTACGCTCGATGAAGGGGAATGATCCGGTAGCGGCGTATTTCGACAAGCTGCCTGAGACTCACAAGCGCCAGTTCGAGCAACGCGCATCGGGTGCAAACGTCAATTTCCAACAACGTCTGAAACTCGCCTGTGAATTGGGCGGTGCGTCGTCAGGAAGACTGCTCGACTGCGCGGCGGGCACGGGTGAGATAACATGCGCGTTGCTAGAGTCGGGCCGATTTAATTATGCGACCGTCGTCGACGTTTCAGCGACGATGTTGCAGAGCGCAAAACAGCTTCTCACGTCGCAAATCAAAAACGCGCAAGTTGAGTTCGTTGAGTCAGACCTGTTCAACTTCAACCCGTCTGATTCCCGGTTCGATCTTATCCTATGCCTGGGACTCATTGCACACACTGGCCGACTGGACATTTTATTACCGCATTTGAAATCTATGCTCACGCCGGGCGGGCGAATCATTTTGCAGACGACGTTAACGAATCATTTCGGAACACGCATCGTGCGTCTGCTCACTTCGCGAAGCGAGCTGACCCTGCGTGGATACAGGATTTCGTGGTTCTCACAAAGAAACATTTCGGACGCTTGCGATCGCGCCGGGTTGCAAATTCTGGAGATGCGGCGGCATGGCCTCAGTATTCCTTTCGGCGATCGCATGTGGCCGTGGGTGAATTTTCAGTTGGAAACTCGTCTGGAAAAATGGGCGAGCCGTCATGGAGCCGAGGCAATTTATCTGCTCGGAGCTGGATGAGAGTCGGGTTCTTGGTCAGCAGTGTTTCCCGAGAAGCAGGCGGCCTGTTTCAAAGCGTGCGCGGGCTTGCGAAGGCGGTGGCGTCTACAAATACCAGTGTGGAGGTGTTCGGGATTCGCGACGAAAAGAGCGCTGTCGATTTGCAGGAGTGGCAGCCACTGTCTGTTGAGACGTTTCGTCCGCGACTGCGGACGTGGGGTTACTCAAACCAGCTCGTCCCTGCGATCCTTAATGCCGATCTCGACGTTCTGTCGGTGCACGGTTTATGGAAATATTGCTCCGTTGCTTCTCAACACTGGCACAGCCGGACAGGTCGTCCTTATGTGGTTCATCCGCACGGCATGTTGGACCCATGGGCGGTGCAAAACGCCCGTTGGAAGAAACGAATCGCAGCGGAGCTTTACGAAAATCAGAATTTGCGCGCTGCCGCTTGCCTGCGCGCGCTCTCAGAAGCCGAAGCACGAGCCATCCGCGCCTACGGATTGGGCAATCCAATTTGTGTGATTCCCAACGGGATTGATTTGCCGGACCTGAGCAGCAGTAACGCGAAAACTCAGCCGCAGAATCGAAAAACTCTTCTTTACCTCGGCCGACTTCACCCGAAGAAAAACTTGATGAGTCTAATCCGCGCCTGGAACGAAACGTTCAACTCCCAGCGCGGCAGCAACGAGCGTTGGGTACTCGCAATCGCCGGCTGGGACCAAGGCGGATACGAAAACGAACTAAAGCAGATAGCAGCCGACGCATCGGTCGTTTTTCTTGGCCCGCGATTCGGCGCCGAAAAAAGCGAATGCTATCGCACGTGCGACGCATTCATTCTGCCGTCATTGAGCGAAGGCCTGCCGATGACCGTGCTGGAAGCGTGGTCCTATGCGAAACCGGTGCTGATGACACCTGAGTGCAATCTGCCTGAAGGCTTTTCTGCCAAAGCGGCAGTGCGATTAGGATCGAGTTCAGACGAAATTGCCGCTGGGCTACAAAAACTAGCTGAAATGAGCGACGACGACCGAATAGCCATGGGCGTTCGTGGACGCGATCTCGTTGGCAAGGCTTTCTCCTGGCCGGGGATCGGCGAACAAATGCGCGCTGTTTATGAGTGGATGCTCGGCGGGGAAATGCCAAACACTGTGCGATTGTGAGAACACGGTCGGTGATGATGTCATTCTGAGCGGAGCGAAGAATCCAGGATAAATTTTCTATCGATAGCGTATAGAAATGGACCAGAGATGTTTCGGGTCGCTCAACATAAAAGGTGCATTTATTAGATGCGGTTCTCAGATGTTTTTGTGATACCTACTCCCATCCGACGTCTGATCTCCGGTTTGTCGAACGACTATGCTCGATGTTGAACAAAATCGCCGCGCCAGGAAGTACACATCAGGCGAGATGGCTCGTCGTGTAATGTGGACGTTCGCGCAGCCGCTTTTCCGTTGGAGTCCAAGGCCGTGTTTCGGATGGAGACGATTTCTGCTCCGTTGTTTCGGAGCAAAGATTGGTCGAAACGTGCATGTGTATCCGTCGGCGACGATTTATTTTCCGTGGAACCTCGACGCTGGAGATGAAAGCGCGATCGGCGAGCAGGTGTTTATTTATAATCTTGGGCCGGTGACGCTGGGGTCGCGTGTCACGATCTCGCATCGCGCGCATCTTTGCGCGGGAACACACGATCATACCAAGCCGGATTTTCCGCTGCTGCGTCCGCCGATTGTGATTGGGTCCGACACGTGGATTTGTGCGGATGCGTTCGTGGGCCCGGGTGTCACAGTTGGCGAGGGAGCAATTGTCGGGGCACGAGCAGTTGCGATGAAAGACGTTCAACCTCGTACCATCGTCGTGGGAAACCCGGCACGTGAAAGCAGGAAGCGCGAGATTTCTCAATGAGCGAGCGTTCCGACGCGCGGGCGCCATTGTCTGTGCTGCTCCCGGTTAAAAACGAAGCGGCAAACCTGCGCGATTGTCTCGCCAGCGTTTCATTCGCGCAAGAAATCGTGGTCGTCGATTCGAGCAGCACAGACGGCACTCAGGAGATTGCCGAGGCAGCTGGTGCGCGGGTCGTACAGTTTGTTTGGAATGGAAAACTGCCGCGGAAAAAGAATTGGGCGTTAGAAAATGTTCCCTGGCAACACGAATGGGTGCTGATCATCGATGCTGATGAACGCATTACGCCAGAACTTGAACGGGAAATTCGCCAGGCCATTGGCCGCACCGACGTGGACGGCTGTTATCTCAACCGCCGGTTCTGGTTTCTGGACGGTTGGATAAATCATTGCGGTTATTTCCCGAGTTGGAATCTGCGCCTGTTCCGGCATCGGCTTGGCCGGTACGAACAAGTTGGAATCGGCAGCGATATCCCTTCTGGGGATAACGAAGTCCATGAGCACGTTTTGATGAACGGCCGCGTCGAATATTTATCGGCACCAATGGAGCATTACGCCTTCCCGGACATCGCTACGTTTGTTGACAAGCATGAACGCTATTCTTCTTGGGAAGCCGCTGCTCGGAGAAAACTGCATACTGACGAAAAATCATTGCGAGCAATGCCTTTTGGAACACCGCTCGAGCGCAAGCGGTGGCTAAGAAATCTTGGGACGCGGGCACCATTTCGCCCTGGCTTACGATTTCTTTACCATTATGTCTGGAGGCAAGGTTTTCGTGACGGTTACCGCGGCTGGTTGCTCTGTCGTCTCTTAGCCGGGTACGAACATTCGATCGTGCAGAAGGAGCGAGAATTACAGAGTTCTGAATAACTCCGGCACAACTTCGTAATTGTTGTAGCCACCGGCCTATGACCGATCATTCTGGAATCCATTTTCGTGCCGAAGAAGACAGCCCACCGGGCCGTGGCTACAGGATGTTAAGCTATCTGCCTTCTACCAGAATCATATTTGTCTTGGCCGTCCGATGGCGCATTTTGCGCGGCTCGCGATATTCTTCGCAGTTTAGCCATTCTTTGGCGCGCTGCGCTGAATCGAACTCGAGTACAACAATGCGCTTGGGTTGCCAATCCCCTTCGAGCACTTCGGTTTTGCCGCCGCGCACGATGTATTTCCCGTCATACTTCTCGACGGTAGCTCCGGCGAGCTTCTTATATTCCTCGTAACCGGCAGGGTCGAGAATCTCGATCTCAACGATGATGTAAGCGGGCATAGTTCGGTGAAGGTTTGAACGTCGAAAATTAAGAGGGAGTTCAGCGTTTGTTATGGCTGCGATCTTTGGCAGCCAGCTCCGGAATTTTCCTTCGGCGCCGCAGTCGCAACCAATTATTCCATGTCTTACGCAGACTGTCGCGTGGGGTCTGATATTTCTGATTGAGTTCGTTGCTCTTTAGGATCTGCGCCAGAATTCCTTTCACAGAAAAGTCATCCGTGTTGACGATCGTATAAGCCGTACCAACTGCGGCGGCATGATGCGCATCGCTGGCTGCAGTCATCGGCAGACCACGGATCTGCGCGTATTTGAAAGCATAGCGGTTGTAACGACGAAGTGTTGTTGCGGCATTGAAAACTTCGATCGCATCGATCGGCAGCGTCTCGAGCGTGCCCAACCGGATTCCAGCGCGGAATAAATCATAGGGATGCGGCGGAATGGCCAGACCGCCGCGCTCGTGAATGATATCGCACACTTCACGCGCGGGCTTTCCTTTCAGATAGGGCAATTCGGCGCCGATACAAAGCAGATGGCCGTCGGCGGTGGTCACTTCGACTCCCGGCAAAACGAGAAAATCGTTGACTGGCATACCATCAAGTCGCATCAGCCCTTTCTCGAGAAGATAATTGACCGCGTCACACGTATTGTGATCGGTGATGGCTATCCCGCTTAGACCCTTGGCGCGCGCCGCAGCGATCAAATCTTCCGGGCTGGAAATTCCGTCACCGGAAAAGAACGAATGCGTGTGCAGATCGATGTTAAGCGGCATGGCGACGGTTTTCGAAATCGCTACGCGAGCTCTTCGACAAGAATCCCTGCTTCGGCTTCGGTTTCAGTCTGGACACGGTTGAACTGGTGATCGTACAACCGGCGATAGTAACCCGATTTTGCGAGTAGCTCGGCGTGTGTCCCGATTTCCTTGATGCGGCCGGAATCCATCACAATGATTTGATCGGCGGACAGGATAGTAGATAGCCGATGAGCGATCGCGATCACCGTGCGCCCGGTGGCTAATTTGACCAGCGCTTTTTGAATTTCCTGTTCTGATTCGGAATCGAGGGATGACGTGGCTTCATCGAGCAACAGAAGGGGCGCGTTCTTAAGAATCGCTCGAGCAATCGCGAGGCGTTGCTGCTGTCCACCTGAGAGCAGGCAGCCTTTGTCGCCAACCACGGTGTCATAACCTTTTGGCTGCGCCATAATGAAGTCATCGGCGAAGGCCGCTCTCGCTGCTTCGCGAACTTCTTCTGGCGTGGCATTCAAGCGTCCGAACTGAATATTGCTGAGTATCGTGTCGTGAAACAGGAACGTCTCCTGGCTGACGAGACCGATCTGTTCGCGCAATGACTTTTGGGTGATCCTACGGAGATCATTTCCGTCAATTTTAACGGCGCCGAAAGTCGGATCGTACAACCGAAGGATCAATGATAGAATCGTGCTTTTCCCCGCACCACTTGCGCCCACCAACGCATACGTTTTCCCGGGCTCAACATGCAGAGTCACGCTATTGATGGCGTCCCTGGTAGTGCCTGCATAGCGGAATGTAACATCTTCAAAATCAATTCGACCCTGTGAAGAACCCAGCACAACAGCGTCTGGCGCATCCTTTACGGTAGGCTCCGAATCGAGAAGTGCGAAAAGCGCCGTCGTCGCGGTGATTGAATTCTGCATCACAATTTGAATTCTACTCAGCTGCTTGATCGGATCGTACAGAATGAAAATTCCTGTGATCAGTCCAAAAAATCGACCCACACTCAGGTTCGCAGCGTAAACATAGAGCAAGGCCAGGCCCACTCCAATAGCTGCAATTGTTTCCACTAATGGGCCTGTGATTTCTGTGGCTCGAATGATGCGCATCATTTGCGAGAACTGGAGTTGATTGCTTCGCTTGAATGCCTTTTCCTGGTGCGCCTCACGCGCAAAGGATTTAATCACTCGAATGCCAGCGAATGTCTCCTGCATCGTTACGACCATTTCGCCCATACCTTCAAACTGCCCGCGCAGCGCCTTTCGCGCCCGATTTCCATAGATGCGAAGCGGTATTAAGCAGGTTGGAAAAAGAACTAGTGTGACCAGAGTGAATTTCCAGTCCATCAGAAGCAGAACGCTGATTGCGCCGATAATTGCCACCGGTTGCTTGAAAAGATCGGCGCTGACAGCGGTCAAAGCCATTTGTACTACACGCGTCTCGTTAGTGATCCGCGAGATTAGGAAGCCTGAGCGCATCTTGTTAAAGAAATCCATAGACAGGCGGACCATCTTGTTGAAAAGCTGGGCCCGGATATCAGTGACCACTTTGTTGCTCACCCACTGCATACAATAGGTATTTCCGTAGGAACAAAGGCTGCGCAGTGTCATGATCGCCGGAATGGCAAGGCAGATCAGAATAATGGAATTGATCTTGGGCCCGGTATTCAAGACGGCAAGATTTGAGCGTAGCGCCCCGGGGCTCGGATTAGGCGCGGCTCCGCCGAAAATTGTGTTCGCCACACGACCAACTGCTAGTGGAAAAAGCGCATTGACCCCGCCGTATGCAAAGCCCAATAGCAATCCGACAATGAAACGGACTTTGTATGGCTTGATGTAGCTGTAGAGGCGCCGGTACGGCCCGGAAGCCGCGCGTAACGTTTGCCAGAGGGACTGCTTTTTCTTAGCCGGTTTTTGGCCGCTCATGAAGTGTGCGCCGCCGCACGACGCGGTAGCAGCAAATCCATAGCACTGATCACGGCTTCCGTCGAGATTTCGCTCATCGGGAAGCGGGGGCGAACCGGCGCAAACTGGGTCACAGGACCGCCCGATTTTCCGTGTAAAATCAGAGCCGGACTATGCGTGGGCCGCCAATGAAACGGGTTCGTCGGTCCGAAGAGGATCACCTGCCGCGTATGTGTGGCGGCCGCGAAATGCACAGGAGCCGAATCGGCCGTAACTAGCAATTGCGCCTGGCCAATTAGTGCTGCGAGCGTAAGCAGATCTGTTCTGCCAGAGAGGTTAGTAATTTTGTGCCGCGTGCGCTTTGTAATTTCCGTGATATGCGCTTGCTCATCGGCGGATGGCCCACTGGTCAAAACAAAATCAAATTCGTCATCTTCATGAAAGTGGTCAATAATCTCCGCCCATCGCGCAGGGTCCCACAGTTTTTCCCGGCGAGCCGAGCCCGGATGCAAGACGACGTAAGGTCGCGTGATGCTCCAATCACGCCGAAGCCTGTCAGCTTTTTCGAGCGACGTTTGCGGAAGGTCGAGTTGCGGAGCGGAAGAAACAGCACGGATACCGAGCGGCTCGAGCAATGCCAGATTGTAATCGATTGTGTGCATATCCCGCACACGCACTCCAACAAGATTAGTGTAAACGCGCGCGCGCGTCTTGGACTGCTCGCGGACGCGGTAGGAGGCAATCCGTCTGCGCGCGCCTGACAGAAGGGTCAAGAAAGCCGAACGATCGTTTCGTGTAAAATCGATGCAATAATCAAATCTCTTCCCTGCCACAGAAGATACCATCGCGACGTCCCGCAGATTGCGTCGCGCGATAAGGACACGATCGACGTTCGAGATGGCCGGAAGCAGTTCGGCGCATTCGTTCGAAACCGCAAGGGTGATGTGCGCATCCGGGTAATTCTTGCGCAAAGCGGCAATCGCGGGCGTGGTCAAAATCAAATCGCCGATTCGCTTGAGTTGCAGGAGAAGAATTTTCATCCGCCTTTTTTACTGTAGCGGCGCTCTCAGGGCCGAAACGCTCGGCTGTCAGAGACCGCTACCACAGAGTGAAATCATCGCGCCATGCGCATCGCCGTCTCGTATGCGTCCAGCAATCGCATTCGAAAATGGTCCCAGGTAAAATTCTCGACGACGCGACGTCTGGCCGCAGCGCCCATTTCCTCCACAACTTCCGGATGCTGATACAAATGCTCCAGCGCCGTTGCAATTGCGTTCACATCACCAGGTCTTACGATGATACCCTCAATCCCATTACGAACTACATCGCCGGCCTCGCGCGTAGTGATCTGTGGCAATCCACACGCCGCCGCTTCATACGTGACTTTTGCGCTGCCTTCCCATTGCGAGGGAAAAACGTGGATTGTTCCCTGATTGAGATAATTTTCCGGGTCGCGGACGAACCCGACAACGCGGATATTATCGCGCCAGAACTCCTTCAGAAACGGCTTCGCTTCGTCATGCACGAATCCGACGAGCCACAGCTCCGCATCCGACAGATTAAGGCGGTGCCACGCTTCGAGCACGTGTTGAATTCCCTTGCGCTTAATTAATGCGCCAGCAAAGACAGCGCGAAATTTCTCCGGTTTCCTGCCCGGCTTGAAGCGTTCCACATCCACCCCGCGGGGCAGATAAAACAGCTTTTCCTCTGGAAAACCGCGCACCCGAAAGGTGTGGGCGGCCCTATCGGACAAGACGAGCAGAAGATCAGCGAGGTCATATTCCCTCACAAACCGTTTTCGTTGAAGCAACAGTCGGTTCTTCCATCTTTCAACCTTCGAAACCTCGCCTGTCGGAGCTGCTTTGTCAGGTTGGTGGGTTTTCTGCTTACCGCCATCACGATGCCAGGTCGGGATCTCAACAATGGACGGAATTCCGCGTCGTTTTGCTACTTGCAGCGAGCGCAAGCAATCGCCCGACCAGCTGTGAAACAGATCGTAACGCCCGGTCGCCAATTGCCGTGAAGCGATCCAGTCGAGATATTTCTTCTTCGCCCCGTAATAATAAGGCCGATCAAGAAAGGAGATCAGGCGGACCGGATGCCATCGCAGCGAATAGATTAATGAAGCAGGGATCTCCTTCTGCCGATTATCGTAGGCGACTGCTTTACCTAAAAATCCTCCGCGATATGATGCACGCAGCGTTTCAAATGCGTCCGTGTCGAGACCGGAACCGCCGATCCTGGCGAAGATCGAATACAACAAATGCGTTGGTAAAGTACGTGCGACCGGACCCTGACAGACCGCTGGCGCAGGGGGATTTATGGTTTCACCCAGCATTGGCTTACAAGTATTCTGGCGAACGTCGAGCGTGTAAAGTGGGCTCTTGTGCCATGTCCAGGCAAGTCGGGACACGGGAAAAATGACAGCGAAACAAAAAAAACTCAGAATCGCTTTCGTTCGTCGCGGCTATTCGCGGAGCGGTGGCGCTGAAGCTTACTTAAGACGCGTTGCAGAGGGCATCGCCCGAGCTGGTCACGAGGTCCTGCTTGTGAGCACCAAGGAATGGCCTGAGGACCAATGGTCACTTGGACCGATTAAGCGCTTAAGGGCAACGACTGTACTCGGGTTTGCTGATGAGCTAGAGCAAATTCAGCTACAGTTGCACTGCGATGTTTTGTATAGCCTTGAGCGGGTCTGGAGCTGCGATATTTATCGAGCCGGCGATGGAGTCCACAGCGCCTGGCTCGCGCGCAGGAGGAAATTCGAGGTCCCATTAAAGCAGTTTGTGCGCACCGCGAGCCGGAAGCATCGCGATTTGTTACAGCTGGAGAAATCTCTTTTCGAGAAGCGGAAGGCTGGGCGGGTGATCGCTGCTTCGCAAATGGTCGTGAACGAGATTGTCGATCATTACGGTTATCCAACGGAGAGGATCGACCTCGTACGTAATGGCGTTCCTCTCAATAGATTCCAGCTTGAACCTGCAGTGCGCGAAAAATCTCGCTCGCACCTGAAGCTCAAGGACGACCAAATTGTGCTGTTTTTTGCAGGGTCGGGTTGGGAGCGCAAAGGCTTGCTGTTCGCAATCGAAGCCACGGCACTCTGTAACAACCCAAAAATGCGGCTGCTGGTCGCCGGACGAGGCGATACAACCCCCTACAAAACGACGCGCCTGCGTTTTTGGCGCGAAGATCCCGTGCAATTTCTCGGTGAAGTTGCAGACCTTGCACCGGTCTACGCGGCTGCGGACATCTTCATCTTGCCTACAATTTACGACCCCTTCTCAAATGCTTCTCTTGAAGCGCTCGCCAGCGGGTTACCGGTCATCACAACGCGTTCCAATGGGTTCAGCGAAATCATCGAAAACGGGGTGCACGGTTCGATTGTCGATGACTCAGCAGATCTGGTCGGCTTGCGTGACGCCATTCGCTTCTGGTCGGATCCTTTACGGCGGAAGACAGCCCGTGCGGCTAACATCGAGCGCGCATCACAGTTCGATATTTCGAAGAATGCCGCGCAAACGCTCGAGATCCTCACACGCGTCGCGGGATGAAGCGTGCGCTGCCCTCGGGGACGTTGTCGATCAGATCAGCCAACCAGCGCGGCATCCGCGTCTGGGAAAATTTGGAAAACCTGATCGAGCCGCGAGATTTCGAAGATGGATCGCACAGTTTCCTGTAGTCCGGACAGCATGAATTTGCCTCCGTAGCCTTCCACCTTTTGCATCGCTTGAATCAAGGCCGCGAGGCCCGCGCTGTCGATGTAGCTTACGTCGGAAAGATCGACCACCAACCGCTCGGGTTTCTTGTCTATCAGCCCATTGAGCGTGGCCGTGATCGTGGGGGACACGTGCAAATCGATTTCGCCCTTGAGCGGAACAACATTGGAACGGCTCTGACGCGAAGTGGTATTTGCTGAGGCTGGATCTTTTTTCATTTCACCGTGCAATTCGTGGATGGATCACCATCCGAGTGTGTCCATAATTGTTTCCACGTTTGAGAGATCATCAATCAGAAAATCCGGGTGATGTTTGGCAAGCTCATCCCGGCCCCATCTGCCCGTGGCGACTGCGATCGTCCGTGCGCCGAGCACTTTGCCGCACGCGATGTCGCGCGGCGTGTCGCCAATGACGTCGATCTCCGACGCGGAGAACTCCCGGCCGTGCTTCTCCTTCGCGCGGGCGCGAGCGAATCGGCCGAGCTCGTTTCGGTCGCGGTGATCATCGGCAATTGCGCCGAATTCAAA
>Ga0207701_10001485_pt1 | contig 24480 bp, 27 predicted proteins | sample KBSSwiSSwithPhiX_FD_184294 | JGI IMG/M metagenome (GOLD analysis project Ga0207701, IMG submission 184294) | Switchgrass rhizosphere bulk soil microbial communities from Kellogg Biological Station, Michigan, USA, with PhiX - S5 (SPAdes) (version 2) | ecosystem: Environmental > Terrestrial >... | reverse complement strand
CAAAAAAAATATCGCTCGACGGTTACTGATTGCGCCAGTATCGTAGCCACACGATATAAGACGCCGAGGTATTTCAAAGTCATTGAGCGCTCCAGACAATGTTTGGTCCCAAGAAAGAGTAGCGCTCTGCCAAAAACTAATGTAGGGAAAAACGTAAAGGTCGAAAGGGAGGAAATTAAAATGAAACCGTTCCGTCAGAGAATCCGGAGTTTAGTCCTCGCAGCAGCTGCAACACTCATTATCGCGCTCGGATGGACGATCGGCATGGCGGCGAGTGCGCAAGGCTTAAAGGTCAGTCTATCTGGCGACCAGCAGGTTCCTCCGGTCAGCACATCAGCATCTGGAAACGGAACCATTACAGTTTCGCCGGACAAGTCAGTGAGCGGCAGTATCACCATCTCGGGGATGGACGCGACGGCTGCGCACATTCATGAAGGCGCTGCCGGTAAGACCGGTCCTGTGATCATACCGCTTAGCAAATGACACCTGGTGCGTTCCGGCAGGAGCGAAGCTTACTGATGCCCAGTATAAAAGCTATCTGGCGGGGGGATCTTTACTCAACGTGCACAGTGCCGCGCACAAGGGCGGTGAAATACGAGCGCAGCTAAGTCCCAAATAACTCCCTCGGTGTTCCCGACCCCTTTTTCTTCCTCCATTCTAGAAAGAGCAGTTAGCTAAGGAGGGACGCACTATGGCCGCATGCTTTCGATACATCGTCAATGATGTGAATGCCGCGATCGAGTTCTATACGAAACACTTGGGATTCAAGCTTGAGATGCATCCCGCCCCTCCCTTTGCCGAGATCTCCCGAGGGGATATGCACATTTATCTGACGCAGCCTTTCCGCATGGGGGGCGGTGCGCCCATGCCTTCTGGCGAACAGCAAAAGCCCGGCGGCTGGAATCGCGTTCATCTCGTCGTCGAGAATTTGGACACCACGATCGCGCAGCTAAAAGAGGCCGGCTGTCACTTCCGCAACGAGGTGGTCCAAGGCGTCGGCGGCAAGCAAATTCTTCTGGAAGATCCTTCCGGCAATCTCGTTGAGCTGTTCCAGCCAAACACGCCGGAATACCGCGCTCCGGGCTCGGGCAATAAAGCCGAGAGTCGCTGAGTCGCACTCGGCTCCGAAACTCTCTGCCGCATTCTGTGCGAAGTTCTCGAACGCCCGTCTAGCGAGCCGGGGACTCGAATCCAGAACACCTTGGGTACTTCCCATCAAGCACGAGCCGCCGCTTCGCCTGTTGCTGTGAGCGCGCTCGCGAACCTCGAATCTCCGGATCGATGCAACGGCCGCAAGTCCGGCGGCAATCGACGTCAACGAGGGACAGAACCGACTCGCTCCGGTAAATCGAAAAATTCGCGGTGCCGGAGCGCGACGACAGGTGTCCGGCTTGGGCCTTGGTTCGCACACATATCGAGTGGCGTTCGCGATCATACATCGTCACACGCACCTTCTCTCGGTCCCAGCGTTGACCGTGGTCAAGCCGATACCTTATAACAACGGCATGGAGAATGTACGGCTTAATTACTTCTTCTTATGGAATTTTCTTTTGCTCGTGACCGGTTGTGGCTCATCGGTGGCGGTGTGGACGGACGGCGAAGTGCCCTTCGTCCGCTCCACACCGCAAGTGATCGATCGCATGCTGGAGCTGGCGCAAGTCAGGAAAGACGACGTACTCTATGACATCGGCAGCGGCGATGGCGCGATTGTTATCCGTGCCGCCAAGAAGTACGGCGTCAGAGGCGTCGGTATCGAAATAGACGATGGCTTGGTGGCTAAAGCGCGCGCCAACGCCTTTCAGGAGAAGGTGCAAGATTTGGTTGAATTTCGCGCTGCCGATGCGTTTACTGTCGACGTCTCACCGGCAACAGTTGTCACGCTTTATATGCTGCCCGATTTCAATGCCAAACTTAGGCCGATCCTCGATCGTCAGCTAAGGCCCGGCACTCGCGTCGTGTCGCACGATTTCGAGATTCCCGGCTGGGTGCCGGATAAGATCGAAACGGTCAAAGGTGACTTTATCCACGACCACAAAGTGCTGCTGTTCGCTATCCACTGAGCGGCGTTGGATCGCCGCTTTCATCCGAACCCCGGCAACTGGTAAAACTTCGCCGGATTTGCCTCGAGGATCTTTGTTTTTGCCGTTTCGCTGATATCCGTTCTGTCGCGCAAAATCTTTTCCGCAAAACGCTCGCGATCTCCGTGGGGCATGTCCGAGCCGAAAAGGATTTGTCCCGCACCAACGAGATCCATGACTTGCGGCAACAACACATCTTCCACTTCGGCACTGAAATAAAGATTGCCTTTTTTCACATATTCCATCGGGTCGAGTTTCTGAATCGGCGCGGTGCGCGAAACTACGTTGGCCAAGTTCTTTCCCGAATGGTGAAACCGGTGATGCAGCCGCTCGAGAATGAAGTGCACCCAAAGAGAACCGGCTTCGAGATAGACAACGCGCAGATTCGGAAAACGATCGAGTATGCCGCCGCTCATCATCGAGACTAACCCCATCAGGACCGGCATGGAAAAGGCGATGACACCGGACGGGTAGATATGACTGTAGAGATTGTTGAGTGAGGGGCAGGCCCAGCCGACGTGAACCGCCAGAGGTAAATCCACTTCGGCGAGCGCTTCGTAGAAGGGCAGTAAGCTTGGGTCGTCCAGCAAGCGATCGCCCGCTGTACCCAGAATCATCATGCCCACCGTGCCTAATTTTTTTGCCTCTTTGACCTGACGCATGGCGGCGGGAATATCGTCGAGGTTGACCACCCCGACCCATTTGAGCCGTTCGTGTCCCGCCAGCACATCACCGAGCCAGCGGTTATACGCATCGCACATCGCTGTGACGTAAGCAGGGTTGCAGCTGAGCGGATAGGCGAGAAACAGCGTCGGATAGAGAACCTGTAACCAGATATTTTCCTCGTCCATAATTTTCAGCCGCTCGTCGAGATGCGTCAATTCCATGCTGCCGATCGTGTCTGGCTTGCGCCGCGCGTGACGCACCGGGTTTCCCTTGTAACTCACCGGCGTGCCGAGATTGTTGCAGCCACGTCCGACTCTGCGCGGAAAAAGCTGTTCGTCGATCATCCAGTATGCCAGACCTTCTTCATTGCCGGCGACGACCTGCGGCCGCTGCGACCGAAACGTCGGATCGAAATACTTGTCACTGAAAGTAATCTCATTCTCCTCGACATGACCGTCGGCATCGATAACGCGCACGGGCTCACCCTCCATCAAATTCTGCTCTTCTGGTTCTTATAAGGATCGAAACCGCGATTCAACTGGCGGGTCCTGACACTTGATCGGCCGCAGCTTGCGGCAGCACGCAAGGCAACAGACTAACGAAGCCTGTCCATTCCTTGTTTTGACACGCGGCATCTTTCTAGAATTGACGCAAGCATTGAATTAAGTCGCCGCGGGAACGATGATCTGTTGACCGACATAGATGTAGTCGGGATTGATGATGACTTTACGATTGGCTTCGTAAATCCTCGGCCATTTGAGCGCGCTTCCATAGAACCATTCGGCTAAATGGCTAAGGGTATCGCCGGCTTTTACGACGTAGCTTACCGGCTGATCGGCCAACCTCTGCGGCTTTTCCGCGATAACCACAGGTTTGGCTTTGTATAGTTGATCGATAAATCCAGAGGTGTCTAGCTCCTTGATAAATCTCAGATCGACCAACTGTTCGGGACGAACCTTCCGCGCATCGGGTATCGTGCCAGCTATTTCCTGAAGCATGGTACCGATGCCTTTTAGCGTCGGATACGGTTTGGTCGGCACGAGGGCGCGACCGACGTCTTCGTAGATCTCGTTCAAGGCTTCGGCGTTGCTGGTCTTGAGGTACTTGGCAAGAATCGCTAGGGACTGCTTGCGCTCGGTCTTATAATAATGAATTCCTTCGACATACGCCTTCAGCACGTTGCGGATAAGATCAGGTTGAGATTCAATCAACGCCCGAGTGGTCGCCAAGCCCGTGTGCTGATACTCAAGACCGAGCATTTTGAGGTTGGCCAGGACATGAAAACCCAGCTTTTTGGCCTCCAGGCTCTGAGGCGGCTCGAGTAATACTCCTTGAACCGTTCCCTTGGTAAGCGCAGCGAATCGATCGGGCTGCGTGCCGATCTCCAGAATGCGGACGTCCTTCTCCGGGATCAGGCGATATTTGTCGAGGATGAATCGGATCGCGTAATCAGAAGAACTGCCAAACCGACTCACCGCCAGTGCCTTGCCCTTTAGCTGTTCAGGACGCTGGATGTCTTTGTCAACGATCAACTGATAAGTCATCGTATTGAGAATACCGGCGATCATCACGACGTCGGCGCCTTTGAGATTGGTTTGGATAACACCGGCACCTGCCATCTGCGCGAAGCTTACCTGTCCAGTCGCAAGGCTCTGTGCCGCCTTGCTCCCTCCTTCCACCAGCACGAGCTCGACATTTAGACCGTATTTTCGGAAAAAACCTCTCTCGTAGGTTATCCAAAGGGGCGCCATGTTACCCGAGATAGAGCTATAGGCAATAATGACTCTTTGCGAATCGCGCTCCGGCTTTTTTTCTGCGGCGCCCACCGGAACGTGAGCGCAGAGCCCTAGCGCCCAAAGAACGATGACGGCGAGCAGCCAGGCTGCTCGCTGACCACGCTGGAGGTCGTTCGCTTGAACCATAAGCCGGCTAGGTCCTGTGCGTTCTGCGGCGCATTCAAACCTGCGGCGTACTCACTTCGGCGATAAGGCCGGTTGCCGAGCTCATCGCGCCACTCTATTTTCAAGCGATGATTTGAATTCGCTGGCGCTTACCTCAACTGGGGACTCGATTGGCCCGTGCGTGGGCGCAACAATGGCGCGCACGAGGAGAACGGCGACGCTAACGGCAAGCAAAAGGACCAGAGTCATAATACCGATGAAAGGTAGACGAGCGGCGGAAATCTCGTTTTTCACGCCCTCTGCCCATATGCCGAGATGGACGGCGCCCAGTTGGCCCTCAAGAATGGGGACACGGGTTTCGTAGGCGGTCTTGCCCTCCAGCGTTACCGTTCGTCGGTTAATTTCCTTGCGCGCGTCCGCTGTCAGCGTCTGGTTAAGCTCCGGCGGAAAAGGCTTGATACTCTGGGCAACAACCTGACCGTTGCCGTCTTCGATAAAAGCGTAGGCTGCGTTATTCAAGCGCGCATACTTGGTGACTAACACGTAAATCGCGAGAATGTTTTTCTCCATTACCGGGCCTGCGGCCGCGTCACTGAGATTCGTCGCTATCGCCAAGGCGCGCTGATCATTTTCTGAGCGCAGCGCCCGACCCATGAACTGATTTGCGATGACGACGACCAGCACTCCGAAAACGAGAATTACTGTTGCCACGGCGGTGATAATCTTCCATTGGACCCGATTATCCTGATGCGTCAGGCGCAGGAGCGCCGGCTGCTCGTGGCCATGGCTGCGCAGGCCTGCCGGTCTTGAGGCGCTTCTTTTTCCTGCCTGGATCAGAGCTTCGTATATTTTGCTCATAGCTGCTCCATTGGCTAATAAATCAAATCTGCTTTGCTTAAGATCTGATCGTCACTGGGCTCTCTGACGAATGCAAACCATTGGTTGCGCACGCCGGTATCCCAGGCACGCGAGGCTTCTTCAAAGTTTTTCAATCCGTCAATCTGCACCCGCTGCAGTAAGAGATCGTTTGAGACTCGACGCGGTGAAATCGTGACGTGATAGCGATTCTCGGCCAAAGCATTGATGTAGGCATCGGCCTGCGTGCGGTTAGTAAATGACGCAGCAATGATGCGATACGAACCGTCGGGCTGCTTCCGCAGCAATGTTTCGCGCGCTAGCGGAGGAACCAATATTTCCTGTCCCGGATAGATCCAGTTGAGATTTTGGATTTGCGGGTTGAAGTCCTTGATAACGTCCATACCGAGCATGCTATTCGGGCCGTAGGCATCAGCGGCAACCTTCTGAATGGTTGTGCCGGGCTGAATGACAATCCGCTGTTCGGTTCGTTTTTTTTCGCTTCTTGCTCTTGGGCGCGCTTGCGATTCATCCGTGGGCGCGGACCAAGAGTTTAAGTTCTGTCTGGAGATGCCTAGACTTTTTCCGGCGCTGCCGAGCCACGGCGGAGAATTCATCGCACCTGCTATCGCGATCACAACAAACATTGCAAGCAATGCCGGAATGTAGGGTCTCGCACGCGCGATCGGCACTACTGGAACAAGCTCGTTGCGACGCGGGAGCATAGGAGCCTCTTGGTCTTCTGGCTCTAGCGCAGTCGGCGCCGCTTCCTGCTCGGCGACGGACAACTCAAGATCGCGCGCGACCTCCTCAACCATTGCCGCGGAGACTGACGGTTGTGACACGGCAAAGGCGTTGAGCAGGGCATTATCGCAGATGATGTTCATCAGCCGGGGAATTCCCCTGGAATAAAAGGCGATCCGTTCAATCGCGTCGGGCTCAAACAAAGTGGGCCCCTCGTAGCCAATCGCCTGAAGCCGAGAATCGATGTATGGACCCACCTCCGTGGTCTTGAGAGGGTGAAGCCGGCACTTCAATGCAACGCGCTGTCTAAGTTGGCGCAGCCGGGGTTGAGCCAGCTTGGTCTGAAGCTCAGGCTGACCCATCAAAACAATTTGGATCAGCTTTTCTTGATCCGTTTCTAAGTTGGAAAGCAGTCTTAAATTTTCCAAAACCTCATCCTTCAGGTTTTGGGCTTCGTCGATCAGGATCGTAACCGTATGGCCAATTTTCAGTTGCTCGATCAAATAGTCGTTCAGCTGCTGAATCATCGCTAGCTTGCTTTGCCCGTTGGGAGACAAACCCAGATCGTGAAGCGTGAGTTCGAGCAACTCAGGGAAACTCAGATAGGTGTTAAAGACAAAAACAGAATGGACCGTGTCCTCTAACGTTTGTAGCAGCTTGCGCAGCAAGGTGGTCTTCCCAGTTCCGACCTCACCCGTGATGACAATGAAGCCCTTCTTGGCGTCTATGCCATAGCGTAGAGTGACAAAGGCTTCCCGATAGACCGTGTTGGCGTAAAAGAATCGAGGATCTGGGGTCACACTGAAGGGAGATTCATGAAAACCAAAATAGCTATTGTACATTGCCGCCTCGCCCCCATTTTGCTCGCTATGCGGTTGGCAACGTCCTGAAGCAAGAAAGCCGCTCGTCCTCAGCGGCGTTTTTTCACGCTGTTAGATCTCGCGAACTAGTAGCCACTGGAAGGAGAGTTTCTACAGGCGTACGAATAGGCGACGAGCGAGCAATGCCGATGCCAGAGGGCAAATTGCTGATTCTGAAAGCGATAATCTTAAGGCTGAAGGAATTTCCGACGGACGGTTGCGAATAATCCTACAGTGTGTCTGTTTTTTGAGCCGGGGGCACTGGTAATGGATTAACTAGTAAGTCGACCGTAGAACGTAGCCACCGGCGACTCCGATGCGAATATTACATGTTGGCAGACCGGCGATTAGACTTGGTGAGGTGACGAATAATCCGCCAAACTTGACCGAAATAGATCCGCTGGAAATTTTCTTATTGCCAGCCATAAAAACGTTTGGCGTTTTGACCTAGGATTTGCGTCTTGGCGTCATCGGAAATATCTTTTCGCCCACGAATAGTCGAAACGACATGGGGGAAAATGCCGTCCCAATGCGGGTAGTCCGAGGCGAATAAGATTTTGTCCGCGCCGATGCGTTCGATAACGTAGGGAACCGTCTCTTCCTCCGGTTCGAGGGCGAAAAATAAATTCCCCGATTTGACATAATCGCTCGGTTTCTTCTTGCACCGGGGCGCTTCGATCTTGCCGCGCTTTTCCCACTCTTCGTCCATACGCTCCATCCAATACGGCACCCACCCCACGCCGCACTCGAGAAATGCGATGCGCAGTTTCGGGAATTGCTCGGGTACACCGCCATAGATTAGTCCGGCGAACTGAATGAATGTTTCTACCGGCCGCCCGATGGTGTGCATGTAAATAAAGCTGTCGAAACGGTGGTCTCCGGCCGGACCTTCGCGTCGGTTATGCACGCATAACGGCACATTGAGACGCTGCAATTCCTCGTACAGCGGGGAAAAATTTTGTGAGCCCAAATGCTCTTTCATACCCTGTGTGGCAACGGCAATGGCGACCAGCCCGAGCTTGCTCACGGCCCGATTCGCTTCCTCGGCGGCGGCTTTCGGATCTTGCAGCGAGACCAGCGCAATGCCTTTGAGACGAGGGCTTTGTTTGCAAACGCCGGCAACAAAGTCGTTATAAGCGCGCGCGTATGCGACCGCGTACTCGCGTTCGATCAAGCTGTTGACGGAAAAACTGCTGGTGGGAAACAGCACCGAAACATCGATTCCTTCTTTGTCCATATCCTTCAGACGGGTGGGAATATCGTTATGCTCCATACCGCCCAACGTTCCGCCCATGTTCGTATCCATGCCGTCGGATGGCAGCAGCGCGCCGGTCCGTTTCGAATATGGCGGTGGCAAGTACTTCCGTAAGTCGCTGGGCGTTTCGACGATATGCCCATCTGCATCGATAATATTCATGACAATCCTCCTGGAATTCGTCGCGAGTGTCGACGAGCCGAAGCTTATTCGGAGGATAAAAAGGTGTCAAACGGCGGAATGTTGCTGGCGGGTTATTTGTGGAGAGCAGCGGATGGGTTGAGATCATCGATGCCGGCCGGCTGTGACCGGAACCGGCTGATTCATCGCGAACGACTCGATATCCTGATCTTTGAGTTCGCGAGTTTTTTCCACTTCGGCTTCACGCGCCGTCAACACTCGCACCTGACCCTGAGCCATAGGCTTGGAGTAGGTTTTAATCAGCCAAACTTTGCCGGTGAAGCGGTTCATCTTGTAGGCGGTATCCACCGGTCCACTCGGTGGAGTGATCGTGTACACTCCACCGAGCAAGAAAGCGACGACAAGAATCAGTACCGCGGCGGCTCCGGCCCAGAGGATCTTTTCATTTACGGGCTTATACATTTCATCATCCCCAAGGAATTACCGGTGATTAGTATTCGCTCCGCTGGCGCTGGAGCCGCTGAATTTCCTGGCGATTGCGGTCAATCTCGGATTGGTTGCGGTTGATCTGCTGCTGTTGCTGATAATTGGTGATCTCATGACCCTGCAACTGATCGCCCACCAATGCGCCAGCGCCTAAGCCGAGGGCACCTCCGATCGCGGCTCCCGCACCCGGGTGGCCGACCGCTGCGCCTACGATACCGCCCGTCGCTGCGCCGCCTAAGGCACCAATGCCTGCGCCTTTCTCGCGCGTGCTCAGCGGTCCGCCCGCGCATCCGGTCAAGAAAAGGGCTCCGGCAAGAAATGCAGTTCCGGTTGTTTGTGCAATCGTTTTAGTGTTCAACATAAATTTTCCTCCTGTTGTAGCATACGAACTAGTCGCTTTTTCTTTTTCGTTTGGCTTTGTCGGATTGACGGTTAAAATCCCTGGACGTATCGATTTGCTCATGTAACTCGTGTCGCTTATCGGCACGTACCCAACCTCGTTCCGGATCGGCCGACCATTGCGCATTCGTATTAGCCGAACCTCTTTCGCTCATGTGATCCGCCGCCTTACCGCTGCGTTGAACGAGAACCTGTTTGCCTGAACTGGCCGCCATCGCCTGCGTCGGCCAATTCGGCAGAAGCACGGTTGCGACAATCAGGCCGACGATAAGCTTGGCCGATTTCATGGCGATCTGTTAAGAATTTGAAGCTGTCGAATCGGCCGAATCGCGAACTCTCAGCGCTTGCTGAAGCGGCTTCAAATCGACTTTAGAGATGTTTTCGTTCACGTGGCGCGCCATCTCGCTGATGATTGCCAAAATAGCCACATAGTTCGGTGCCTGCATGCTCATCTCCTTAGTAGCGTCTGTTGCAAATTTCTTCATGCTCAAGGCTATGGCAACCCGGGTGCCACAATTAAAGCCCCGCCTGATCAGCTATTTACGACGATCCTTCGGTAATGAAGCCGAGTAAAATTGGCCGATCGTGAGGAGAAATTACCGATTGCCAGAGCAAAGCAAATCGGCGTGATCTGGAATGGGTCAGTAAGTCGGCCGGATCAGTGGAGGGCGCGGAGCGCTTGGATGCGTTCTGACGTTGCCGGGTGGCTGGATAAGAACCCGCCGCCGCTGTCACCGTTGTGGCGCGCGAGCCAAGAAAGGGTATCGATCATAGTCTGTTTAGGATAGCCGGCGCGCTCGAGCAACGTCACAGCGTGCCGGTCGGCTTCAAGTTCCATTGGGCGAGTGTAGTTGTTGGTGATGAGCGACCCTGCGAGTGGCGCCAGCGCGTTGCTGCCCGGAAAAAATTGTTCCAGAAGCGCGACGCCGATGCCAACACCTGTGCCAACCAGTTGCGCTCTCGCTGGATGGCCGAGGTCTTCGTGCGCGATTTCATGGGCCAAAACGCCGCGTAATTCCTCGTCATTGGCTTGACTCAGTAAGCCCTGGGTCACGTAATATTGGCCGTTGCCGGCGCTGGCGGCATTGATCTCCGGGTTGTCTACAACAGAAATACGAATGTCATCGAGCGGCAGGCGGTGATTTGTAACCTTCAATAGCGGCAGCATGACACCCCGAACCCGCTCCATCTGCTGTTCCAGTCTCGGACTATAGCTCTGTTTGGACCCACGATCGGTCCGAAAGCCATACGCGGGTGGCGCTATGAGAAGGAGTGCGAGTAACCCGGCCGAAAATGTTCTTGCGCTATGTTTCCCCATGGCCATGCTCCTCAACCCGGCTACCACTTAGACGAATGTCGAGCTCATCGGTTAACAAATAGCCGCGGGCAACGGCCGTGCCAAACGTAACGGGGCTTACTCTATGGGGTTTACCGCTCCACACTGGAAAAGTTTTCACGGGCGAAGAAATTATTACTCTTTTGAGTACAAGGCTAGCTTGGCATTTAGAGTCTTTGGCGTAATCCCTAGAAGCTGAGCAGCTTGGGTTTTGTTTCCGCTGGTGGCGCCAAGAGCGCGTTCGATCGCTTGGCGTTCAGCCTCGGCGAGCGACAACGGCGCAAACTCGGACTGTTCCTCGACAGGCATCGTCAAACAATACTGCTGAAAATCTTTCGCCGTCAAATGGCTGCCGCTCGCTAATACCGTCAGGCGCTCCATGGCATTGCGGAGCTCGCGTACGTTACCCGGCCAGCTGTGGCCTCGGAGCGCTGGCGCAAAATCGCTCTGCCAAGGCAGGGTTGAACGGCTATATTTCTTTGCGAATGTTTCCATAAAATATCCAGCCAGCAGTTCGATGTCTTCACCGCGCTCGCGCAGCGGCGGCAGCTCGAGGTGGAACACATTGAGCCGATAAAACAGATCCTGACGCAGCTTGCCTTCTTTGACCGCCGTGGCCGGTTGTCGGTTGGTTGCCGCGATCACGCGAACTGACACAGGAATATTCTTGTTCCCGCCGATGCGCCGAACTTGACCTTCCTCCAAGACGCGCAGAAATTTCGGCTGGATTTCCAGCGCCATCTCAGTGATCTCATCGAGAAAAAGCGTTCCGCCATCGGCTTGCTCGAAGCAACCCATGTGGCGATCGACGGCGCTTGTGAACGCACCTTTTTCGTGACCGAACAACTCGCTTTCCATTAACGTGGGCGAGATCGCCGCACAGTTGAGCGCAAGAAAATTTCCCTCCCGCTGCGCCGACAAATCATGCAGCGTTTGCGCCACTAGCTCCTTACCAGTGCCGCTCTCGCCGCTTACCAGCACGGCGGCGTCAGTGGGCGCGATCTGGCCGATTTGTTGATACAGCCGTCGCATCGGAGCAGATTTTCCGATCAGAGCTCCGTAGGACCCGAGCGGCGACTCCAATCGCTCACGCAGCGCGCCCGCCTCCCGCGCCAGCGAAACCTGCTTCAAACCCTTTTCCAGGGTGTCACGCAGCCGCTCGGGCTCGAGCGGCTTGGGCAAATAATCGTAAGCGCCGAGCTTGATCGCCTGCACCGCAGAGTCGATGCTCGCTTGCCCGGTGACAAAAATGATAGCGATCTGACGTACGCGATCGCCGAGCGTTGTCACGAACTCCAATCCGTTCATGCCCGGCATCATCAGATCCGTCACGATCGCGCGCGGTAGCTCGTGGTTACAGATTTTCACAGCCGATTTACCATCGGCCGCTTCGATCGGCTGATAGCCCCAATTTTCGACGAGAACAGCCAGACCGGCGCGCGTCGCGCCGTCATCATCCACGATCAAAACAGTCGGTCGCGGGCGGGCCATTAGGAAATCGACTCCATTGGCAAGGAAATGCGAAACGTCGCGCCGTTCCCATCGTTATTCCGGGCTTGGTAACTGAGGGAACCACCGTGGGCTTCCACGATGAGTTGGCTCAGCGGCAAGCCGATCCCGCTGCCGCCCACTTTGCTGGTTTTGCCGAACTCGAAAATTTCCGAGCGCCGCTCCGGCGGCACGCCGGGACCGTGATCGCTGATATCGACGATTAGTTGATCGCCGTTTGTTTTAGCCTCGACTTTAATGTCTCCCCCATTCGGTTGGGCTTCGATCGCATTGCGCAGAAGATTATCGAAGGTTTGCCGGAGGCGCGTCGCATCGCCTTGTATCGGCCAAGGCTCGCGCAGCACCTCAGCCGCCAAAGTGATCTTTTTGGCGGCACAATCGGCTCTGACGCTTTCCAGGCTCATCGCCAGCACTTCCGCCACATCCACGGACTTTTTTTCCATGGTGACGGGCGCCGAGTAGTCGGTAAAATCGCGCACCAAGCGATCGACTTGACGAAGGCTCGAATCGAGTGCCGTGATGGAACGCAGTGACTGCGCGCCGTCGCTCTCGTCGACGGCAAGTTTGCTTCGTAATACTTCCAAATGAATCGCCAAAGCGTTCAACGGCGTCTTTACTTCATGGGCAAGCGTGCGGGCCGCAATGGCTAGGCGCTGGACTGGCGCGGGTACGCCGACATTTTTCCTTTGTTTCATGACTAAACGATCGATCAGATCCAAGCTCGCGCCGACCTCGTCATGACTGGCATATTGAGGCCGGTGCGCATAGGTTCCCGCTTCAGCCTGGCGCAAGGTATCGCTGATCAAGCGAAACCGGCGCGTATACAACGCTGTCGTTAGAAAAGCGCTGACCAAGGCGACGCCGCCACCGAGCACAAACAGCAAAATTACCTGATGCCAAAGTCCCGACAATAAGCCCGTCCAGTCCGCGGGGTTAATCCACAGCCTCAAGCCGCCCGGACCGCGCACGCCCGGCGGCATTTGCAGCGGCACCCAAACATCGTAGTAGTCGATGCTTCCCTGGCGTTTGGCGGCGATGATCGGTTCACCATTGCGCAATTTTTCCATCAGACTATCTGCGGCGGGAGGCTTATTTTTCTCTCCCTCCACCGAGCTGTAAAGCAAACCCCCATCGCCGTTGACGACCCACATCGCTTCGATGCTGGCGCTGCGATCGACAAATGCCTGCATCAACCCGGTCACTTGCGCATGGCGCGGCCCCGCGTAGCGAGTCGTGGTGGTCGTCGATCTGCCTGGGCTTCGACCCGGCAGAAGATTGCCGAGAAAGTCCCAAAAAGAGGACTGCGTCCGTTCTGCCCGGCGCGACTCGACGACCACGGAGCGTTCTCGCAAGCTATCGGCGAGGGCGATTTCGACCTGCCGCGCCATAAGCAGGGCGGTTTGCAAGGTCGTTTCGGTCGTGAGCCGCTGGTTAATCCACCAGATGCCGCCGCCGAAAATACCGGATATCACAACGACCGTGCCGATGAAGACGGTCACCTGTTGTTGGCGCAGACTCATGGCGGGCGCTAGAATAGCAGATCAGCCAATTAGCCGGAAGGTCGCTTCTTGCGCAAAATCGCCGGCTTGCGCGGTCAGACCCTTTATTGCATAGTGAATTGGATGCTGACCGACAGCTTTAAAAGACCCCTCAAAGATTTACGGATCTCGGTGACCGATCGGTGTAATTTTCGCTGCACTTATTGTATGCCCCTCGATCACTATGAATGGATCAACAAAAAGGAAATCCTTACGTTCGAGGAAATTTCGCGCTTGGCCAGACTCGCGGTTGAGCTCGGTGTCGAGAAGATCCGTCTCACTGGCGGTGAACCGTTGGTGCGTCAGGATCTGCCGAGCCTCGTCCAAAACCTCGCTTCAATCTCCGGCTTGAAAGACCTTTGTCTGACTACTAATGGCGCTCTCTTGGCCGAGCGGGTTGACGCCCTCAAGAGCGCCGGACTGCGGCGAGTGAACATTAGCGTCGACACGTTGGATGCCGAGAAATTTAGAAGTATGACCAAACGCGGCGATCTCGACAAAGTTCTCGAAGGAATCTTCGCTGCTAAGAAAGCTGGCCTCGCGCCGATCAAGCTCAACGCGGTCGTCGAGCGCGGCGTCAATGAGGACGACATTATTCCGCTCGTGGAATTCGCGCGCCAGCAAGGCTTTGGGATGCGTTTCATCGAATACATGGATGTCGGCAACTCCAACTGTTGGACATCGGCCAAGCTAGTGGCGAAAAAGGAAATCCTCGAAAAAATCAACGCACGCTATCCGTTGAGAGAAATCGGACGCCAGCAAGGGAGCGCACCCTCGGTGGATTACGAGTTCGTCGATGGAGCGGGCGATATCGGTGTTATCGCCTCGGTAACCGAGCCCTTCTGTGGCAGTTGTACTCGGCTTCGTCTCACCGCAGACGGCAAGTTGGTGACATGTCTATTTTCCCAGCAGGGCCATGATATTAAAGCTTTACTGCGCGCGGGGGCCACCGACGCTGAGCTCAGAACGTTTTTGAGCGCGCTTTGGCAAAAGCGCAGCGATCGATATTCGATGGAGCGCCTCGAAGCGCTAAACTCCGCCAACTACGATCCCGCCAGTCATCGTAAGATCGAAATGATTTCACTCGGTGGGTGAGCCGCCGCTGTCAATCCTTAGGCAGCAATCCGCGTTTTTCTAAGTCGGCGCGCGCTTCCGGAGTCAACCGCTCCAGCGGCACAAAACCGCGATCCTGATAAGCTCGCGCGCAACTATCGACAAAACTTTCGGTAAAAAGCTGTCCAAAACCATAACTCGACCCGCTGCAGTTGGCGGTCGCGCCGCTCTGTGGCTGGATCATTTTCACGGTTTGGCTGGTGCAACCAGAAAACGCCAGCAAAACACCGGTGAACAGAATTATGCGATCGCGGCACCTACCGATTTTCATTTATGTCGCCTCATATCTACCTACTCCTGAATGGTTATTAGCACGTACGCTCATCATCTAGTACATCGTAGTACATCGCACTTTAAAAGAATTGTCATTCGGAGCACAGCGAGGAATCTTTCTTCATTGCTCAGCGCAATTGCTTGACGTATTTAAATGCCAACGGAACTGGAGGACACATGTTACTCAAAGACAAAATCGCTCTGGTCACCGGCTCAACGCACAATATCGGCCTGGCGATCGCGCGCGCGTTTGCGCGTGAAGGCGCGAAAGTCATCATTCATTCGCGACATGAGGCCGACGCGAAACAGATCGCGGCTGAATTATCGGGCGACTACTTCACAGCCGACCTGGCCGACCCCGCGCAGATCGCCGCTCTGTTCGAGCACATTCAGAGAAACCACGGCCGGCTCGATCTCCTGGTGAACAGTGTCGCTCATTCGACTAAGGGCGGCGTGCTCGATACCACCCTCGAAGAATGGCGCCATGTGCTGGCCATCAACTTGACCGGGTATTTTCTCTGTATTCAGCACGCCGGTAAAATGATGATCGCGCAAGGGCAGGGCAGCATCATCAATATCTCCGCCGGTTCCGGAGAAAGATCGAGTCCCGGCGGAGCCGCCTACTCGGTCTCTAAAGGCGCGATCAATGCGCTGACCAAGCAGGCTGCTGCTGATCTGGCACCGAACATTCGTGTAAACGGGATTATCTCCGGAATCGTCGGTACGCCGTTGGGGCAGAAAGAAATGGGCAATCGCAAACCCGAGTACGATTTTATTCCGCTGAAGCGCATCGGCCGCCCCGAGGACGTTGCTGAAGCCGCGGTATTTCTTGCTTCCGATAAAGCGAGTTACATCACGAATACGATTTTGGCCGTAGATGGCGGCCGGTTGAATTCGATGAATAGCGGCACCGCGAGATGAGCAGCTGACAGCGCTCCCGCCGAGAAAGCGACCTGCGCTTAACGCCAGCTGGAGGGTATCGATGATTTTAGCAGCTCGCTGAATTTCGCGAGCTGGTTAGGTTCTAGATCCGACACCACCCAGAAATTCATGGCGGAACTCGTCCAGCGAATCACGTTATAGCCCTGTTGCGTTTTATTGCTCTGCGCGAGCTGTTGACCCGCGCTGGCGGGCCAAACAAAGACGTTGATGAGATGCTTGTCACGCTGGTAGATCAGCGCCGCAACGGGTCTACTATTCAAATAATCGAGACGCCCACCGATTAAAGGAAATCCCTGGTTTGCCAAATCACTCACCGGCGGAGAGAAATCCAGCTTGCCATTAAACCAGGGTTTCACCGTATGTTCGTCCGTGGAAGGAACATCCGCCAAGTGATCGACCATCAATGAGCGGATGTGACTGGCAATGACTTGCTGGGTCAAAAGCTCATCCGGCGACGGTCCGGAAAAATGTGGAACGAGCATTAAAACGACCAGCGCCGCGACCGCCATCGGCGCTGCAATTCTAAACCAAGAGCCGGAGAACCACTGCGCCGGCGCCTCGGCTTTGGCGGCTTGACGCAACGAGCGCTGGATGCGTCTTTCCAGTTCCGGAGGTGCTTTGAAATAAAGCGATTCTGTTTTGAGGCTCTGGCGAATCACCTGGCGATCCCCGTAGCTCTGCGCACACTCCCGGCAGCCCTGCAAATGCTCTTCGATCTCCAGGTTGCGCACCGGATCGAGCTCCTGATCCAGGTAAATATCCAGCAAGCTCTGTGCATGACCACACTCCATGCTAAAACTTCTCCTTGAGACGGGAGCAGAGAATTCTCTTTAATTTGCCGCGCGCCCGCGCCAAGCGCGACATCACTGTCCCAAGAGGCGCCTTGATCACTTCGGCAATCTGCTTATAGGGCATTTCTTCGAGATCACGCAGGACGATGACTTCGCGGAACTCGTCCGGCAACTCTTCCAGTGACTGCCTGATCATTTCCACATCGCCGCTCTTGAGCGCTAATGCCGATGGATTCATGGCATCTTCATCGAGGCTGTGAATCTCTTCATCGAAGGAGGTTGCGCTGCGGTTGTGCCGGTTTCGCTCGAGCCACGTGTAGCAGGTATTACGCACCGTTGTGAGCAACCAGGCACGCGCTTCCAACCCATGAAAACCATCGAAAAATCTAAATGCACGCAAATAGGCCTCTTGTACGACGTCCTGTGCGTCATCTTCATTGCGTGTCAACCACCGCGCCAGGTTATAGGCCGCATCCATATGTGGCATCATCGCCTGCTCGAAATGCTGCAGTTTGTCTTTTCCGCCCAACGCTAAGACCGCTCCTCCGGCAATTTTATTCCCCGCGCCACAGCTGAAGTCAGAAGGATCGTATCGTTCGCCGCGAAGTGTATTAGCCCGCTCATGGGGAGTCAATGAAGCTGTCCGATGGGGCATGCGCTTAGGACTCGCCGCGCGCATTTTTCGAGCTGTGATTGGGTCATACATGTCTGTTGAGCTCCCAGCTGAAGGACTCATTTTCAGCCGAAAAATTCCCCCAGGGATGAAAATAAAAAATTTCCTCCACAAGGAATTTCCTCGCGCAATTTCGGTCTAGCGGGGCAAAGGCCGAGCGACGGCCGGAAAGGAAGGCAACACAATGAAGAGCGCAAAAATACTTATACTCGGAGGCTGCTTGATGGCGGCGCTGATGCCGCGGCTATCATCGGCCGCTTCTTCGGCGAGCATCGTGTCCAAGGATGCTTTCGCCGACAGCAGCTACTGCCATATCAAGTTCCCAGCGATTGTCGAACGAACGTTGGCTAGCGCGCAGCCGGTTCTGAAGGATGCGAGCGAAGGTGACATCATCGACTTCTATGGACCGTGCAGTCACGATCCGCTCGGGAAAGATGAAGTTCATGAGCAGTTGCTCCACCTGCAGCATCGGCGAACTCGCGATTACATGAACTGAGTTCACGCCACAATCAAAAGGGGAGGGGTCACCGCTCCTCCCCTTGAAATTGCCGGTGGTTTGCAGTCGATCACACTGATCAAGAGCAAAATCAATGACCGAGCACCGAGTTACCGAGGCAAAGCCCGGACTGAACTGTGACTGGATCAGTCGGCGTGACAGTTCTGCGTCTTTCGACACGATCAATTCAAAAACAATTTTTATGATCTAGGTTCGCCGCTCGGAATGACAATTCCTGTTCATCTCGAACGCATTCGATACGCTTACGATAAACTCTCTGAGAGATCGTTCTCTCCTCGATCTAAAAGAGACCCACGTTGAAGGCTTCAGTTTGGCCTTCCGTTCTTTCTGGAACCAACAGCTTCAAGATTTATAAAAGTTTCGCTTCCGGGAATTTTTTTTACTCTGCGCCTGTCTGCCAAAGTAGAAAATGCAATTAGCGGAAAGGAGGTGAGCAAAATGAAAATCGTCAAGTTATCACTGACCATCATGACTTTGACGGCAGCTTTGGGATTGGGCGCAGTGTCAACGCGAGCTGAAACCGCAATCTCCAACGATGTCTTTAGCAATGGCAGTTACTGTCACACAAAATTCGAAAGCATTCGCGAAGGCACCTTGGCGTCGTCTGAACCGGTCCTCAAGGACGTCGATGACATCGTCGACTTCTATGGGCCGTGCAATCACGATCCGCTGGGGAAGGAAGAGATTCAGGCGCAAAGGATCGAGGAGCAACATCGGTTCGCCACGGAATACGAGGACTGAAAAGGTTTCCGCAATGGGGGAACGGGCAATGATCGTCCCCCCATTGCGCCAGCCGAGTCAACTGCCGGTGGGCGCACTGATCTAGAAAGGAGACTTGCTGTGCTGTTCGTCAACCCGACGTGGTTTGTTCCTGCAATGGCCTCGGTGGAGATGCCGCTCGGCCTCAACCACTTAGACTCAGATCTCTGTTGGTGTGATCCGATTATCAAGGTTGATGAGGACGGGCAGGAATTCGTGCTTCACAGGCAAGTCACCTGGAATTGAAATTTAGTAGCCGCATTTATTTTTATCGAACTAACCGCGCCGAGGTTTTACCCTAAGGCAATTGGTCGCCATAATTGAATGACACAGTCGAAATACAACTTCATCGCTAACGGTCATCCAGAACGCACAAAGCCATACCGTGCCCGACTCTTTTGATCGAGCGTCGAAGGAACAGACGTAAGACATGATCGCTGACAGGCAAATCGCTCGATAAAACTATAGAACAGCCACCCAAAGCAAAACCGCCACAGCAATCATGATCACGAGCCCCAAGGGGACGCCGAGCTTTGCCCACTCGGTGCTTTTGATATGCAGCGCATGCGCCGCAATGATGTTTGGAATGTTGCCGGGAATGAGCATGCCGCCGGAGATCAATAGACTCAAAAGAGCGCTTTTGATCTGCGCGGTACTGAGCGATGGACCGATTTCCGCCGCTGCCAAGGTGGCGTTGTCGAGGATCGCCGAAGTCATATTGACCCAGAACAGAATCTGCGGCGGCAGCTTGAGCAAATAGGTGTCGACGAGCGGCTTGAATCCGGCGCCGAGGAAAATCAGCGCCATCACGAAGATATAAATCTTCGCTGCCCTGATGAATACTTCACTGAGCTTTTCTTCGTTCTCTTCTGCAGTCAAAGACTCGCCGGTATCTTCGGCCTGTTCGACGACGAGAAAAGTGCCGGCAATTCCTAACGCCACCACAGCGGGAATAACCGAGGACGCGAGAAGACCAAACAGATAATAAAATGTCGCATGGTACGGCGCGCCGCTGAGTTTGGACACGACGATCGTGGACAGAGGCTCACCCAAAGGCGTGAGTGCCGCACCCAATCCGATTGCAAAGCAGGCGACGATCGTCAGATTGACTTCCGCGCGACGATGCAGTGGCAGCACCGTAATGAATTCCACCAGCAACAAAGCTGCGATGATTGCGGAGATGATGCTCGAGAACAAACCGAGCACGATAATTGAGGCGCCAACGATCACTTTCAGCGGCACGGTGACCAGAATTCGGCGCATCGCATGATCGATATAGTTTCTCAAATAATGAAACAGGACGCCTGCACCGAGAACCGCAAGCGTGATGTTGATGGGCGCGATCAAGCCTTCATGAATAACCTCAGCGCTCCAGGCGTTGGATAGTGAAGCGCTAAGAATTCCCATGATAAAAAGAAATGCCTCGAGGTTAGCCTCGATGTTTTTGTTCAGGAAGGGGCCGATCAAAACAACGACCAAAATCAAACAAAGGCCGGCCAGTATCATAGTCGTTGCTCTTTACGGCATCGGAATTTTATAAGCAATGCCAATGCCGATATGCCCAACCGTCTCAATCATGAGTTGTCGTCTGGCAATCCGCGGCATGGGTTGATAATGTGAGGCCAAATTTTTACCGGAGTGGCTGATGATCCAGGGTGCACTCAAAAGACGCATCAAATGGCTGCTGCTTGTCATCATATTGCTGATCGATCAGGCGGCCTTTGCTCAGGAAATGGGCTTGCGCGCGGTTTACAACGCGTTGAGTGGCGTGATGGCGCCAATTTGGGTTGCACAAGACGCCGGGCTCTTCGTCAAACATGGGGTCACTGTCGATCTAAAATATTTGGCAGCGACCACGTCCGTGCAAGGAATGGTCGGCGGCGGCGAGGAGATTGGACTAGTCGGTAATCAAGGTATCGACGCCAAGCTCGAAGGCGCGGATTTGATCTATGTTGCCAGCGGTCTACCAGTGTTTGTTTTTCAAATTTACGCTCGGTCGGACATCAAGAGCATGGCCGACTTGAAGGGCAAAGTCGTGGCGGTGACCCAACCCGCTGCATCGACCGATTATGCCATGCGGATCGTGCTCAAAAAGAACGGCCTGGAGCCGGACAAAGATGTGCGCATTCTCTATGCGCAGGATATTAACGGCGTCCTGACCTCGGTGAGCGCCGGCAACGCCGCTGCCGGCATCATGTCGGCGCCCACTTCGATCCGCGCCAAAGCCGCCGGTCTCAAACCGCTCGTCGATGTCACCGCGCTGAAAATACCCTTTCTGTTTACGGGAGTGCTCTCTTCGCCCCGCGTCATTCGAGACAAGAGCGAAGCCGTCACTCGTTTCTTGCGCGGCTATATCGAATCTCTGGCCGTGATCCGCAACGACAAGGAAACCACCACCCGCTCCATGGCAAAATTTCTAAAAACCAATGACCCGGCGGTGCTCGATTCGGTCTACGAAGAATACAAGGATGTGTTCCCGGTGACGCCGCTAGTTTCGACGGCCGAAGTCAAAGCGGTTCTCGACGTGGCGAAAAGTCCCAAGGCGAAACAGATGAAGCCTGAGGAATTTTTCGACAACTCCCTCGTCCAGAAAATTCAGGCCTCAGGTTTCATCGACCAAGTGAATAAACGTTAGCGATGGCGTGATCGTCGCCCGCGTTAGCCGCTGGAGAATTATCCAATGGAAAAACTGGCGCTGTTGCTTTTCTTTTTCGCTTTCTCACCCGGTTTGGCATTAGGCCAGAGCCCGGAGTTATTGAATCAGGCCAAGAAAGAAGGAGAAGTCATTTTGTACACCACCATGACGGTGGGTGATTTTGAGCATTTCAACAAGGCCGCAAAGGAAAAATATCCCTTCCTGAGCATTCGCCATGTTTATTTAAGCTCCGCACGGCAGACCGCGCGAGTCATGCAGGAGTTTCGCGCCGGGCGGGTGCAAGCCGACGTGTTGGGAAACAGTCCCGAGCCTTTGCTTTATTTGAAACAGCAAGGCGTGCTCGCTGCCTATCGGTCGCCGGAAACCGTAAATCTCCTGAAAGGCGCCTGGGATCCCGAAGGCTATTGGTCCGGCATGACCACGGATCTGCTCGTAACTGGGTTCAATCCGCGGTTGATTTCCCGATCCGCCGCGCCGAAAAATTACGATGAATATCTGCGCCCGCAATTCAAAGGGCAGATCGCCGTTAATCGCGGCGTGCCTTATCCTTTGACCGGCATGGTTTCACTCCGCGGCGAAGAGCGGGGCATCGCTTATTTCAAGAAACTATCTCAGCAGGATTTGCGTCTGGTGGAAGGTTATACCCATACGGTCAATCTCATGGCTGCCGGCGAGTATCCGCTTATCGCGTTCATGCAGGTCTCAAAGCTCGATGCCATGAAGCGTAAGGATGCACCAGTCGACTGGCTCCCTAGCGCGCCGACTCTGGCGACGATTTCCACGGTTGCCATGGTCAAAAATCCGCTGCATCCGGGGGCGGCGCAGTTGCTCATCGACTTCTATTTATCAAGCGAAGGCCAACGCGGCTTGGCAGCGGCCGGAAAAATTCCGTTGCGACATGGTGTAAAGAGTCAATCGCGCGACATTGATCAGCTGATGGAGAGCGGCAGTCTTCATGTAATTCTCCCCGAAGGCGGCTATGACCGTTATATGAAAATCTACAATGAGTATCTCAGCGCCAGATAATCGCGATTTCCGTCGATAACACCGGCTTACTTTCTTCTTTGGGAGCTCCGGAAAAGAGCTTTCTCACCATGCTGCTTTCGGATCAGCGCTTGCTCAGGTCGATAAGGATCCACCGACAAACTTGACGGGCGACAAGCTTCAACGCTAAGCCTCAGAGAGGAAGGAGCACACGATGGCGACCGACCCCAATACAAACAAGCGTATCAATCATGAAAAGCTCACCCGCTTCGTGCAGGCGGCCTTCGAGAAGTTAGGCGTCGCCGCCGGTGATGCGCAGATCGCGGCTGAAGCGCTCGTGGCAGCGGATCTTCGCGGCGTCGACACCCACGGCGTGATCCGGTTTAGCCCGCACGCCTGGTACGTGAAATGGTTGAGCGAGGGCTCAATGACCGCCAAGCCTAACATCCGAGTTATTTCCGAAACTCCTTCGACGGCGTTGCTCGATGGGGATCGCGGCATGGGGATGGTCATCGGCCATCGCGCGATGGAATTGGCCATCGACAAAGCGCAGAGCTGCGGCATTGGTATGGTGGGTGTGCGCAACAGTCGCCATTACGGTATGTCGGCGCAGTACGCGATGCAGGCACTGGCGCACGACATGATCGGAATCGCCATGACGAATGCCGGCCGACAAGTGGTGCCGACATTCGGCCGTGAAGCTAGATTCGGCACGAATCCCATGTGCTTCGCCGTTCCTGCGGATAAGGAGCTACCGTTTGTTTTGGACATGGCGACCACCACTGCGGCAGCGGGTAAGCTCGAGCTTGCCGCCCGTTTGGAAAAATCAATTCCAACCGGCTGGGCGTTGGACGAAAAAGCGCAAGCGACTCAGGACCCGCGCGTCGCGCAGAAGGCGCGCCGGCTGCTGCCCCTCGGCGGCTCCAGGGACAACGGCAGTCATAAGGGATACGGCTTGGCGGTTCTTGTAGAAATTCTTTGCGGCGTTTTGACCGGCACTGTGACTGCGCTCAATACCGATCAGGATCCGCGCGGCCATTTTTTCGGCGCCATTCGTGTCGATGCCTTTCGTCCTGTCGCCGAGTTCAAGAAAGATATGGATCGGCTCATCCGGGAATTGAAATCCACCCCGCCCATCGAAGGGCAGCGCCGCGTCTACGTCGCTGGCGAGATCGAATTTGAAACCGCTGAGGAAAGAGCCGAGCGCGGCATCCCGTTGTTGCCCTCAGTGCTAAAGGGGTTGCGCGAGGTGAGTGAGCAGCTCGGGCTACCGTACAATTTGGAATAATTCTCGCGGGAATTCTGCCTATGGGTGTGAGGCCGACACTTAGGTCGGCCCCTACCTACCTGAACATTCCGGAGGCAATGAATTCTTTGATGAAGCGATCGTCAGCGAATTGATCCCATTTCGCGCTTTTGGCTTTCGGCGTCGTCGATGATGCGAGTACCGCTTCAATGGCGGATTGTGATGGCGCGGGAATTTTTTCCCATGCCTTGTCGTAGGCATCGAGCGCTTCATTGAGCTGCGCCGGATCGGTGATCTTGGTGTATTTCGACATGATCGCGACCGCATCCGCACGATTCTTGCGTAGAAAATCCAGCCCCTCGGCGGCGCTTCGTACAAAGCGCCGCACCACTTCTGGATTGGCGCTGATATACGAGCGAGTCGTGCCTATGGCGTGCTGCACGAATGGAATTTTCAGCTCCGTGACATTCAAGAGCTCCTTCAAACCAAAATCTCGCGCCGTCAGCGTGGCTGGCGGGGTGAGTAACGCAGCGTCAATGATGCCTTGCTGCAGCGCTGCGACCAATGCGGGTATCTCCTTTAAGTAAGCGAATTTCACATCGATATCGGGCTTGAGTCCGTTTTTCGTGAGCAGCATGTGCGCCGCAATGTCGCTCGGTGTGCCTTTGTTGGTCGCGCCAAAGGTTTTGCCTGCCAGAGTTTTGATGTTCGCGATACCCGGCTGGCTATAAAGAGAAAAGACGAAAGCGTTCACCGGG
>Ga0207701_10001484_pt1 | contig 24480 bp, 23 predicted proteins | sample KBSSwiSSwithPhiX_FD_184294 | JGI IMG/M metagenome (GOLD analysis project Ga0207701, IMG submission 184294) | Switchgrass rhizosphere bulk soil microbial communities from Kellogg Biological Station, Michigan, USA, with PhiX - S5 (SPAdes) (version 2) | ecosystem: Environmental > Terrestrial >... | reverse complement strand
AAACGGCCCAGCCGCAGGTAGAAAGCCGCCGCGGGCAGCAGGGTGGCCGCGCAGCCCGCCTCCGCCATGGCCCGCGCGCCCTGGTCGGACACGAAGAGGAGATGGTCGGCGGAGCGCGCGCCCAGCTCGGCGGCCAGCTCGGCCCCGCCTGTCCAGGCCAGCTCGTCGGCGTGGAGCCGCAGCTTCATCCCGTGCTCGCGGGCCGCGGCCAGGACGCGCCGGCTCTCGGTCACCGTGATGACCCCGCCCTCCGACCGCCCGCCGGTGGCGGCGCCGGCGCGCTGGTGGCTGTGGGGCGCGGCCGCTGCCGGGATCGCCCTGGCCGGGCTGATCGCCAGCAGCGTGGGCAGGCGCCAGCCGCCGCGCGTCGTCAGCCCGATCCGGTCGCTGCCCCCCGCCCCGGTGGTGGTGGTGACCGGCGCGGCCGCCGCCCCGGCTCCGCTGCCCCCGGAGCCAGCGGAGCCACCGGAGGCAAAGCCCGCGCGGGTCATCCCCCTGCGGCCCCTGCCGGCGCCCTCAGTCGCGGCGACGTCACGCAGGGCGGCAGCCGCCCGGACGCGCGAGGCCGCTCCTCGTGCCAGCGCGGGCGAGCCGGTCCTCGACAAGCTGGACCACAGCACCGTGCTCAATCCGTTCGAATGAAGCTCCTCCTGCCTGCCGAGATCCCGGGAACACCCTCCCCACCAAGGCGCGGCCTGGCGGCTTTGGTGGTGCTGGTGGCCGCCGGCCTGAGCCTGTCGGGGGCGCCCGGGCTGGCGCGCGCCGCCGAGAGCGGCAAGGAGCGAGCGCGCGTCGAGTTCGACAAGGCGCAGATCCAGTACAAGGTCGGCCACTTCCAGGACGCGCTCGACGGATACTCGCGCGCCTACGAGCTCTTCCCGGCGCCGGCGTTCTTGTTCAACATCGGGCAGTGCCACAAGAACCTCAAGAACTACGAGCGCGCGATCTTCTTCTTCGAAGGCTACCTGCGCGAAGAGAAGAACCCGACCAAGCGCGCGCTGGCCGAGGAGCTGCTCGCCGAATCCAGGGCCGCCCAGGAAAAGAAGGCGGCGCCCGCTCCCATCGAGCCCCGCCCGCCTGTCCCCGAGGCCAGCGCGGCCGGGCCGGCGCTGGCGGTCAGGCCCCCCGCCGAGGTCCCCGCACCCCAGTCCCCCTCCGGAGCGGCGCCCCCTCCCGCGGCGCCGCTGCTGGTGGGCACACCCGGAGAAGGCACCGCCGCCGCGCCGCCGGCTCGATCGGGGCCGCCCTGGTGGCTGTGGGTGGTGCTGGGCGGGGTGGTCGCGGCGGCCGCGGGTGGTTACCTCTACTGGAGCTCGGGCGGTACGACCGTGGATCCTCCCTCAGGAAGTCTCGGTACTCTCGATCGTCGCGCTCCGTGAGCTGCCCATGACCGACCGCGCGCACACAACCGACCGACTTCCTGGACATGGGCCGCACCGGACCCGGGGGCTGGTCGGTCTGGCCGCCGCGTGGGTGCTGCTGGGGTGGTCGGCTTCCGCCTGCCGCAAGAGCACCCACACCGTCGAGACCGGGGTCACCGGCATCAACCTGACCGTCCACTACGACCCGGCCGCCATGCTGACCGAGCTGGCGATCTCCGGCTGGGTGACCGGAGACGCGGGCGAGATGCCGGCGTTCTCGATGGGCAGCCTTCCCAGGACGCCGCGTCCGCTCAGCGACCGCGGCAGCGAGACCGCGGCGGTCCTGCTGCCGGACGCCCTGGGTGGCACCGCGATCATGGTGCGCATCGACGGCAAGGCCGCGGGCAAGGTGGTGGCCAGCGAGCTGCAAGAGATCACCGTCGAGAGCGGTCGAATGGTGGATTCCAGCGTGGTCCTGGGGCCGCCCGCCATCTGCGGCGATGGGCAGGTGCGGGCGCCGGTCGAGAACTGCGAAGACGGCAACACGCGGTCGGGTGATGGTTGTTCGGAGACCTGCCGTCGCGAGGGGCCGCCAACCTGCGATGCGCGCAGCTGCCCGAGCGGCTGCTGCGAGGGGACGACCTGCCGCCCCGGCAACACCACCAGCGCCTGCGGCACCGGCGGCCTGGCCTGTCAGACCTGCGCAGCGGGTACCTGCGTCGGCGGCGTGTGCAACAGCTGCAACGCCCAGAATTGCCCGGGCGGCTGCTGCTCTGGATCGACCTGTTACCCGCGCTCGGTGCAGGCGTGCGGCGCCGCCGGAGCGGCCTGCACCGGCTGCGATACCGGCAAGGCCGACAGTTGTTCGCTGACCGGCGCCTGCCGCTGCGGGGGCGGGCCGCCGTGCGAGAGCGGACAGCGGTGCATGAACGGCGTCTGCGTGTGCGACGCCGCGTCCTGTCCGGCCGGCTGCTGTCTGGGCAATGTCTGCACCAATCGGTCGCTCGATACCTGTGGCGTGGGAGGCGCGCTGTGCGCCGCCTGCGACCACGGCCGCTCCGACAGCTGCTCCGCGAGCGGCGCCTGCGCCTGCGGGCCGGGGCCTGCCTGTGCGGGCGGCCAGCGCTGCCAGGCTGGCCAGTGCATCTGTGACGGGGTGTCCTGCCCCAGCGGTTGCTGTCAGGGCAAGACCTGCGCCACCCGTTCGCTGGCCTCGTGCGGCGCGGGTGGTGCGACCTGCGTGGCCTGCGACGAGCACGCCGACAACTGTTCGTCGGCCGGCGACTGTCGTTGCGGGCTGGGAGCGGTCTGCGCCACCGGCCAGCGTTGCATCGGCAGCACCTGCGTCTGCGACGGCACCTCGTGTGCCGGCGGCTGCTGCGCGGGCAACGTGTGCCAGCCGGGCAGCACGCCGGCCACCTGCGGGGTGGGCGGCAACGCCTGCGAAGCTTGCCCGGCCGGACAATCCTGCACCGCCGGCCGCTGCAGCGGGTGCAACAGCACCACCTGTCCGGATGGCTGCTGTGCGGGCGCGACCTGCAATCCTCCCAGCCTGTCCAGCTGCGGCGCGGCTGGCGCGCTGTGCACCAACTGCGACGTGACCCGGGCCGATGGCTGTTCGCCGTCGGGGGCCTGCGCGTGCGGCAGCGGCCCGGTCTGCGGCGCCGGCCAGCGCTGTCGTTCCGGGGCCTGCGTGTGCGACGCCACCTCGTGTCCGAACGGTTGCTGCGCCCGCGCCAGCTGTGTCGCCCTGTCGGTCGCGCAGTGCGGGGCCAGCGGGGCGGCCTGCGCCGCTTGCGATCCGGTGCGCAGCGACAGCTGTTCGTCCGCGGGCAGCTGCCGCTGCGGCGCCGCCACCGCGTGCGCGCCCGGCCAGCACTGCGCGAGCGGGTCCTGCGTGTGCGACGCGACCTCGTGCCCGAACGGCTGCTGCGCGGGCGGGACCTGTCAGCCGTCGTCGCTGGCCGCCTGCGGGTCGGGCGGCGCTGCCTGCGTGGGCTGCGGGATCACCGCCGATCGTTGCTTGTCACCCGGCGGATGCCGGTGCGGCGCCACGGGTCCCTGCGCCGCCGGCCAGCGATGCGTGTCGGGCGCGTGCGTGTGCGACGGGACCTCGTGCCCGAACGGCTGCTGCGCGGGCGGGGCTTGCCGGGCCGGCAACACCGCCGCCAGCTGCGGCAGCGGCGGCGCCGCCTGCCAGGATTGTGGGCCGGCGGGAAGCTGTGCCGGCGGGGTGTGCAGCGGGTGCACCGCGGCCGGCTGCGCCTCCGGGTGCTGCTCCGGATCGACCTGCACCCCGGCCTCCCCGGCGACCTGCGGCGTCGCCGGCACCGCCTGCCAGGTGTGCGACCCGGCGATCGCCGACAACTGCTCGGCGCAGGGCGATTGCCGCTGCGGCGGCGGGCCTCCCTGCAGCGCCGGGAAGAGTTGCCTGGCCGGGGCCTGCGGATGCAACAACGAGTCCTGTCCGACGGGCTGCTGCGGCACCGACGGCGTGTGCCACCCGCCCGCGCTGGTTTCCTGTGGCACCGGCGGCGGCGCTTGCCAGTCTTGTGACCCCACCCGCGCCGACCGCTGCGACCCCGCGACCGGCGCTTGCCGCTGCGGCGTCAACCCTGGGCCATGCCCGGCCGGCAGCGGCTGTGTCGGCGGGGCCTGCGTGTGCAACGCGCAGACCTGCCCCACGGGCTGCTGCGCGGGCGGGACCTGCACGACACCGTCACCGGCAGCGTGCGGCTTCGCCGGCGGCAGCTGTGTGCCCTGCGACGCGGTCACCGCCAGCGCCTGTTCGGCCGCGGGGACTTGCCAGTGCGGTACCGGCGCGGCCTGCGCCAGCGGCAAACACTGCGTCAACGGCGCCTGCGTCTGCGACGCGGTGTCGTGCCCCAACGGGTGCTGCGCCGACAACGGAATGTGCCGCGCGGGGACCTCCAACGGGATGTGCGGCACCGGCGGGATCACCTGCCTGCAGTGCCAGGGCACGTCCTGCATCGCCCAGCGCTGCCAGTGAGCGCGCCGGCCCGACAGGCCGGCCGCCCGCGCGGCCCGTGGTAAATTCCGCGCTCATGTCCGCCGCCCGACAGCAGCTCGGCGATGCGCACCGCATCGTGGTCAAGCTCGGCACCCACGTGGTCACCCACGACGGGGTCGAGCTGGCGCTCGGCCGGGTCATGGGGCTGGTCGAGAGCCTGGCGCGGCTGCGCCAGGCCGGCCGGGAGGTGGTGCTGGTGTCCAGCGGCGCGGTCGGCATGGGCATGCGGGTGCTCGGGCTCAAGGATCGACCGCGCTCGCTGGGGATGCGACAGGCCTGCGCGGCGGTGGGGCAGGGGCATCTCATGAGCGTGTACACCCAGGCCTTCGCGCAGCTGGGGGTGGTGGCGGCGCAGGTGTTGCTGACCCAGGAAGACCTGGCCGACCGCGACCGGGCGCTGTGCCTGCGCACGACCTTGATGCGCCTGCTCGAGGTGGGCGCCGTGCCGGTGCTGAACGAGAACGACAGCGTCAGCGTGCGCGAGCTGGTCGAGTACCGCCGCGCGCAGGCCCCGTCGCTGGCGGTGGCCGGAGCGGCAGCGACATCGACGATGGACGGCTTTGGCGACAACGACGGGCTGTCGGCGCGGGTCGCGGTCAGCCTGGACGCGGATCTTCTGGTGTTGCTGACCAACGTGGGCGGGCTTTACACCGCCAACCCCAGGAGCGACCCGGCGGCGACCCGGCTGGCGGAGCTGGCGGTGATCGACGATGGCACCCTGGCCCGCGCCAGCGGCGGCTCGTCGGGGGGCACCGGCGGGATGGCCAGCAAGCTGCTGGCGGCGCGCCTGGCGGCCAGCGAGGGGACCGCGGTCCTGATCGCGGGTGGCGGCGAGCCACGCATCATCGAGCGCGCCATCGCCGGCGAGGACGTGGGCACGCTGGTGGCGGCCCCCGAGCGCCGGCCGGCGCGCATCCGCCACATCGCCGTGTCGGCGAGGCAGCGGGGCGCGCTGGTGGTCAACGAGGGCGCGCTGCGCGCGCTGGGCGACGCCAAGGCGTCGCTGTTGCCCATCGGCGTGGTCTCGGTCGAGGGCACCTTCGACAAGGGTGACGTGGTGGAGATCCGCGACGGCAGCGGGCGGGTGCATGGGCGGGGTCTGGTGAACTACCCGTCGGACGCCTGCCGCGCGCTGGCCGGCCGGCACAGCGACGACATCGACGCCATCCTGGGCTGGCGCGGCTACGACGCGCTGATCACGCGCGACAACCTGGTCATGGGGGCGGTATGAGCGGGCACAATCCTTCGGGCCTGACCCGGGAAATGGCGGTGGCGGCGCGCGCCGCGGGCGCGGCGCTGGCGGCGCTGCCGGCGGGCGAGCGGTCGGCGTTGCTGCGCGCGCTGGCGGGCGCGCTGGCCGAGCCCGAGACCCGGGCGGCGGTCTTCGCGGCCAACGCCGCCGACATCGAACGGGCGCGCGCGGCCGAGGCGGCGGGGGCGCCGGTGCCGGCGTCGATCAAGCGCCTGGGCCTGGACGCCGCCAAGCTGGACAGCGTGATCGAGGGGCTGCGCCAGCTGGCGGACATGCCCGAGCTGGCCAACCAGGTCACCTTGCGCCGCGAGCTGGACGACGGCTTGATCCTGGAGCGCAAGAGCTGCCCGCTGGGCGTGCTGGGCGTGGTCTTCGAGGCGCGCCCCGACGCGATGGTGCAGATCGTGGGGCTGGCCTGGAAGAGCGGCAACGCCGTGTTGCTCAAGGGCGGCAGCGAGGCGCGCGAGAGCAACCGCGCGCTGGCGGCCGTGGTGCAGCGGGTGCTGGCGGCGCGCGGGCTGGATGGCCGGGCGGCGGTGCTGCTGGAGGATCGCGCCGACGTGGGCGCGCTGCTGGGCCTGCACGGGGTGGTCGATCTGATCGTCGCGCGCGGCTCGTCCGAGTTCGTGCAGCACGTGCAGCGCAGCACGCGCATCCCGGTGATGGGACACGCGGCCGGCGTCTGCCACCTGTACCTGCACGCCGCCGCCGACCCGGCGATGGCGGCGCGCGTCGCCGTCGACGCCAAGTGCAGCTACCCGGCGGCCTGCAACAGCATCGAGGCGCTGCTGTGGGATCCGGGCGCGGGCGCGGCGCTGGACGCGGCGCTGGCGGCGCTGGTCAAGGCGGGCGTCGAGCTGCGCGGCTGCCCGGCGACGCGCGCCCGGCACCCCGACATCAAGCCCGCCAGCGACGACGACTGGGGGCACGAGTTCGGGGCGCTGGTGCTGGCCGTGCGCCAGGTCGCCGACCTCGACGGGGCGCTGGCCTTCATCGAACGCCACGGCTCGCGCCACACCGAGGCCATCGTCACCGCCGACCCGGCCGCCGCCGAGCGCTTCCTGACCGCGGTGGACGCCGGCAGCGTGTTTCACAACGCCAGCAACCGCTTCGCCGACGGCTTCCGGTACGGGCTGGGGGCCGAGGTCGGCGTCAGCACCGACAAGCTGCACGCCCGCGGCCCCGTCGGCGTGGAGGGCCTGCTGACCTACCGGTGGCTGCTGCGCGGCCAGGGCCAGGTGACCACGTCGTACGGCGCCGGCGGCCGCAAGTACAAGCACCGGGATCTGAAGTAGGCCCAAAACGTCAACGTGGGCGTTGACGTTGACATGGTCGTTGTCGGCGTCGGCGACGTGGACTTTGACCGCGCCTTTGACTTGGGCGTCGGCGATGCGTCCACGCCCAGTTCAGGGTTCACCGTCGGCGATGCGTCCACGCCCAGGTCAATGGCGGCGTCAAGGTCCACGTCGCCGTCGCCGTCAATGACCAGGTCAACGTCGACGTCGACGTCGACGACTAGGTGTTTTGGTGCGGTCCGTCGCGGTCCGGTTTGACCGCTTCATTTCTGCCCCCTATATTCCGCCGCGAAACTGGGGGTTGGTGGTCCGTCCGCCGTTCCGAAACATGCCGTCGCCGTTTGCAGATTTCGCTTCACCAAGCATCGATGCGGCGTCCCCCTCTGCCTCGCCGGGCTCCGAGCCGCCCGCGCTGCTGCCGATCTTCCTCAAGCTGCAGGGACGCAAGGTCCTGGTGGTCGGCGGCGGGCCGATCGCCGCCGCCAAGCTGGCGCCGCTGCGAGAGACCGGCGCGGCCATCACGCTGGTCGCGCCCGAGCTGGCGCCGGCGCTGCGCGCCCAGCTGGACGCCGACCCGCGCGGGGTCTCGGTCGCCGCGCGCGGGTTCCAGCCGGCGGATCTGGATGGGGCCTGGCTGGTGATCGCCGCGGCGCCGCCCGAGGTCAATCGACGGGTGGCCGCCGCCGTCGAGGCCAGCGGTCGCCCCCTGTTCGTGATCGCCGTCGATGATCCGGCGGCCGCCACCGCCTACGGCGGCGGCACGCTCCGCCGCGGCGGGGTCACCGTCGCCATCTCGACCGACGGCCAGGCACCGGCGCTGGCCGGCCTGCTGCGTGAGGGGCTGGACGCCGTGATCCCGGCCGAGCTCGACGCCTGGGTAGCGCAGGCGCGCGCGCTGCGCTCCGGCTGGCGCACCGACCGGGTGCCGCTGGCCCAGCGCCGCCCGCTGCTCTTGCGCGCGCTCAACCGCCTGTACGGCGGCGGCGGCGAGGAGGGCGAATGACCGGCGGCGGCGGTCGGGTCACGCTGGTCGGCGCCGGTCCCGGTGACCCCGATCTGCTCACCGTGCGCGGCGCGCGCCGCCTGGCCCAGGCCGACCTGGTGCTCTACGACGCGCTGTCGTCGGCGGCGATGCGCGACCTCGCGCCGGCGGCGCGCTGGTTCTACGTCGGCAAGCGCGCCTGCCGGAACTCGATCGACCAGGAGGTGCTGAACCGCCTGATGATCAAGCACGCGCTGCGCGGGCGTCACGTGGTCCGCCTCAAGTGCGGCGATCCCTTCGTGTTCGGCCGCGGCGGCGAAGAGGTGCTGGCGCTGGCCGATGCCGGGGTCCCGGTCGAGGTCGTGCCCGGGCTGTCGACGGCCATCGCGGCGCCGGCGCTGGCCGGCATCCCGGTCACCCACCGCGGGGTGTCGTCCAGCTTCGCGGTCATCACTGGCCATCACGAGCGCACCTACGGTCCCCTGCTGGACGCCTTGCCCCCGGCGGCGCTGACCCTGGTGGTGCTGATGGGCGTGCGGCAGCGGGCCGCGATCGCCGAACGGCTGGCCGCGCGCGGCTGGCCCCGGTCGACGCCGGCCGCGCTGGTGATGGGCGCAGCCACCGAGCGCGCCTGGCGCTGGACCGGCGCGCTCGACGCCCTGGGCGCGGTCGAGATCCCGGCCGATGCGGCCGAGTTGCCCGGAATGCTGGTGATCGGCGAGGTGGTCTCGCTCGCCGAGCGGATCGGTGGCACTCTCTCCTCCGCGCATGACCAGCGACCGCTGCGTGACTCGTCCGGCTCCGCCGATTCTTCCGGCTCTTCGCGCTGAGGCTCGGGCGGCATGAGCCTGGTCGTTCGCAATCTCACCAAGCGGTTCACGGTGCGCGGCACCCCCGCGGTCGCCGATGTGTCGTTCGACGCCCCCGACGGGGGCATCACCACGCTGCTCGGCCCCTCGGGCTCGGGCAAGTCGACGGTGCTACGCATCGTCGCCGGTCTCGAGCAGCCCGACCGGGGCACCGTGCTGTTCGGCGACCAGGACTTCACCTTCGTGCCGGCCCAGCGCCGCGGCATCGGCTTCGTGTTCCAGAGCTACGCCCTGTTCAAGCACCTGACCGTGCGCAAGAACATCGCCTTCGGCATGCGCGTCCGCAGGGCGCCCGCCGCCGAGGTCGACAAGCGGGTCGACGAGCTGCTGTCGCTGGTGCAGCTGGACGGCCTGGGCGGGCGCTTTCCGGGCCAGCTGTCCGGCGGGCAGCGCCAGCGCGTGGCCTTCGCGCGCGCGCTGGCCATCCAGCCCAAGCTGTTGTTGCTGGACGAGCCGTTCGGCGCCCTGGACGCGCAGGTGCGGCTGGAGCTGCGCGACTGGCTGCGAAAGTTCCACGAAGAGCAGCACGTCACCACCTTGCTGGTGACCCACGACCAGGAAGAGGCCATGGAGGTCTCGGATCACGTGGTGGTCATGCACGAGGGCCAGGTCGCCCAGGCCGGGGAGCCGCAGGCGGTCTACGATCGGCCCGCCACCCCGTTCGTGGCCTCGTTCGTGGGCGGCGCCAACGTGCTGCGCGGCCACATGCGCGACGGGCGCGCTTCGGTCGGGTCGTTCGCGGTCTCGCTGCCCGACGGCACCCAGGCCGCGCCCGATGGCACCGCGGTCAACGCCTTCGTGCGCCCGCACGACGTGACCCTGACCAAGGCCACCGACAGCACGCCGGAGATCTCCGTGGCCCGCGTGGAACGCCTCACCTGGCTGGGCGGCTACGTCAAGGTGGCGCTCAAACTGTCCGATGGAGCACCCATGACCGTCGAGATGGCCAAGTCGGAGATCGACGCGCTGGGCATCCAGGAGGGCGACCTGGTGATGGCCAACCTGCGCGAGGCCAAGGTCTTCGTCGAGGACTACTCGATTTGAGCCGGATCCACGCCAGCATCACCGACACCGTCGGCCACACGCCCCTGGTCGAGCTGTCGCGCCTGGCCGCCAGCGAGCGCCTGGCCCGCGGGGTGCGGCTGCTGGGCAAGATGGAGTCGCGCAATCCCTGCGGCAGCGTCAAGGACCGCATCGGCATCGCCATGGTCGAGGACGCCGAGCGGCGCGGCCTGATCGGGCCGGGCGCGACCCTGATCGAGCCGACGACCGGCAACACCGGGGTCGCGCTGGCCTTCGTCGCGGCGTCGCGGGGTTACAAGCTGCTGGTCGCCATGCCCGAACGCATGTCGAAAGAGCGGGTCTCGTTGCTGCGCTACCTGGGCGCCCAGGTCATCACCACGCCGGGCACCCTGATGCGCGACGCGGTGGCGCGCGCGCAGCAGCTGGTGCGGGAGATCCCCAACGCGGTGATGCTCGAGCAGTTCAAGAACCCGGCCAACCCGGAGGCGCACCGCCGCACCACCGGCCCCGAGATCTGGGAAGACACCGACGGCGCGGTCGACATCTTCGTCGCCGGCGTCGGCACCGGCGGCACCATCACCGGGGTCGGCGAGATGCTGAAAGAGCGCAAGCCCGCCGTGACGGTGGTCGCGGTCGAGCCAGCCAAGGCGGCGGTGCTGTCGGGCTCGCGTCCCGGCAACCACATGATCCAGGGCATCGGCGCCGGCTTCATCCCCGAGGTGCTCAACCGTGAGATCCTCGACGAAGTGATCGCGGTCAGCGAGGACGCCGCGCTGGCAGCGGCGCGCCGGCTGGCACGCCAGGAAGGGATCATGGCCGGGATCTCCAGCGGGGCGGCGCTGGCGGCGGCGCTTGAGGTCGCGCGCCGGCCGGAGTCGGCTGGAAAAGTGATCGTGGTCATGCTGCCGGACACCGGCGAGCGCTACGTCAGCACCCCGCTGTTCAACGAGATGATCGCCGAGATCATCGCCACGGCGACCTCGACCTCCTGAGGTCGGGCGGCGGTGGTGGCTAGCGCCGGCCGGGCTGGCTCAGCCGTGCGGCGGCGCGTTCGACCAGGCCGGCGAGCAGGGTGCGGTGACAGCGCGCCGGATCAGCGCACGCCGACGAGCAGAGCAGGGTCAGCGGTTCGCCGGCGGCCACGCGGGTGGCCAGCGCGCTCAGCATGGCGGCCCCGCGTCCAGTCGGTCGCATCATCTCCGACAGGTAGCGTCGCTGGTACTCGGGCCAGCTGATCGGCGGGCCGCTCTTCCCCCAGTAGGCAGCGTGCAGGGCGCGGCTGGGGCCAAGGTCCTCCATCCAGGCGTCCCAGGGCTCGCTTTCCTTGCGCACGCCGCGCGGTCGATAGCGGCAAACCAGCACCCGGAAGCCATCCTCGGGCTCGACCGGATCGTTCCAGCGCTTGGTCCTGACCGGCATGCCACAAGCCTACAAGGCGCGTGGCCTCCAGCGCCCAGCCTCGGCGCGCAACTTCACATCGCCCGCGGAACCTAACGCCTGTCGCGCCGACCCCGCCCCCCTGCCGATCTCGTGCCCCAATCGAACCGTGACCCGCTACCCCCCCAACCATCACCTGCGGGGTACGGCGTCTCAGGCAAATAGTCAACGTTGGGGCCGGGGGTTATTCCCGTGCTGATTTTCACCTTCAATCGCAAATCCGCGCTGGCGGTCCCCTGCGCGGCGACCTCTGCTAGGCTGCGCAGCGTGGCAAGCCCAGGCAAAGGATGCGTCGCGTGGCTGTTCGTGGCGGTGATCGGCGCGACCGCGGCACGACCGGCGCGCGCCTGCGGGGTGTCCACCGCGGATGGGCTGTCGGCCTGCAGCCTGTCCGAGCACGAGGAAGAGACCCGGCCGCGCTGGCACGCAGGTGCGAGCGGCATCTACACCTCGACCGCGATCCGGTTCAGCAACGACGTGCGCGGCGACGAGACCCGCTCGGCGGTGGTGGGATCGCTGGCCTACCACCCGACCGCGCGCACCTCGTACCAGGTCGCGGCCGGGGGAACCTTCGGCGGGCGCCTGGTGACCCCCGCGGGCAACCAGGACTTCTCGCCCGGGGTGACCGCGGCGGTGGGCGCATCCTGGCGGGTGGTCGATCAATCACGGCCGTTCGTGGTGTTGACCGGCAACCTCTCCTTTTCCGCGGCCCGCACCACCCTGACGGACCCCAGCGGTGTCTCCGCTGGCCCATCGGTGGGCTACCAGGCCTTCGACCTCCGGCTGGGCGTGCTGGTGGGGACCACCATCGCCCGGGTTTTTAGTCCGTATGCTGTCGGACGAGCTTTTGGTGGCCCGATCTACTGGCAGTACCAGGGCAGCGACGTCACCGGCACCGACACCCATCACTACCAGCTGGGCGCGGGGCTGACGCTGGTCGTCGCGCGGCGCGTGAACCTGTTCGCCGAGGGAATCCCGCTGGGCGAGCGTTCGCTGGCGGCCGGCGGCGCGCTGGCCTTTTGAGCTGAGGCGTCATCGCGGGAGGGTTTGGGAACCCTTCAGGGCTCCCATCATAAACGTTCGCTTGCCATCCGCTCCGGAACGGATAGAACACTGTCTTTCAATACGGACAGGCCGAGGAGCACCGCGGACGCCATGACGAAGGACGCAGCAAAGACCTGGAAAGACAACCTGGGCGGGGCCGTGCCCGAGGCCTGGGGCCGGGAAATCGATATCTTCGAGACCCAGCTCGAGCTGCGCAAGCGGGGCAAGATCGAGGAGAAGCTGTTCGCCGAGACGCGCCTGCGCCGCGGCGCCTACGGCCAGCGCTACGATAACGGACAGCGCCACGACGGCGCCGCCACCCAGACCCTGACCTACCCGGGCGATAACAACACCAAGGGCCCGATGACCCTGTGGGACGCGCCCGGCATGCAGCGGATCAAGGTCCCCTTCGGGCGCCTGACCACCGAGCAGCTCGACGTGCTGGCCGACCTGGCCGAGGAGTACTCCGATCAGATCCTGCACGTGACCACCCGGCAGGACTTCCAGCTGCACTTCGTTCACATCGAGGACACGCCGGATCTGATGCGGCGGCTGGCCGCGGTGGGCATCACCACCCGCGAGGCCTGCGGCAACAGCGTCCGCAACGTCACCGCCTGCCCCTACGCCGGCGTGTGCCAGACCGAGTCGTTCGACGTCGTGCCCTACGCCAACGCCATCACCTACTTTCTGCTGGGGCACGACGACACCCAGAACTTCGGGCGCAAGTTCAAGATCGCCTTCTCGGGCTGCGCCGACAACCCGTGCGGGCTCACCAATTTCCACGACCTGGGCGCCATCGCGCGCACGCGCGTGGTCGACGGTGAGGTGCGCCGGGGCTTCGAGCTGTACGTCGGCGGCGGTCTGGGCGCGGTGCCGCAGAACGCGCAGCTGTTCGACCCCTTCCTGCCCGAGGAGGAGCTGCTGCCGATCGCGCAGGCGGTGAGCCGGGTGTTCGCCCGCCTGGGTGAGAAGCAGAACCGCGCCAAGGCGCGCATCAAGTTTCTGGTCAAGAAGCTGGGCATCGAGGAGTTCAAGCGGCTGACCCTGGAAGAGCGAGCGACCCTGCGTCCCGACCCGCGCTGGACCGCGTTCCTGGCCGACCTGCACATCACCGACGAGAAGCCGGCGCGTCCCGCCGGCGCTCTGCCGCCCGGACCCTACCCGGCGGGCTTCGAGCGCTGGCGCGCCAGCAACGTCGTGCCGCAACGCCAGCCCGGTTACGTGATGGCGACCATCAGGCTGCCGCTGGGGGACCTGACCTCGGTGCAGGCGCGCGCGCTGGCCGACGTCGCGCGCCGCTTCACCGGCGACGCCATCCGCACCACCGTCGAACAGAACATGCTGGTGCGCTGGGTGAGCGAGGCCGACCTGCCGGCGCTGTACGGCGCGCTGGTGGCGATCGATCTGGGCGCGGCCGGCGCCGGCACCATCAGCGACATCACCGCCTGCCCGGGCACCGACACCTGCAAGCTGGGTATCTCCTCGTCGCGCTCGCTGGCCGCGGAGCTGGGCCGCCAGCTGTCCGAGAGCGGCATCGCCGATGATCCCAACGCGCGCGGGCTGCACATCAAGACCAGCGGTTGCTTCAACTCGTGCGGGCAGCACCACGTCGCCGATCTGGGCTTCCTGGGCGTGAGCCGCAACGTCAACGGCCGCCGCGTGCCGCACTTCCAGCTGGTGGTGGGCGGGCAGTGGACCCACAACGGCGGCGCCTACGGCCTGGCCATCGGCGCCGTCCCGTCCAAGCGGGTGCCCGACATCGTCAAGAAGCTGACCGGGCGCTACGCGGCCGAGCGGCTGCCGGGCGAGGGCTTCGCCGCCTTCGTCACCCGCATCGGCAAGAAGACCATCCGCGCCATGGTCGAGGAGCTGCAAGTCCTGCCGAGCTACGAGCAGGACCCGAGCTACTACTCCGACTGGGGCGATCCGCGCGAGTACACCATCGACGACATGGGCGTGGGCGAGTGCGCGGGCGAGATCGTTCCCTTCGTCGAGATGGGCCTGGCCAACAGCGAGCGCGAGCTGTTCGAGGCCCAGGTGCTGCTGGATGACGGCAACGTCAAGGACGCGGCCACCCGGGCCTACAGCGCGATGATCGAGGCCGCGCGATCGCTGGCGCGCGAGCGCAGCCCCAACCTGGGCAGCGCGCCCGACGAGGTGGTGGGCGAGTTCCGGCGCCACTTCTACGACACCCAGCTGTTCTTCGATCCCTACGCGGGCGGCAAGTTCGCCCAGTTCCTGTTCCGGGCCCACGAAGAATCCGGCAAGGCGGCGACGCGCGAGGCGGCGCACCAGATGATCGAGGAGGCGACGCTGTTCGTCGACGCCGCCCACCAGTGCTATACGCGCCTGGGTGCGTCGCTGGGCGCGCCCGCGCTGGCCAATGCCAACCTCGGGCCGGCCTGAGTCACCCGTCCATGCAACCCCACAAGCTGCAGCTGAAGCTCTTCACCGAACGCGCCGAGGGCCTGTCGCCCGAGGCCTTCATCGTCATCTTCCACGGTTGGATCCGGGACAAGCTCTTGCCCGAGCTGATGATCGACGTCGCCAACTACGCCCACGTCCCCAAGGGGCCGGGCGTGGCCCTGATCGGGCACGGCAACGACTACTTCATCGACGAAGGCGACGGACGGCTGGGCCTGCTGTACAGCCGCAAGCGCGCGGCGCCCGAGCCCGGCGCGCGCATCTCCGACGCCTTCCGCCGCACCTTGCACGCGGCGTCGCTGCTGGAGCGCGACGCCACCCTGGCCGCGCGCGGGTCGCGCCTGCGCTTCCGCACCGACGAGCTCCTGTTTCGCGTCAACGACCGCCTGGAGGCCCCCAACACCGAGGCCAGCTTCGCGGCCATCAAGCCGCAGCTGGAGGGGTTCGCGCGCGAGCTCTTCGCCGGCCCGGTCGAGCTGTCGCGCACCGGCGACCCCAAGTCGCTGCTGAGCGTGAAGATCACCACCACCGCCAAGAGCGACGTCGCGACCCTGCTGGCGCGGCTAGGCGGCGCCCCGCTGGCCGACAAGTCGCTGGTCTAGTCAGCCCAGCCGGCCCGAGACCAGCATGGCGATGATCACCAGGCCCAGGATCACCCGGTAGATCACGAAGGGCATGGTGCTGCGGGTGCGCAGGAACTTGAGCAGCCAGGCGATGCTGGCGTAGCCCGACAGGGCGGCGACGATCAGGCCGACCGCCAGCGGGACGCCGCCGATGTCGTGCGACTTCAGGATCTTGGGCAGCTCGAACAGGCCGGCGGCGGCGACCGCGGGCACCGAGAGCAGGAACGAGAAGCGCGCGGCGGCGTCGCGCCGGATACCCAGGGCCATGGCCGCCAGCAGGGTGATGCCCGAGCGCGACACGCCCGGCACCAGCGCCAGCGCCTGCGCGCAGCCGATCAAGACGGCGTCGCGCAGGTCGATCGCGTCCAGGGTGCGCCCCGGCTGGTCGTGGCGGCGGCGCTCGACCCAGGCCAGCAGCAACGCGACCACGATGAGCGCGCTGGCCACCACCCACAGGGACCGGAAGGCGCCCTCGACCGCGTGGCGCAGCAGGATGCCCGCGATGCCGATCGGGATGGTCCCGATGATCAGGTACAACAGGTGGCGCGCGTCGGTGTCGGGGCGCTCGTCGCGGCGCTGCAGCGCGCGCAGCGCCGAACGCAGCATGCGCAGCAGATCGCGGAGGAAGAAGGCGATCACCGCCGCCAGGGTGCCCAGCTGCAAGACTGCGGTGAAGGCGGCGCCGGGATCGTCCCAGCCCGCCACCGCCGGAACCAGGCGCAGGTGGGCGGTCGACGAGATCGGAAGGAACTCAGTCACCCCCTGGACCAGGCCCAGGATCACCGCCTCGATGGTCGTCATGTGAGCTCACCTGATACCACGCGATGGACGCATCCGTCATCGCCGGCCAGGCGCAGCGCGCCGTCGGGGTCGATCCCCAGCACCTGGCCTTCCAGATCGCGGTCGCCGATTCGGACGCGGTAGCGCGCGCCGGTGGCGCCAAAGGCTTCCCAGGCGCGGACGGCGGCGCCCGGGCCTTGTTCGCGGAAGCGGTCGTAGTGGTCCTCGAACGACGACAGCACCTGGTCCAGGACCTGGACCCGGTCGAACGGCCGACCCGCCGCCAGCGCCAGCGAGGTCGCGCGCCCGGCCAGCTCGGGCGGCAGGGCGGTGTCGTTGACGTTGAGGCCGATGCCCACCACCACGTGACCGACCCGGTCGCCCTCGGTCGCCATCTCGGTGAGCACGCCGGCGATCTTCAGCGGCGGGTCCTCTTGATCGAAGGGCGTCGCCTGCAGAGGGCGGCAGTGCCGCACCACCTGCACGTCGTTCGGCCACTTGAGCCGCGGGTTCACCCCGAGCGACGAGATCGCCCAGGCGACCGCCCCGCCCGCCAGCAGGGTGAGCGGCGGCACCTCGTGCGGGCGCAGCGTGGGGCGCAGCAGGATCGAGAAGGTCAGGTTCGCCCCCGGCGGCGCGTGCCAGCTGCGCCCCAGGCGCCCGCGACCGCCGGTCTGTGCGTCGGCGACCACCACCAGGCCCTCGGCGGCGCCCGCGCGCGCCTGCGCGGCGGCGACGTCGTTGGTGGAGCTGCATTCGGCCAGGCACAGGCAAGGCCGGCCCAGCCAGCGCGTGCTCAGCGCGCGCGCGACGCGCGCGCCGTCGAGCGGCTCGAACGCAGGCGGCGGCACGCGACGGCCCGTGCCCCGCCGTCAGCGCTCGACGGAGCGCTGCGGATCGGCGGCGCGCACCGAGAACGAGAAGTCGACCGCGCGCGCCGAGTGGGTGAGCGCGCCGATGGAGACCACGTCGACGCCGGTCTTGGCGATCTCGCGGATGCGGTCCAGGGTCACGCCACCTGACGCCTCCAGCACGATGCGCGGCGCGCGGTCGCGCGTGCGCCGGACGGCGTCGGCCAGGTCGCGCGTCGAGAAGTTGTCGAGCAGCACCACCTCGGCCCCCGCCTCGATCGCCTCCTCGAGCTGGGCCAGCGTGTCGACCTCGACGCCGATGCGCAAGCTGTGGGGCGCCGTGGCGCGCGCGCGGCGCACCGCCTCGCGCACCGAGCCGCACAGCGCGACGTGGTTGTCCTTGATCAGCAGGCCCGAGGACAGATCGGCGCGATGGTTGGCGCCGCCGCCGATGCGCACCGCGTACTTTTCCAGCGCGCGCGCGCCCGGCGTGGTCTTGCGGGTGTCGGTGATGCGCAGCTTGGCGCCCTCGGCGGCCGCGACGAAGGTCTGGGTCAGCGTGGCGATGCCCGACAGCCGCTGCAGGAAGTTCAGCGCGGTGCGCTCGCCGGCCAGCAGCGCCGCCGCCGGCCCGCGCACCGTGGCCACCGTGGTGGTGGGCGCCACCGGATCGCCGTCGGCGACCTTCATGCGCACCCGGGTGCGCCAGTCGAAGCGGGTGAAGACCGCCTCGACCACGCCCAGCCCGCACACCACCAGCCGCTCGCCCGCGGTGATGTCACCCTCGGCCTCCTGGGTCTCGTCGATCACCGAGGCGGTGGTGACGTCGCCGCGCCCGACGTCCTCCTCCAGCGCGAGATCGAGCAGCCGCTGAACCGCCGGTGTGTACCAGGGTGCCGAATAGACGCTCATGCCTGCACCTCCTGCCAGTTCTCGACCGTCCAGCCACGCTGCCGCGCCGCCCGTTTCAGGCGGGGATCGGGGTTGACCACCACCCGGTGGCCGACCCGCTCCAGCATGGGGAGGTCGCTGTAGGAATCGGTGTAGAACCAGCTGGCCTGCAGGTCGATCGCCTTGCGCGCGACCAGATCCTCGGCCCAGTGCACCTTGCCCTTGCCGAAGCAGCAGGGCCCCTTGAGCTTGCCGGTGAACTGACCGTCCTCGACCTCGAACTGGGTCGACAGCACCTCGTCGAGTCCCAGGGTCTCGGCGATCGGGCGGGTGACGTAGGTGGGGGAGGAGGACAGGATGGCCAGCAGGTGGCCCTCGTCGCGGTGCCTTTCGATCTTGCGCAGGGCGCTGGGCAGCAGCAGGGGCAGTATCTCGTCCTCGACCCAGCGGCGGCAGCGCTCGGCGAAATCTTTTTCGGATTGCCCGCGCATCTGCTCGACCAGCTTGGCCGCCACCTGGTCGAGATCGATCAGCGAGAGGTGATACTTGAGCATCCAGCCCATGGCCCGCAGAGCGCGCAGAAACGAGATTTCACCGCGCCGGCGCAGGTCGCGGAGGAACAGCCGACCGGTGTTGCACGCCACCAGAGTGCGGTCTACGTCGAAGAATGCCCCCACTTTAGCCATTTATTTCGTAACGAGTTTATCAGAAACCTCTTGCTTGGCTTCGGATACCTCGTCGGGTTTCGGTTATTTCCGCCCGCGGCTGCGCTGTTGGTTTTGACCGCGGCTGCGCCGCTGGGGTTGACCGCGGCTGCGCCGCTGGGGCGGCCGCCGGTCATTTGACCTGGAGGGCGCGGCGAGGTAGTAAAGGGGCCGTAATGCGGCTCACTGGTGGGTTGGATCGGGGGCGAAGGCTGCGTGCCCCCCGAGGAGCCCAGACCCGACCGACGGCAGCGAAGGTGCGCGAGGCGATCTTCAACATCCTGGGTCCTCCGCCCGAGGGCAGCGTGCTCGATCTCTACGCGGGCACCGGCGCTCTGGGAATCGAGGCGCTGTCCCGCGGCGCCCGGCGTGCGGTTTTCGTGGAGCGCGATCACCAGGCGCTGGTCGCGCTTCGGCGCAACCTGCGTGAGCTGTCGCTGGACGATCGCTCCAGCGTGGTCGGCGGCGAGGTTTGCGGCGCACTGCGGCGCCTGGCCGCCCACGAGGAGCAATTTTCCTGGGTGTTCCTGGATCCGCCCTACGCCAAGGAGACCGAGGGTGTGCTCGCCGAGCTGTCGGGGGGCGATCTGCTGACCGCCTGCGCGGTGGTCATCGTCGAGCACGATCGGCGCCATCGCCCCGCCGGGTCGGTGGGTGGTCTGTTCCTCACCGACCGCCGCCAGTACGGCGATACCGAGCTCTCCTTTTTTCGTCGTAGCTCCGGCTCGTGAGCCGGCTAGCGGTCTACCCCGGTACCTTCGATCCGATAACCAACGGGCACGCCGATATCCTGCGGCGGTCGCTGAAGATCTTCGACCGCGTCATCGTCGCGCTGGCGGAAAATGTGCGCAAGGAGCCGCTTTTTTCCATCCCCGAGCGGCGCGCCATGATCTCCGACGCGCTGGGCGGCGACCCCCGCATCGAGATCGACGCCTTCCAGGGCCTGCTGGTCGACTACGTCAAGCGCCGCCAGGCCGGGGTGGTGATCCGCGGCCTGCGCGCGCTGGCCGACTTCGAGTACGAATTTCAGCTCGCCCACATGAATCGCCACCTCGCGCCAGAGGTCGAGACCGTGTTCCTGATGACCAGCGAGGAGAGCTTTTATGTTTCTTCTTCTCTGGTAAAAGAAGTTGCCCTGATGGGCGGAGATGTATCGCGGATGGTTCCTCCCGCGGTGATCTCGGCCCTGCAGAGCAAGAAGATCAGATGACGAGGACATGAAAGGAGCAGTCCGGTGAAATTGGCGCGCAGATTGTCGGTGATCGAGCCTTCGCCCACCCTGGCCGTGTCGGCGAAAGCGAAGGCACTCAAGGCCAAGGGTATCGACGTCATCAGCTTCGGAGCGGGCGAGCCCGACTTCGATACGCCGGTGCACATCAAAGAGGCGGCCAAGAAGGCGCTGGACGCCGGCGACACCAAGTACACCTTGGTCGAGGGGACCATCCCGCTGCGCAAGGCGGTGGCGGCCTGGCTGGGCAAGGCCCACGGTCTGACCTTCGATGTGTCGGAGATCATCGTGAGCTCGGGCGCGAAGCAGTCGCTGTTCAACGCCATCCACACCCTGGTCGACGAGGGCGACGAGGTGATCATCCCCACGCCGGCCTGGGTCAGCTACAACGACATCGTCAAGCTGGCCGGCGGCCGTCCGGTCAACGTTCCGACCCTGGCCGAGGAGAACTTCAACGTGCGCCTCGACGACGTGGCGCGCGCCATCACCCCGCGCACCAAGATCATCCTGGTCTGCTCGCCCTCGAACCCGACCGGCGCGATCTACGACGAGGCCACGCTGCGCGGTCTGGCCAAGCTCGCGGTCGACCGCGACGTCTGGCTGATGACCGACGACATCTACCGGACGCTGCTGTACGGAGACGCCAAGTTCTTCCAGCCGGCGACCATCAGCCCGGAGGTCCGCGCCCACACCATCATCATCGACGGGGTCTCCAAGGCCTACTCGATGACCGGCTGGCGCGTTGGCTTCACCGCGGCCCCCAAGGAGGTCGTCGAGGGGATGGCGACCTTGCAGGGGCAGTCGACCACCCACGCGGCGTCGATGGCGCAGGCGGCGGCGCTGGCCGCCGTCGAGGGTCCCACGGATGAGCTGGAGAAGATGCGCGTCGAGTTCGACAAGCGCCGCAAGGCGATGGTCAAGGGGCTGCGCGAGATCGCCGGCGTCAAGTGCGTCGAGCCCAAGGGCGCCTTCTACGCGTTCCCGGATCTGGGCGCCTTCATCGGCAAGAAGACCCCCGATGGCAAGATCATCGCCAACGACGGCGTGCTGTGCGAGTACCTGATCGAAGCCGCTCGCGTCGCCGTGGTTCCCGGCTCGGCCTTCGGCGCGCCCGGCTACGTGCGCCTGTCGTACGCGACCTCGATGAAGAACGTCGAGGAAGGCGTGCGCCGCATGGCGGAGGCGCTGCCGAAGCTGACGTAGGGGTGTGGTAGGCGGGCTTGCCCTCTCCCTGGCCCTCCCCCGAGTACGGGGGAGGGGACCGGATGGGAGGGGGACCGGAGGGGGGCCCTTAGAATTGCGTCGAGACGCGCTTGCGGCGCAGCTTCTCGACCAGCGTCGTGCGGTTCAGGCCCAGGAGCTCGGCGGCGCGGTTCTTGTTGCCGCCAGTGCGCTCCAGCGCCTCGCCGATCATGCGCTCCTCGACGGCCTCCAGCATGGCGCGCAGGTCGGTGCCGTTGGTCGGCAGCTCGGGCATGGGCGCGGTCGAAGGGGTGATCTCGCGGGGCGTGCGGATGGCGGCCGGCAGATCCGCCAGCATCAAGGTGCCGCTGCCCTTGACGATGACCATCCGCTCGATGACGTTCTCCAGCTCGCGGATGTTGCCGGGCCAGGAGTAGCCGCGCAGCGCGCCCAGGGTCTGCGGGTCAAAGCCGGCGACCTGGCGGTGGTGGCGCTCGTTGGCGCGCGCCAGGAAGGACTCCGCCAGCCGCATGATGTCGGTGGGGCGGGCGCGCAGGCTGGGCATCTCGATCGGGATCACGTTCAGGCGCCAGAACAGATCGGCGCGGAAGCGCGACGCCGCGACCTCGCGCTCCAGGTTGCGGTTGGTGGCCGCCAGGATGCGCACGTCGACCTTCTGCGCGGTCTCCTCGCCGACCGGGTAAAGCTCGCCGTCCTGGATCAGGCGCAGCAGCTTGGCCTGGACGCCCAGCTCCATCTCGCCGATCTCATCCAGGAAGATGGTGCCGCGGTCGGCCTGGGCGAAGCGTCCCATGCGCGAGGTGGTCGCGCCGGTGAACGCGCCCTTGGTGTGCCCGAACAGCTCGGACTCGACCAGCGATGGCGGGATGGCGGCGCAGTTCACGGCCACGAAGGGCTTGCTGGCGCGCGATGAACCGGCGTGGAGCGATCGCGCCGCCAGCTCCTTGCCGGTCCCGGACTCGCCGGTGATCAGCACGGTGCAGCGGGTGTCGGCGACCTGCGACAGCAGGCTGAACACCGGCAGCATCGCCGGGTCGTTCCCCAGCAGCCAGGGCGCGTGATGGTCGCGCCACACGACTGGATCGGTGGCCGGCGTCTCGGGCGCCGGCGGCTTCAGCACGTTGGCGACCGCCTCTTCCAAAGCCTTGATCTCGAAAGGTTTGATCAGGAAGTCGCGCGCGCCGGCGTGCATCGCCTTGACCGCGTCGGGGATCTCGGCGCTGCCGCTCATCGCGATGACCGGCGTGCCGGGCGCGTGGGTGCGGGCCGCGGTCAGGATCTCGAACCCGTTGACGCCCGGCATCCGGATGTCGGTCAGGATCAGATCGAAGCGCTCCTGACGGAGGCGCGCATATCCGCCGGGACCGTCGACGGTCACGACCTCATGGCCGGCCGAGCGCAAAATGCGCCCGAGGCTCCGGCAAAGGGAGTCTTCGTCGTCGCAGAGCAGGATCCTACCCATTTCCGGTTCGCCTGAGTGTCGCTCTTTTTCTGACGGTTGCGTGAGTTTTCTGCATTCTTTGACGGATTCTGGCTTCAGTTTTTTAATGAGTTTTTTTGGCGAAGGATTTCGCCAATGTCGACGAGGACAGGCGCAACGGATCTGGAGAGCTTTGGTCTGTGCGCGGTCGCGCGAAATTCCGCATGAGCGAAGCGGCCCCAATGTGGGGAGATGGGAGACGGTTGCGCTGCGGGCGGGCGTGCTAAGAGATAGCAAATGGTCGATCCGGCAAAGACTTTGATTGGCGACCTCGAACGCGAGGTGTCGGCTTTGCCAGGCGCTGCTCTGTATCCAGGCGCAGGGTCCGACGCCTCGGCGCGTTTCCTGGCGGCCATGGGGCGCAAGGCGCCGAGCGGATTCGCTGCCTTCTTGAGCGCGCACGACGGTGGTGTGCTCGGCTCCGACATCAAGATCCTCACCCTGGCCGAGAGCGCGCAGCGGCGCGCCGAGTCCGAACGCGACACCGGCCGCGGCGGAGCCCCCTGGCCCCCGGGCCTGTGGCCGGTCATGGAGCGCGCGGGGCGGCGCTTTGCCCTGGACGCCGAAGAGGCGGCCAGCACCGACGGTGAATGGCCGGTGGTCGAGGTCAGCGAGCGCGGCGTCGATCGGGTCGGCACCTCGTTCTTGCGCTTTCTGCACGTGCTGGCGGCCGAGCTGGCCGCGGCGGCGCGGCCCGACAGCGCCGAAGCGCTGGCGCTGGCGCTGGCGCACGAGCGCTGCCGGCGCGATCCCGGGCTGGCCGACCACTGGCTGACGCTGGCCGATCTCCTGGAGCACGCCGGCCGGCTCGACGAGATCGACGCCACGCTGACCGCCGCGCTGCGCGCCGCGCAGCCACCGACGCCGGCGCTGCTGTTGACGCTGGGAATGCGGGCCGTGCGCCACCAGGACTGGACGGCGGCGACGCGCGCGTTCGAGGACGCCATCGCGCTGGAGCCGCTGGCGGCGCGCGACGACGACGCCCGCCTGGACGCGGCGGCCCTGGTCTACGTGCTGGCCTCCGAGCGCGGCGATGCGGTCGCCATGGCCAGCGCGCGCCGCGTGCTGGGCGCGGCCGCCTCGGCGACGGCGGCGTTCTGGCGCGCCGAAGCGCTGCAAGCGATGGCCGCCGAACCGCAGGCGCCCGGCGCCGCGCAGTCGGCGGCCACCGTCGATCTGGCGCTGCGCATCGTGTCGGCGCTGGTGCCCGAGGACACCGACGTGGTCAAGCTGCGCCAGCCGACGCCCGCGCTGCTGGCCGGCCTGAAGAGCTTGCAGCGCGCGCGCGAATCGCTGGAGGCGGGTCGCCCCGACCAGGCGGTGCGCGAGGCGCGCGCGGCCGTGTCGGCTGGGCCGGTGGCCGAGCTGGGCGCGGCGCACGCGCTGCTGGCCGAGGCGCTGAACGCGATCCGCGACAAGGGCGCGCTGGATTCCGCGCGCCGCGCGACCGAGCTCAACCCGATGCTGGTCGAGGGCTGGCGCGAGCTGGGGGACGCGCACCTGGAGGCCGGCGACCTGAAAGGTGCCGAGATCGCCTTCCGCAAGGTGGTCGAGATGGACGCCACCTACGGCCTGGGCTACGCCAAGCTGGCCCAGGTGCTGCTGGAGCAGGGCCGCAGCCTGGAGGCGCTGGAGTCGATCACCTCTGCCGCCGACCGCGGCGGCGATCCCTTCTTCCTGGCGGCCATCCGCGGCGACATCTACGCCGAGATGGAGCGGCACAGCGAGGCGGCCGAATCCTACGACCACGCGCTGCGCGTCGAGCCCGAGGACCACTGGGCGCTGCACCAGGCCGCCGTCGAGCATGGCTACGCCGGCCACACCGCGCGCGCGGCCGAGCTGTTCGAGGCCGCGCTGAAGAACGACCGCGACGGTTGCCACCAGACCCTGGTCGACTACGGCGACCACCTGCGTCGCATCGGGCGCATCGGCGACGCGGTCAAGCTGTACCGCCGCGCGGTGGCGGCCGTCCCCGGCGATCCCGAGTGGAAGCAGACCCTGC
>Ga0207701_10001483_pt1 | contig 24482 bp, 50 predicted proteins | sample KBSSwiSSwithPhiX_FD_184294 | JGI IMG/M metagenome (GOLD analysis project Ga0207701, IMG submission 184294) | Switchgrass rhizosphere bulk soil microbial communities from Kellogg Biological Station, Michigan, USA, with PhiX - S5 (SPAdes) (version 2) | ecosystem: Environmental > Terrestrial >... | reverse complement strand
ATCGCGCCAGTGCCGGATCGCCTCCCAGATTTCAGCTGTCGTAGTTACGTCTAGGCCGTTGTAGATTTGATCGGGCGAGGCCCCGGCTGGATAGTTTTCAGCAAAGTGGAGGACTTTTGCCATTTGCTTAACCTCCCTATCTTCCGCTCAGTAAGTGGTAGATCAAAGCGGACAGCCCACCGAGCGCCAGCCCGCATCCCCCGGCTCCACCCGTAGTCAGTATAAATCGCCATAGCATCTGCACGTTTAATGAACTCCACAGCTAGTCGTAGACCGAGTTTGCGCGCTTCTGGTGAACGATCGTTCAGCATCTGCGTAAAGAAGCCATGAGAAGCGAAGGGAGCCTCGCCACGGGAGATTGAGTCCGCGATGGCGAAGCGAAGATAGTTCCAGTTCCTGATCAGGCCCTCGGCGGTTTTCGCAGCGTACCGGCTCTCGATAATGACGAGGGGAAGTCTCATTATTTCTCCTTGCCGACATCGGAACCTCTCGGGCGTTTAGACTTCCAGGGGGGCGTGGCCGCATACACAGCAGCTAGTGACTCGAGATCCTTTGCCAGCTCGCTGTATCGGGCATGATGAAGGAGCATGGTGTCTTCGATCGGTCCACCAGTCGGGTAGATACCGTAGTGGGCCAGCCAATAAGTGTCGTATTGGCCGTTCTGAAACACCTTCGGGATCGGCCGGTGAAGCTGTTTGCGGAGCCAGGCCCATGCGGCTATTTCTTCCTCTCGCGTTTCCCAGTAGTGGTAGCCCGGCTTGGAACGGTCAACGAAGGGGATGACGATGCCGAGACTAGGGCGAGCCGCCAGACCCACCATTGTAATAAGTTTGCTTCCCGTCGTCTCAATATCGCAGGCGATGTAACTGGCGGACTCCAAGTAGTATTCCTCGAAGAGGAGGAGGTCTGTGAGCGTCGGTTCGAGCCAGAGCGTTTTATGAGTGTGCCGCACCTCAGGAAAAGCACTCTCACGTTTCGCCTTGATGATATCCACCTGGACATTAGCGCGGGCAGTCGCTCCTTGGAAGATAGAGAGGAGGGTCGGTAGCACCTTAACTGGGCGGAGAGTGCCCAGTAGACAGTGGCCCCGTATGGAGGAGACTCCAGTGAGACCGGTGAGGGCACGGAGTGCGGTATTCCCCATCGCCAATATAAGGTTCGGCTTAGCAACGTCGATTTCCTTTCCTAAGCGCTGTAGCGCGCTTTCACGGATCTCATCGTTCTCCCAGAGACGAGAAATGACATCTCCAGGAGGTCGTTCATTGAAGACGTTTGATAGAGAAAGATCGGCTCGCTTGAGCCCAACGTTTCGGAACAGCTGAAAGAGAGCGTGGCCGTACCGGCCGGTGAGCGGGGAGCCAGTGACTTCTTCTGTTTCTGCAAATGCTTCTCCTACGACCATTAAAGGCGCACCAGGGACGAGTGAGTCAGACCAGCGGCCGCTCATACTATGCCCTCAATTATGGTATCTGTGGCCAGCCGGCGTCTGACGGTGTGGTGAGAGAGGTCCACGTATTTCTGCTCACTATCAAGGCCAACAGCGCGTCTTGCTTTGAGGCTAACCGCTGCTGCAATGGCTGTTCCAGAACCGCAGGTAGGGTCAAGGAGGTCTGTGTTCTCGTCGACCAGCATGGAGAGGAAATGCTCAACAACCTGGAGGGGCTTTTCAGAAATGTGCTCGCTGTCAGAAGCGCCCCGAGGGTGAGAGATAGAATTGGAAACGGGCCTAACGATAAAACGGTCTCCCCATGTGATGAAGAGGGCCATTTCATAAGTCCGCCTGGGCCCTCGTCTGGGGTCCGGTATAATGCCTGCCAGGTCTGCTTTATGCCAGATAAGCGGGTACTCATCTACAACGAACCCAGGTTCGGACCTAAACCGCCCAGCCGCAGCGGCTCGGTGTTTAGCAGCGGTCCAGAAGACCATGTGCCCAGCGGGTGCGAAAAGTTTATGGCGAGCGATGAGCAAAGTGTCGAGGAGCTGGAAGAATAATTCTGGCCGGTCGTCATAGCGATCTGACTGACGAGAAGCCTGCATCTGTGCGTCGTGCATAGACAGTCCGTATGGGAAGTCACAGTGTAGCACATTGAAGGGCCTTTCGTCATAAGCTATAGCCCAGGAAAGGAAATCAGCACAGTACAACTCGAAAGGCGCCTTCGGCGCCACTGGTCCCATCGGCATCAGTTGATCGGTGATAGCTGCATCAATATCACGGGCTTGCCGGCGTGCGTACTGGTTGTAGATAGCCTTGGCAGAGGTTTCCCTTAGCAGTTCAGGGTTCTTCTTGATTTCCTGCTCGACGGTCAGCATACGGCTGACGAAGGCGGGCGTGACGTTCAGGGCTGTCGCGGTGCGAGCGGCCGTCCAATCCGGCTGAGTGGCCGTGTAAGCGTCATGCAGCTGCCGTATCGCCTTCACTTGGTCTTTCCAGTCGAGGTCGCTCCGCTTGAGGTTCTCCTCCAGCTCGATGATCTTTCGCTCGTTTTCGGGGAGATCTTCCCAGAGGGTGACTGCAATTTCTTTCAGGCCGAGGGCCTTATGCGCCTCGAGACGGCGCTGCCCGGCAAGCAGCCTCCCGCTTCGGTCAACTACTATCGGATGCAGCAGGCCGTTCCGGGCTATGCTCGCCTTCAGCTCGTCTAATTGGGCCGGATCGATAGCAGAGCGTTGCCGATCTTCGACCTTGATGTCGGATATCCGCATGAGGGCTCCAGAAGAAAGGGGCGGCCCGAAGGCCGCCCCAGTTGGCTACGTCCGATCCGGACCGAGTTCGTTGATGAAGGAGACCATCTCCGAGGGCCTCCGCTTGGACGGCTGCATCACCATCGTGCCAGTGCAGTACTTGCCCTGGAGATCCGGGACGATCTGCTTGAACGTCCGGCCGGCGACCTGGACGCCCATAGCCTCGGCGAACTCGCGGAGCCGGTAGGCCGCGTCCTTCGTCATGAAGAAGGAGTAGTTCTGGAGGCGGTTGTTCCAGTCCTCCGGCAAGCGGCTCTGGTCCACGTCGGCCATCGCTGCGATCGGCTTCAGTTCCAACTCGATGAGGGGGGTTTTCTTTTCGTTCTGTGCCTGCCCCGGCGTGTGCTTCAGAATGAGGAAGCGGTAGGTACCGCCAGGGAACGGCGGCGGCCGGATTGCAGTTTCGGCAGACATGTTCATGACATCTTCGAACGACATAGGTCTTCTCCTGCCCTAAGGTTGCGTTACGCCGCTGGCTGGGCTACCGACGGCGCCACCTGGACGGTGTCCAGGAAGCGGAAAAAGAGGGCTAGATCTGCTTTCATCTCGGATGGAACGATGGAAGGTGCGGGAGTTTTGAGATCGAGTGCGGGAGTCATACGGGTGTGCATGATGACTTCGATTTCTCCCTTCGGGTCCTTGCGCTTCTCTAAGGAAAGCATGGAGTTGAAGAAGCGCGGGACCTTAGGAGGGAGCTTGCTTCCCAGGGCGAGCGGGAACCCTTTGAGAGAACCCTGCTGCTCAGGCGAGCCGGTGAACATGATGTGGCTGTTGACCACGACATTGCAGGTTGTCATGTCAGAGAACACTGTTTCCAGGTACTTCTCTACCATGTCCATAGCGGTGCCGTAGTCAGGGATGGTCGCCCGCTCGAAGTGATTGTTCATCGCCTGGACGTAGCGCAGACAGGCATCACCAAAAAAGCCAAGCGTGTCGAGAAAGAGAACGTCCTTGACTCCCCATGTACGAGGGGTGCCCATGTTCACGTTCTTCTCGACCCAGCCCTTGGACAGGTCGCTCATGGCGGTCATAGCCGCCATCGGTATGCCGTGCTCCGCAGAGAGCGGCTTGTCGGTGTACGTCTTAACGAAGACGTTCTGCCGCTTGTTGACAGGCAGAATGCTCGGATCAAGGAGGATCTCGATGCCGGCGTCAAAATCCTGCACGAAGCAGCGATAGTCCGCCTTGGCGAGGGAACCGATCAGGGCCGTCTTGCCGGTGCCGCTAGGCGCGCACATTAAAACTTTATGGGGATGTACTTTGATAGACATTTCTGCGAGGGATGCCATTCAGAATGTCTCCGATGCGGGTTCAAACATGAGATGAGCGAACTCCTGGGCCTCTATCGGCGTCCCCTTGTTCCACGGCCGGAAGTCAAGAAGGCGAGAAGGTTCTGGAAAGGAGCCAGAGAACTGGAGCGCCCTGTCATCGATAGAGAGGTAAGCTGCTGGCTTCGCGATCGGCCAGGCGAGGCGTTCCCGGTACTCGGCCTCTAGCCCGTTGTCAGCGAACCACTTCTGCATAGCCTCGACACCGCCGGGATGCGCGGAGCGGCTGCTATAAATCGCTACCTCAAAGTAATCCATCGCTTCTCGGATGAAGTCGAATGCGCCGGGCACAGGGCCATCCGCAATGTGCGCTACATCGGACCAGCCGCTCGTGTACATGTGCAGGACCCCATCGAAGTCGAGGCACAGAAGGGGTTTCTTGCTCGCCATTAGCTGCTCCAATCGTCCGCGCCGCTGCGGATCTCCAGAGGGTTCCATTGCTTCTTTGTGAAGTGCTGTTGAAGGATCATCGGCCGGATGCTCGGGTCCTTAGAACAGACGCCCCGGAACTGGCACCCAGCATACTTATGGCACGATGACTCGTTGAGTGGCCAGGGGCGATTACCATAGCGCATGGCGTAGCCCTGTGCAATCTCGATCCACTCTAGCGTGTTGGCGAGCCATTCATCTAACTGAGCCTCCGTACGCGGAGCGATGTGCCGGTGAACGCGAGTGAAGGTGACGGCCACCTGACAAGCGTCCACGATGATGCCGGACACAGGCTTGTCGATCAGGACCTTACCGGCGGTGAGGTACCCGGATGTCTGTGCGTCGATAGAGTACTTGATGAAGTACCACTGGCCGAGGGTAGAGGTCGTGTGCTTCCGCTCCTGGATAAAAGTTTCTCCGGCGAACTCACAAATCTTATCGATGTGCCCGCAGTAGATGAAGGCGTCACCATCTGGCGAAGTGAGCGGCAGCATGAAGCGGAAGGAGATTTCTAGGGCTGCTTCGCCGGACGAAAGTCTGACAGTTTTGAGGGGGTCGTTGATGGCGAATTGCTCTGTGTACCAGATGATGCTTCGGACGAGCGTGAGGCGCGTACGGTTGTTGTCTCCGTGCCAGAAGATAAGCGTTTCCTGGGCACCTTCTGTGCCTGCAGGGACCTCACGTATGCCTCCATCTGGGAGCAGTAGTCCATTAACTCGGCGCACAGTCTCGCGGAGGGCTTGGGCAACGACGAGCGAGAGCGACGCATAGTGGTCTGTTCCTTTGATGCGGTGCCGGTCATAGGCTTCGAGGTACCTATGGAGGAGCCCACCGAATACGAGGGGAGGGGCGGTGTCTTTTGGTATCCAGCCTTCAATGATGGCTAGCTGGTATTTGCGGGCACATTCTTTCAACAGCGTCATGGAGCTATTATCCCACGCATGTTGAACTAATGGGGCAGACTTGCAGAAGAGTTGGGTGTCAGGCGCCTCGGCTGGCATCAGCATTCTCCTTCTCGAGGCGCCGGCGCAAGTGCCGAGCCGCGTGCTCGATTTTCCAGCGCCGGTCGGCCGTCCAGTGAGGCGTCGTGCAGTAATTCTCGATTTCCCTTAGCGTCTTGAGGATATCGGACAGCGAGGTGAGGACGGTTTCACGCATTCTTCTGGCCGGGTTCTGGCTGTTTAGCTCCATCGAGGGCCTCGATTTCTTTAGCAATTGCGATAGCGACCTTCTCGGCCTGTGCGTGCTGCGCCCAGAGGTTAGGTGAGCGGACGTACTTCTGGGCAACAGCTGCGCTGTTCGCTGCGTGCTGGCGAGCGATAGCTGCGGCCTCCCTGATCGCGGCAGCTCGCTCGTTCGGGTGCTGGCCGGTACAGGTTTCGGTGACGTGAAGGGCACGGGCCTCGCGGTCGGTGATGCCACAGCGAGAACACATAGCCTCGCCGTGGCCGAGGTTCGAGGGAACCCAGAGGTGCTGTAGGCCCCTCACCTACGGAGCGATCCTGATCAAGATGTAGACCGGGACCTTTTCGAACTCGAGGGCCGTGTAGACCCGGCCTTGCGCCTCATCCAGACAGTTAGTCAACACTTCGTTAAACTCGCTGTCCGGCTTGCTGAGAAACTCGCGGACAGCATCAACGGTCGTATCAAGGAAGTAATCGGGTTCTTTCATCGGAAGACTCCTAGGGCTGCGGCGATGAGGATAAGGATGATCCAGACGACGGCGCACGCCATGCTACCGCGCCAGAACCAATACCACTCAAACTCGTTGTTTGGGAGGATGGATTTCGACATCTTAGATGTCCAAGTTATCGATGCTGAGGGCGGCGTTAGCAGCCTTCTTTGCGTCGATGTTAGGATCTCCGTTCTCTTTCTTCTTCTTGCGGAACTTCCCTTCCGCCTCCATTTGCTGGAAACGATGACGCTCCGCTCGAAAGTAGTCGATGATGCTGGAAAGATCCTTCTGCGTTATCAGCAAAGGGTCCTTCCGGAACAACTCTTCCAGCCCGTCCTCAGTCACCTGGGCGAGGATCGGGTCCGGGACTGGGCCGTTCGGTAACTCGCTCATGCTTCTCTTCCTTTCTCCAGTCGATACGGGCTGCGTAGCAGGCGTGCAGGATGCTGAGCGGATCGAGGTGTGCGTACTCTGGCGGGACCGTCACGAGGCGCCAGGTCGGCAGGCGTTGGGTCTGTTGCTGCGTGTGTAGGAGTTCCTTCTCTATGACGGTCGGATACTCCTCACCGCTCAGCTTCCGCATTACCTGGATGACCCAGGTCACTGAGGCGCCACCAGGTCGCTTTCCAGCGGGCCGAGGTCCGGCAGCTGGATGTCTGGCGACTTAGCGCGAAGCGCCTCGGCCGTTCGATCATCGAGAAACTTTAGCTGTCTCTCGATCAGTGCTCGGACGACGCGGCTCTGCGCGCCGAAGCCAGGGAAGTAGCTCTTGAAGCGGTCCATCAGTTCCTCATCAAGCAGGAGGTGGAGATGGACCTTTCCGGGTCTTGACTTGGACATAGATGCTCCTTGGGATGATAAGTAACTCGAACGGATCTCCCGGCTTGCGGAGAACTAACACCGGAACAGGCGATCCCCTCTTGCGCTCCTCTTGCCGGACAGTGCCGAGGCACCGTTTCAAGTGCTCAACGTCCTGAGATCGGACCGCCAGCCCGTAAGGAGAGCTGAGGGCCCGATCCAGGAGTTGGAGACAGATGTCTCTGTTAGCCAGGGGCGTAGCCCCTGCTTACTGCGCGGCCTGCTGGGCCGGCCCCACGTCTCCGAGATCCACGCCAGCCCCGGCGACCGCCGCCTTGCGGGCCTCGACCACGGTACGCGCCTGCTCGCGGAAGTGCGGGCGCTTCTCGAGCGTCGCGAGCGTCAGCTCGTCCAGCTTGCCCTCCGGCAGCTCCTTGAGCTTCGTCCCACGCGCCTTGAGGGCCGAGATAACGGCGGACTCGGCGAGCTTGTAAGCCTCCTTCTCGACCGGGTCCTGCGGCAGCTTGCCGGCCTGACGGATGCCGAACTGGTACGACGCATCATAGGCGTCCAGTTCGGTCTGGCCGAGTTCCGGCTCCTTGTCCTCGATGGCCTTCTTCATCCGCGCAGCGAAATTGTTACGGATGTTCTCCGCGCGGAGCTGGTTGAGGGCCGCCGCCTCGTTCGCGGTCAGCTGGTGCCCCTCGGCGTAGGGCGCGGCGATGTTGAAGATCTGTCCCTGGATCATGACTGGCTGGGTGTTCACTGTGATAGCTCCTTGTGCTGGCCCGTTGTGGGCCGGGGGTTAACGGTACGGTGTCAATATGGCACCATGCGGGACGGGTGTCAAGTGCCTTCGTGCGGCCGGCGCATGGGGTTGTTTACCGGGTAAACGTGGTGCAGAGGCTATAGCCCGAGGTCCTCGATGCTCAGGCTTTTCAGTTTCGGGTTGATAGGAGCCGCTTCGCGGCGGCCGAGTGCGGCATAAAAGAGCCCCCAGAACTTCTCTGGCGTGCTCCATGCCTCGTGTGTCAGCTTCCAGAGTTCTTCCGGGTTGCTCGCCCGACCTGCTCTAATCCAGTTGTGAACGTAGACCGCGACGGTGCCGTCTGGCTCGATGATGAGCGCTGCCCAAGGGGTAAGTTTATCGTCCTGCATCGCACGCTCTCCTTCTGGATCAGTTCATATGTGGCGAAGGTTGTGCCACAGGTAAGACACTCCCGGACCCGCCGCGTTGTCGGGCCGGAGCGAAGTTCTTTTGGCCGGCTGTCTGTGACCGTAGTTTTCCCACCGCATGGACATAGCATCCTTCCCCTCCTTCATAGGCCGAGGTCCTCGATTGAGATATCGGCCGTGGTCTTACGGCTCTCTAAGAACTTCTGCTGCTTTGCCAGTTCTTCTTCCCGGCTCATATCCGGGGTCGGAGCGGCGAGGGATGGGACGCTCGGCAAACGAGGTGGTCTCGGTGCAAAGAGGTCCTCGACCGTCAGGTCAGCCGTTTCATTGGTTTCGGCCAGCGAGCGGATGCTCATAAAATACAGTTCCAGCATCGCCCGCGTTTCACCGACATAAATCAGGTTGTGTTCCTGGTCCCGGCCGGCGCCACGAGCACGCTGCGGAGGAAGCTTCTCACGGCCAAGGAAGTGCACCCGCCGGTACTCGAGGCCCTTTGCCTTGTGGATGGTACTGAGCGTGACGACGGCCGGAGAGCCGGGCCGGTCGCTGAACAGGTTCTCAATCTTTACTGAGAACCAGCTGACGGCTGCGTCGGTCGGAGCGGCTTCACAGATAGAGTGGATGGCCGCACAGCGATCCGTCAGGCTCTCAGCTTTGTCGTGTTTCCCCTTACCGAGGTGCTTTGCCGTTTCTGCGGAGAGCCAAGCATCGAGATGCTGGAGAGCTTCTCCCAGTGGCATGGCCTCGTTCCCGTTCGCGCCGCGCTTCTTCAGCAAGCGCGCTAGCCCAGCACCGATATCCTTCCCGAGGATAGTCGCTGGGATGTTCCGCTTGATAAGACGGAGCCACAGGCCGGCAAGCGGCTGGTTGTACCGACAGAGGATGAAGTCGCCGGGCCGGATATCAGACGGCTTAGAAATCCCGACGTGGCCTTCCGGTGCGTCTGGCGCCGACTTCATGTAAGGAACGATCTCGTTTGCCTGCCGCACGACCGCCTTCGGGCAGCGGAAGCTGACCGTAAGAGGCATCGGGCGCAGCCCAAACTGCGTGATCATGTTAGGGATCGACCGCACATCCGCTCCCCGGAAGCCGTAGATCGCCTGGTTACGGTCGCCTGCAGCGACGAGGCGGCCGCTCAGCCCGAGGAGCTTGCGGAGCATCCGGTGCTGGAGAGTCCCGAGATCCTGTGCCTCGTCCACCATCACGAGCTTGTACGTATCGAAGCGGCCGGCGATCGTGACTGGCAGATAGAGCTGGTCGGTGAAGTCGATCACGCCGTCCCAGGCTCGCATGTTCATTCGTGCTAGCAGCGTCCGCGCGCACTCGATCAGCCAGCTTGGGTCCCAGTCCTCCGAGTCAATGTCCGCATTCTCGAACAGCTCTGCCCAGTTAGCTTCGGTGTCATCCTGCGCGCCGCCAGGTGAGCCGGCAGGCACGATCCCGGTGTTCCGAGCTGCATCGACCAGCTTCTTGAAGTCCGGGCAGGCCATCGGGGAGGTGTCGAAGCGCGGCCAGAGTTCCTTAGCCGTGAGGTAGAGCTTCCCGGTTTCCAGGGTGAGCCGGCGGCCGATGGCCCGGCCAAAAGCTGAGTGGCCGAGCGAGTTCATTGTCCGACAGGAGACTGGTAGGCCAGCTGCTTTCACGCGCTCAGTAAAAGCTACCTCGATGTGCTTGTTAAAGGCACAGACGAGCACGCTGCTCGGCAGGAGCCCTTCGCGCTGTAACTCTGCAAGGCCCTTTTCAAGGGTGAAGCTCTTACCGGAGCCGGCAACTGCCTCGAGGACGAGGTTATCATTTGTCATGAGGAGCGCTTCGAGGAACGCGCTCTGTTCTGGTGTAAGGGTTTTCATTTTCTTCTCACTGCGTTAAAAGGAAAGGAACAAACAAACGAAGGCCGCTAGCGTGAGGATGATTATAACCAGCGCTATGCGGCCCGCGTACTCTTCCATTCAGCGGGCAGCTTTCTTGTGGATCGGGACGACGTTCGGCGCAGAGCGCGCCGTGAAGGAGATCTCGTAACCGAGGCAGGCAGCGACCGCAGCGATCGTGCAATGCTGCGGGCGCTTCGTTTTGCCCTGGAACCAGGCGTGCAGGGTCCGTGCCGTTACACCGCTCTTAGTTTCAACGTAGGTGAACGACACTTTCTGGTCTGCGATTAACGAATGGAGCCGGTGGATGATCGGGTCCTTGTCGCGAAACATGTAGCTCTGGTAGATTTTTGTCATTTGGGAGGGCCTTCATTTATTACTGTGTCCAACGTTACCACAACCGGCCGCGAAAGTCAAGGGGCCTGTTACGTTTTCGGTCGCAGGTTCTCCGGCAGATTGCTGTGCAACCACTCAGTCAGTCCCTCTTTCGTTGCTCCGATGCGGGGAGCCTCCCAACCGAAGTGCAGCGCGACAAGCGCCAGAAAGTGAGGATAGGTCCGGCGGTCGTCTCTGATGTACCAGCGAGCGCCGCAGGAACAGCATAGATCCTTCCCCTCTACATGCTGGAAAGGCTGATAACGGATTACCTTATGTACCATCACGTCCTCCGTAAAAAGGCTACGAGGCCCGTAGCCAGTTCCTTGGGAACAGCGTACTTCTCGATGAGCACTCGCTCGAAGGTGAGCTTCTCTGCCGCATCCAGGCGCTTCGCCTCGAGCTGGAGCGTCTGAAAGAGATACGCACAGATGTCCACGCTCTTGCGTGCGCCGAGCGGCGGGCCGGGATCGTTCTTCATGTGCGGACCTTTTCTGCCGAAACGCTCTCTGGCTTCGCGAGCAAAAGCTGTAACGCCCTCGGCCCGTTCTTGTACCAGGCGCACAGGCGGTTCCAGTAGATCGAGGTTTCCTGCTCGGAGGTGAAGGTCATCTCGATGATGATCTTCATCTCGCCGCTGCGCTTCCAGTGGATGTGCGTCAGCATTCGTTCTTCGCCTCGGGCGGCTTCGCCGGCATCCGCCATTCAGTGATGTCTGTGATGCCCAGCTCCTTCATGGCGGAAGCGTTCGCCTGAATGAGCGTGTCGATTAGTATCAGCGCCTGCCGGTTCGGGATCTCCAACGGGCTCGTCCCGGCGGCCATAGTAACTGTGTTTGTGAGCGCAGCCGTGCGGAGCGTAAACAGGTCGTGACGCTCGTCCACGAGGCGTGCAGCCGTATCAACATGTGCCTGCTTCATCTGAAAACTCCTAAGGGAGGGGCCTTAAGGCCCCTCCCTCCTTGCTGTTAGCCGACAGTGACTTCTACCGCGCCGATCTCCGTCTCGCCGGACTCGATGCCCAGATCGACGAGGTTGTCGTTCAGGTACTCCTGAAGCGCATTCACGAGTTCATCGTCCTCGTTCTGGAGTTCCTCCCTCAAGTCTGCGACAGGCGCGTCGATGACAGCGGTGATGGTGATCTTAAACTTCACTTTCTTCTCCTCAGGTTGTAGCCGATGAATACACCGATAGCTCCCATGAACGCGCCCCAGATAGCACAGGCTATCCAGGCGTTGTTCATGTTACTTGATGCCGAGCCGTCGAGCGGCCTGAGCGACGATGCTCTCGACAGCCGTCTTGACTGGCATGTTAGCGTTCTTGCAGACAGCGATAGCGATGTCGGACTCGTACGTTTTGCCGGGCCTGGTCGGATCAGGCAGCGACGCAACACAGGTCACGCTGACTTCGCCGGTCGTCAGGACCTCAGCCTCGAACCGGCCGCCTGCGTCGATGATTTCCGCAGCTAGGCGGTCGATCGCTTCGCTGTCCGTCTCGTACTCGGTCAGGGCTTTCCGGCCGTAGGGCCGGATATACTGGGTAAATGGAATAGTCATTCTAGAGCCTTTCTGAACGGCCGTCAGGGAACACGCGGTAGCGCCAGCGAGAGAGGCGGCGCTTTCCGCTGAGGAGGCGGATCTCTGTGGCAAAGCCGTACCTGTTATTGCCCTTCCAGTGGACGATAACTGTGGTGTCATACTTCTTTGCCAGGAGCTTCGCTCCGTTAAGCGCGGTCGGGAGGTCCATGTTCCACCGGCTTCTCGAGATGCAGCACATACGCGGTGCTAGAGAGTGACATTGCGTATGCAGCTGCTTCACGGAACGTAGTATACGGACCGTAGGCCCGTCTGCCTGTGGCACCGAGTTCGTCGATGACGACGAAGCGGGCAATTGGCTTAGACACTGTTGATTTTCCTTCTCTGGGGCGGTACTGGAAGCGTACCAGAAACGGCCACGCAAGCGCGTGGCCGAGACTGCTGCGCTACGAGCAGGTCACCTCTGGAAATGAAACAGTCGTCAAGGCCGAGATAGCCGCACGGAACGCAGCGATAGCCTCGAGTGCGGTTGGTGCGTTCACCTGCGACCGGATGATCGGCTGGCTTTCTAGGCCGGCTGTAATGACGTACACGCCGGTCGTGCCTTCGAGGGGCTGGATCGTAAAGTGCATCATTCTTCCTCCTGTTCGAGAAGGTCCGCGATAGCGGCTTCTCTGGTTGCACCGAAACCCTGCGGCATACCCGGCTCGTAATCGGCACGGACAGCCGACCAGTCGAACTGCCTCAGGGGGATCGGCTTCGGATCATAAAGAACACAGATGACCTTACTCATCGTACCAATCGCTATCGTCATAGCGCTCCTCTGCTTCGTGTGAGCGGCGGTCGCGGTATTCCTCGTATGCCTCGTCCGGGTCTCGCCCGTGGACGGGGCAGTTCTTGTTGAGCTTCGGTTCCGGCGGGTCGATGTCTGTGGCGTGGACAGTTGTCCAACCGCAGATGCAGTCTGGGTCCTCACCCGGGATTTCGTCAACGGGGAAACTCATAAGCCTGCCTCCTTTTTGATGAGGTTGTATGCGTCGGCGAGTGACATACCCTTGTTATCCATCAGCCATTTTACAGCTGAAATCAAGCGGCCCTCACCATAGAGCTGCTTGACTGCTTCGGGCAGCGTGCTGTCTACCGAGAGGGACGGATAAGGGTGCGGCCACTCGAAGGTTGGCTTTCTGCGTTTCATGTTATTCTCCGAAGATGGAAACGAGGAACCGGCTGTCAGCCGGGATGACGTGAATGCCCCACACGTCGGGCAGCTCGAACGCGAACCACTCGTGGCCGTGCGTGTCGCGGAACATGGCGAGGAGCTGGCCGACGAGCGGGGCACCCTTGTGCTCCCGCCCGAAGAACTCCTGTTCGACAGTAATATTCATCCGAGGTACTCCCGAACAGCCTTGATTTCAGAAAGCAGTTCGTCTGAGGACGAGCCGACGAACTCATCAATCTCCCTGACGGACGCCTCGATCTGGTCGAGCAAGGCCGGTGTGACAGCCCATGCGGACAGCCGGATCACCGGCACCTTGTGCCGACGGTCTCGGAGCTGCCAACGGCCGGTGTCCTTGTTGTGTTCGGCCAGGCTCCTGAGCCGAAGGCTGTTCAATAGGTTCCCGGCCTGTTTCGCATCGAGGTGTAGTGCTGCCATCACCTCGCGTGTAGTAGCCGGGCCGAGGTTGAGGAATGCTACGGCTTCACGGGCTTTTGACATTAGACCGACTCCTCGATCCCGAGGGTCGCCGCGATAGCGGCGGGCGTCCACAGCTCGAACACTTCGATGTCCCTGGACAGCTTGTCGAGTAGTTTATACGGGTCCTTACCCCGCATGTAGGCGTTGAACGGTGCCTCCTCAGGCTTTGTGCCGGGCTTCCACAAACAGGCGGACAAACGATACTCTATCACGTGGCCGCTGATCTCGATGTTGAGCGTGACGTATGCGAGATGGCTCTTGATCGGGGCCTTTTCGAGTAAGGCGGCCTCGAGCTGGGCGCAGGAATTGCTGAGTTCAGTGGGCTGCATTGTGAAGTGTCCTTCTAGGAGGTTTTCGGATGGCTCCCCGAGCTGGAGTCGAACCGGCATACCTGGAACCAAAATCCAGTGTCCTACCTTTAGACGATCGGGGATCACGGCCTGTCTACCGGGCCGAACGCTTTATTTCTTCGTAAGCATGGCGGTACGCGCCCTGGCCCATATCGAGCTTGGCGAGTTTGCCCTCTTTGTAGAGGCGCTGGGCTTCGACCAGCGGAATACGCTTGTCGCGGCTCGCGTCGCGAGTATCCACGACGATGTGAGCCATTTCTGGTTCGGGCTTTTTACGCATCGTGTATGTTCCTTCTGAGGGCGCTTTGCGCCTAGCCGGAGGTTTTCTCGAACGGCCCGCCGGTTGCTGGCCGCTCGAAACGCTGTCCACGCCCTGTGCCGAGCTTGCAGCCGAGCTTGATGAAGCACATCGGACAGAAGTTACCCCAACCACGGGGCGTCGCTGCGTCGTAGAAGACGAGCATGATCGGGCGCTCGCAAGCGTCACAGTTTGATGGTGGGTTAGCATGTTTCATTGGTCTGTTCCTTCTAGGAGGGGTTTAGTAGCAGGCGGGCGGTTTTTGCCCCGCACGCGCATCATGACACCATCCGCCGTTGATGTCAAGCACCTTGTGAATTATTTGGTAAGTACGGAGCGTAATGCCTGTTTGGGTAGTCACCGTCTTTGTACTCTAAATAGCCGCTTTGAATTAGAGCGTTGAATGTGCTTTCAAGGTATTGAGGCGCTATTCCTGATTGTAAGAGCTTTGTACGAAGATGCTTCTCAGCAATAGCAATCTTTCCATTTGTACAGTACTCTGCTTTGGCCCAGCGGTATACGAGGGCTATTGACTCCGTTTGTGATGGCTTTGGATCTAGCTTCGCTGCTACTTCAGCAAGCTGTTTTGAAAGCTGCCTCATTAGTTTGGCGAGTTCTTCATTATTCACGGCCATCACCTCTCACTGGCATTGGAAAGATATCATCTGGCGTCAGATGTCCAGTGACTGCGCGCTTATGAAAATCAGCGTTTCGATAGGAGAGCAGCCGATCCTCGCACGCGGCCCATGCAGCATCTGGATCTATCGCAGGCAGCGTTGTGAGCTGGCCAGTGGCTGTGAGCGCGCTGATCGCAACCAGGTCTTGCTTCACAATCACTACGTATGTGGAGCCGCGCTTCTCAGTTTCAGTGGTCATAATCTCGAGTGGCCAGCCGACCGGGCCGTTCTTGATTTCGTAGAGTTCTTTGTCGGCGAGCTTTGCTTGATTGAGGAGGAACCGCATTCTTGTAGCGGTCTTTTGATCTGCTGCATCCATCTCGATCGGGCCGTGTAGGGCGGTGTACCAGACGCGAATGTAACGCTCGTCGGGCCGAGGGCGCTTACGGAGTTTTGGCATTGGGCGGGCCTGTTGGTTTGGTGGATGGTGTAAGAGTGTAACATGGACTGTGGGGAAAGTCAATGAGAATCGTGGGGTAGATCATACTGGAATGTTGAATGTCGAGTGTGCTGGAACCGGGTTTTGACCCTTCCGGCCTCCCGCCCTATATAGTTATTATTTTTTTTTTTTTCTCATAAGACTGAGGCCCCCGAAACCGGCAAAAATCGATTCCAGCACTCTCGGCATCCAGCACACCCGCACAGCATATGGGGCACTTTACCCGGTTAACATGGTGTCCCGGCTCGGCCAATAGAGGATCTTAGCGTCCCCTCTGGGGGCCAATAGAGGATCTTAGCGGCCCCCGTAGGGGGACAGTAGAAAAGCGGCCGCCTTTCAGCGGCCGCCCTCTCAACGGTTCAGGTAAACGAATGCAGCGATCATGAAGAGGCAGAGGGCTGCAAGCAGCATGTCACCGGGTCCGCATTCGGACCAAGATGGTCCGGTAGAGGCTGGCGGCCGACGAGAGATCTTTGAGGAGGTTGAGGGGAAGCTCTCCGTCCGGCGAGCCACACTCGCGCGCCACGGCCGCCGATATGTTGCGCAGCTCGCGCAGGATGACCTCTTCGACCATGCGCTGACCTTCCGGGGGGAGCATGGCATGGATGTAGTTGACGTTCATTCTAGCTGTTCCTTCTGGGTGAACGGTACCAGTCCGGTACCCGGAACCCCCGGGGCAAATGCCCCGGGGGAACCGGCTGCCGGGCGGGTTATTCCGCCGCTTCGGCCGCTGCCTTGGCCGCGAGCGCCGCTTCCACCATTGCCGCAACGGCCGCCCGCCCGTTGGCGAGAGTCGCTTTCTTGGTATCCGCGTTATGCGTGACCGCCAAGATGTACGACTCGCCGGCGATTGGTCCGCCCGCCGCGATAAGGGCGGCTTTGCCATCCGCCACCGTCTTGAGGGCCATGCGCGTCTTGGCGCCGACACCAAGCAGTTTCAGGAAATCCCGACATTCGCCCATCCAGATGGTGTCATCCGACTGGATACGCGGGTCCGCCCGAAGCCACGCGAGGCGATTGGCAAAGGCAGTCATCGCCTTGTCGTGTTTCCACTTGGAAACCTGTTCCACCGTCATTTCGGCCTGGTCTTCGCGCGTGATAGAACGCGCGTCGATAATCACCTGCCGCATCCCATGCGCGAAGCCGCGCACAATCATTTCGGGAGTATGGTCTGCGAGCGAGTGTACAAACGCTTCCAGCCCGGGAACCGAATACGTGATTTCATCGGGCAGAGTCATAGTGATAGGCATAACGCGATCCTTTGGACTTTCGGTTGCCGGCCCCGCGTCTAGGGCGGGGGCCGGACCGGGGCGGCTCGCCCTGGCAAGGAGGACAGTACCCCAAGCCTACCCCAAAGCGTAGTGCAAAGACAGCATGGCAGGCATGTAGGATCTGCATAGAGGAAGAGGCTTACGGAATAGTCCTATCCTACAGAGGAATAGTCCTACGCGCTGCGTGCATAGCAGCCACGCTCCCCCCACATGGCCCGTGGCATCGATCTTGCAGTAGGTAGCGGCAGTTTCTGCGCAGTTTTCAAACTACCCCAATTCTACTCCATTCCCTCTTTCAACACCACCATTACTGCGTTCGGCCCGGAAAAACTGGGTTGACTTTCGATAGCAGCCTGTTAGAATACCATATGGGCAATGACGCAGCCAAACTCGCCCCGATGCGGCCCGGCCCGGCGCTGGAGGTGACGCTCGGCCCGGGTGGCCTAATAAGCGGAGGGATGACTAACGAGCCTGCCTTCCGGCACGCCGGCATTGCGGCCGCTGAGGACACTGTTTTCGACTCTCCGACGCCGCACGGGGATGACGTGTCCGTAGAAGATGTGAGGGAACTGACCGAGGAGGAAGTCGCGAATGCGCCCGGCCCGCATGAAAAGAACAGCGGCTCGACCGGTCCAGCTATCAGAGCCCTTCGATACCAGCATCATGAAATTGCTCGACTGCTTGCTGCAGGTACGCGCCCTGCGGAGATCAGCCGCATCCTCGATATCACAGTCCCGACTATCGCCCGGCTCATCGCCACACCGCAGTTTCAAGATCTGCTGCATGGATATACCACCGCTCGAGACCACGCCGCGATTGACATTGGAGTACGTCTCAAAGTCGCCGGAGCGATCGCCCTTGACAAGCTCACAGAGAAGCTCGAAGGGACGCCGGGCGTAGCGATGCCGGCAGACTGGCTGACAAAGACAGCTCTCGGCCTCGTAGACCGGGCCGGCCATGCTCCTGTGCAGAGGACTTTCCATGCCAGTGTCAACACCGCTATCAGCCCAGCAGACATTCGAGCAATGCGAATGGAGCGGGCCGCGCGAACGGTCGTGCTGGCTCCGCATACCGGACCGGATGGCTCCTCCAAAGCCAGTGATCGGCAGGATGACTCCTTCTCAGCAGCGGGGTCTCCGGCACGAGAGGAAGGTGTGGGAGTATCTATGTCGAATACAGCCGACGCTATGGCCCGAGATGATGCTGCTTCGCAACCCGTGGTTCCAGAACCTTAGCTTTACCAGCCCCGCCGTAGGCGGGCCGCAATGCGGAGGCAAAGATGCCAGCACCGAAGAGACCACCGAAGTCGAGGCCGAGAGGCCAGGGCTCACGTCCACCGGCTATCCCTGGGCCGGGCCAGTTACCGCCAGGCCCGCCGGGGATGCCGCCCGACGTACCTATGCCGCCAGGAGCCCTTCCCCCGGGCGGCCCACCGATGCCAGGGATGCCGGGAATGCCAGTCGGCCGGGCGATCAAGGGCCTCCGGTAGAAGGGAAGCAGTTAGCGAGGGGGGGAGAGGGCGCTTTGCGCCCTACCCCCGAGCGAGGTTTGCGTAGCCAAGACTCGGAGAGTAGCCATGCCACTCAAAAAGTCACCTTCCAAGAAAGCAGTTTCGGAGAACATCCGGACCGAAATGGCGGCCGGGAAGCCGCAGAAGCAGGCCGTCGCGATCGCTCTGGAAACGCAGAGGCGGGCTGGTGGGGGGAAGCAGCGGCCAAAGGGGCGATCGTAGGGCCACGGGCAAGTCCAGACATCGTAGGCGTTTGCCGGGACTGGGGGCTGATCGTGGAGGCAAAACTCTCGGTGACCCCGCAGGCAGAGGAACAGCTTTTACGTTACAAGGCCGTTTGCCGGGACGTGTGGCCGGAGCGCCGCTGGGTCTTGGTGCAGGCGGTGAGGAACTGGCGGGCGGGCGTGCCCTACTGGGTGGTCGGTCCGGGCAGTTGGGAGCGAGCAAGGCGCATGGTGGCCTGGCACTTCCAGGCAGCGTAAACAAGGAGACAGAGTGTAATGAAGCCAATGATCTGTATTGTGATCCCGCTGGGTGCAGCGCCCGGATACCCGGACCAGGGCCTTCCTCAGCCTCCAGGCACTGGCATCTGGCCAAGCCCGGGGCATCCGGCTCACCCGATCGCACCCGGCGGACAGCCTGGCCATCCGGATCAGGGTCTCCCGCCTGGTGCAGGCCATCCGAGCCACCCGATCGCTCTGCCTCCGATGCCTGTGCATCCGGAGCACCCGATCGCGGGAGTAGGCGGGACACCGGAGCACCCGATCTACACGCCTCCAGCACCCGGCGTGCCTTCGCACCCGATCTATATCCCGGGCACGCCGACGCATCCGATCGCGCTGCCGCCTGGGACGGTGTGGCCACCGCTCCCGCCGAACGCAGGGGAAGGCCCGGGCGTAGTGGTCGTTCTCGCCTGGGTACCGAGTGTCGGCTACCGCTGGGTGGTGGTTGACACCGGGCAGCAGCCGGATCAGGGCCTGCCGCAGCCGCCACCAGGGCCGGACCAGGGCCTGCCGCAGCCTCAACCGCCGTCGGCACAGCCGAGGCGCCGGTAAGTCCGCCCGAAGGGCGTGCGATAGGTACGCGAGTGAACGTAAAAGGAGATTAGAAAATGAAGAGGCTTCTGTTTGGTGCTATCGCTGTTGCCGCGCTGGCCCTTGTTCAGCCAGCCGCAGCCGACGTTATCATCACCTACGGCCAGTCGGGCAGCGGAAACACGATCACCGGCACGGCTAGCGCCACTGGGACAGTCTGGGGCGGCACGGACATCCCTGTCACCGTGACGCAGATCGCACCGAACGGTCCGGCTACGCCGTTCAGTGCCTTTTTGGATGTCAGCGCGCACTCGATCGGCGGCGCGAACACTGTCGGGCCGTTTATCACCCAGGAGTTCGCTGGGACTTTCAGTATCTGCTCGACGGCCGCTGGCTGCGCCGTCAATTACCTGTCGGGCAGTTTTTCTGACGGCGCGCTGACCGCGAATGGAGCAGTGCAGATTGTCGTCGCAGCGCCTGACGTGACGTTCACCTCGAGCGTTATCCAGGCACTTGGCGAGCCCAACGCGCTCGGGTTCTCGTTTACTAACGTGGCGCCGCCGGTCAGCCTGGTGGCCTGCACGGCGAGCAACCCTGGCTGCAACACTGGGCAGACGATCAACAGCTTTACAGCTTCCGTCTCTGGCAATGCTTCGGCATTCGAGGTTCCCGAGCCGGCCTCAATTGCCCTGTTCGGGGCTAGCCTGCTCGGCCTCGGCGTTCTGCGCCGGCGGAAGAAGGAGGGCCTTGTAGCGTAGCACCGCGTGTACAAACTCGTAAATAGGAGGTGAGCATGGCAGAAACTACAGTACCGCCCCGAGCCGGCCCGCAGCCCAACCGTAGCCCGGTTTCCGGCAGCGGCCCGCAGCAGGAGCAGCAACGCGCAGCGTTCGATCCGGAAACGGGAGCTTACATGGAACCGGAGCAGCCGGAAGACATTCTGGAGGCCCGCCGGCGCGTCGCGGAGTGGGACTGGGAGAAGGAACCGAGGGATTGGTCGAGCGTCCCGACGTATTTTACGCCGGAGGCACCACCTCCGAAGCCGCGTGTGGGCGGGTATACATCGAAGTCGGGAGAAACGATTGCTTTCGCTGGTACGACGGATGAGACTCGGGCACTGGCGGCGCTGAAAGTGCTGAAGAATATGGGCTATACGGCAGACCCGGCGGATCTGCCGATCCCACCGCCAGCTGGTACGACGGCGACTTCGCTTCAGGCAGGAATGACGACGAACCGGGCTACTGGCGTTCGGAGTGGTCCGTAAGGATGGGTGGAGGTCTTCCTGGTCTTGGCCCGGCACAGCCGGGCCAAGTTCCGCTTGATCAGCTTCTTACAGGACTGATCAAGGCTCCGCTTACGCAGAGCGCGCCGGCGATGTTCTCTGGAGGTGACCCGAATACTTCGATGCAGATAGCGAACCAGGTAACAGCGCCGCAAGCGCAGCTGCCTACGCCGACAGGGCCGAACCCCGGCGCGCCGACTGGCCCGCAGATGAGGCCGGGGGCTCCGCCGGCCGGGCACGCACCTCCAGGCGTTGTCCGGCCGGGTATGCCGCCTTCTCCGCCGCAAGCACCGTACATGCCGACAGGTGGGCCGGTAGGACCGAGCCAGTATACGTTTGACGTGTCGAAGCTGGCTCCGCAACTGGCCGGCCTGGGTGGACGGCAGTTCACTCCGCCGATCAGGCAGACGAACTTCGGGATGTAGTATGCAATTTTATACAGCAGAAACGATAAACAGATTTGAAGCACTAATAGCATATATCCCGTTTCACTCTTGTTATGAGTGGCTGGGACCTAAAAATGCAAATGGTTATGGTACTTTTACTATTCGTGATGCTGGTGGACAGCATTTGGCCCATAGGGTAGCGTATCGCATACACAACGGAGCTATTCCAAATGAGCTTGGAGTACTACATAGTTGTAATAATCGTGCATGTGTCCGCATAGAGCATCTTATGGCTGATACACAAGCACGAAACATGTATGATGCTTCTGTACAAGGACGTATGTACAAGCTGACAAAAGAACAGATATCTGAAATATTAAAGCTGTATGTGCCGTATAAGTATGGACAAATGAAACTTGCAAAACAGTTTGCTGTGTGCGAAAATACTATTATGGCAGTTCTACACAGAGCTGGAGTGAGGTCGTGGAGACAGCGTTAAAGGGAGAAGCACTTCTTTCTACGTTAGCAGCTCTATCTGTTAAAGAGCGTGTCTCCGCATGTTATGATGACCCAGTTCTCTTTTGTAGGTACTATCTAGAACATATGTTTCCCGCTCCTATACCTCCGGTACACAGAGGGCTGCTTGCAATTTTGACAAGACAGACTGCTTTTTTAGAGGCATATGGAGATATAGACTGGATTATTGATAACTTTATAATGGAACGAGATGGAAAAACGTATAGGATCTTTGAACGAGGTGCAGATGGGATACTTAGGATGTACTTGGGAACCCACACCTTGGTTCTACTACCTCGAGGTTTCTCTAAGACAACTATTTGTGGCATCGCTGATAGTATCAGAGATATCTGCTATCAGCTTGTTCAGCTTTCAGCTTATGTTTCTCACGCCGCCCCTCACGCTGAAACACAACTTGAGAATGTTAAAAGAGAACTCGAGGCGAATACTCGCATCCTCCACGACTTCGGGATACTTAAACCAGAGCGTTCGACCGGGAAGCATTGGTCTGTTGACATCTTTGAAACCACGAACTCCTGTGCTATGGTCGCGAGAGGTGCGGGAGCGCAGATCAGAGGTCTTAACCTTCAAGGAATACGACCACAGAAGGTGAAGGTCGATGATGTGGAGGACCGAGAAAGTGTTTCAACTGAAGAGCAGCGGAAGAAAATGCGCGTTTGGGGGTATGGGGATCTACTTCCATGCCTACCTGCGCTTGATCCTCTTGCTGCTATGGTTGTTATTGGTACTGTTCTTCATCCAGCAAGTCTATTGATGACTTGGGCTAACGACCCGAAGTTCAGTGTGATACGGTTTGGAGCCCTTGATCGGGCTGGGAAGCCGATTTGGCCCGAGAATATGTCGGTAGAGCGGCTGGAAGCAGAAAAACGGAGCTTCACGCGAGCGGGAGAGCTATCAACTTTCTACCTGGAATACCATAATCAGGTCCGAGCAGAGGAAACTCAGATCTTCCAGCAGCGGTTTTTCCGCTACGGGCCGCCCACGCCGGAAGATGGCTCCCTGATTTGGGCAGTTTACTGCGATCCGGCCATCTCAGAGGCAAAACGTGCAGATAGCTCGGTGGTCTATGCCGTTGGAATGTCGCTTAAAACCGGTAGGATCTTCGTTCCGGCACCTTGGGCGCAGAGAGGCGCGAAACCGAGAGATATTATCGACGCATTCTTCAATTATAGCAAGCGCTACGGCGCATCTCATCACGGAGTGGAGGCAAATCAGTATCAGGCGGCGCTGATACACCTCATTAGGGCGGAAATGTTCAAGAAAAAGCACTACTTCGACATTCTGCCCATCATACATGGCTCTAAAACATCGAAGTATACGCGGATTAAGGGCGTTTTGCAGCCTCGGTACAGCAACGGGTATATTCAGCACTACGTACCGATCCCGGAGCTTGAAAGTCAGCTCCTGGACTTCCCATCAGGGGTGCACGATGATCATCCTGACGGCTTGGCCGGGGCTATCGCGCTCCTCGATCCTGTTGCGGGGGCTGGATCGGGTAATGAGGACGAAGTTCAGGAAGACCCGGTTGATACAGAGGAATTTAATGAGGGTTGGCGGGTAGCGCCATGATGGAACATTTCACAGAAGCGCATTTGGTTCGCTTTTGGAGCATGACAGAGTGGAAAGACGGTCATTTGCTCTGGACTGGCTATATAAGGCCGAATGGCTATGGTGCTTACGTGTTTCGTAGGCGGCCAGAACGAGTTCATCGCGTGGCGCTGACAATTTATCTCCGCAGAGAGATAGCCCCCGGCAAGCACGCGCTCCATACGCGAGATTGTACGAAACGGCACTGTATTTGTTTTGAGCACCTCTACGAAGGAACTCGTAGCGACAATATGCAGGATATGTTCGCTATGGGTAGGCAGAATACTCGGCAATCTCGAGGGCCTAATTGGAGGCCTAATCACTGGAGGGTAGCACCATGAGCGGAGGCTGGTTCGATGATATCGGCTCTTGGGCTGGCCGGCAGAGTTGGCTCCCCGGCTTCCTTGGCGGCGCGGGCACCGCACAAGCGCCCCCTGAGACCTTCGGGCCTATACCGCCAGTGCCACAGCCCAATTCGCGTGGCACGTCTGCGATAGCTCCGGTAGATCCTGCTGTGCTGGATCAAGATGCGCAGCGGCAACGAGTCGGGCAGGCGCTTCTGCGCTATCGGCAGGCGATGCAAACGCAGCAGCCGAACAACAGGATGACTGAGTGGTTTGGACCGAGAAGAGTGCGGTAAATGGCCGGCTGGATTGAAGGGCTTAGCCCGGAGCAGAACTTTCAGTACGACATGCAGTTCTCGCCGGGCTATCGGGATTGGTACAGGGGAATTAACCAAGAGTTTGGTGGTCCGCCGAACCTGGACGCGCCAGAATACGATACGAGAGGTGCTTGGCGTGCGGGCGTGGTGCCAGAGCCGTATGAGCATGCTGGCGGCCGGTATCACTGGCCATCTGGTGCTGAAACGTTAAGAGGGGACGTCACGTTTAAAACTCCACAGCATCCAACGTACTGGATGGAACAGTTTATGCGGGCTTATGGCGTGGACCCGAATGAAGCCTCTCCTGAAACGCTAGCTAATTCACTGAGAAATCCTGCTGTGCCGGTACCCGGCTGGCCGCAAATACAGCCGCGTTCTAGCGATGTTATGCTTAATCGACTCGGAGGGTTACGGTAATGCCGACTCCTGAGGAAGAAGCTGCGGCACAGCAAGCAGCATTACTCGCTGCTTACGGCGCAACGCCTCAGGATAGAGAGAGGATTGGTTTTCCGAACTTCACATATCCGCCAGAGGATCAGCCGGCAGAGCGGTCGGACAGCTTCATGGCTGGTGGGCCGGGCTGGCTACAAGGACTTACTGGCTTGAGATTGCCGCCGACACCGGCGCCGGCTATTCCTCCTGCGTTGGCTACGGCACCGCCGGTTGTGCAGCCTGGTGATTATCAGCACCCGGTCGAGTCGAGGCTGGCGATGCCGACTCAAGAGACGCATACTGAGCCGCCGCCGCTCGTGCTTGATGAGAGGGTGAACCCGCCGACTCCACCTGAGCGGGAAGGCCTGGAAGGCTCAATTGCAGCGTCGATGTGGCA
>Ga0207701_10001482_pt1 | contig 24484 bp, 26 predicted proteins | sample KBSSwiSSwithPhiX_FD_184294 | JGI IMG/M metagenome (GOLD analysis project Ga0207701, IMG submission 184294) | Switchgrass rhizosphere bulk soil microbial communities from Kellogg Biological Station, Michigan, USA, with PhiX - S5 (SPAdes) (version 2) | ecosystem: Environmental > Terrestrial >... | reverse complement strand
GCAATCAGGCTGGTCGCCGCCGCGGCACCGCCGGCAATGAGGGTCATCCGGGCAAAGAAATCGCGGCGGTCCATGCCCTCATGGGTGAAACGATCGTAGAGCTCGATAGCCTGTTGAAGCTTGCCTGCATCCATCGCCGGTCCTCCTGTTATCCCGCGGCCTGCATCTCCGCGATCAGCTGGTTATCCTCATCCTTGCCGCGCTTGTAGGCTTCGCGCTCCGCCACCCGCTCGCCATAGGCCGTAAAGGCATCCAGCTTGGGCAGCGTTCCAAACTGCGTTCCCCACAGCACCGCGCTGCCGACATAGACATCGGCGGCGGTAAAGCGCGAGCCGCAGACATGGTCGCGGCTGCCCAGATGGTCGGCCAGCGTGTTCACGGCCAGGTCGTAGCTACCGTAGCCGAACATCCGCTTCTGCTCTTCCTTGGCGTTGAAGCCGGCAACATTGTTGGTCACCGCCTGCTCGAGCGGGCCGGCGGCGAAGAACAGCCAGCGGTAATAGTCGGCCTTTTCATCTTCGCGCGGGCCCAGCCCGGCCTCGGGGAAGACATCAGCGAGATAGGCGCAGATCGCGGCGCATTCGGTCACCACGCGGCCGTTGTGGACGATCGCCGGCACCTTCATCATCGGGTTGATCGAGCGATAATCGTCGCCCTTCATGGTCGAGGCATAGTCGAGGATTTCGGTGTCGTAGGGAGCGCCGACCTCCTCCAGCATCCAGCGGATGATCTGCCCGCGGCTCATCGGGTTATGGTAGAAAATGATGTCGGCCATGGCTGCCTCTCCTTTGCGACTCCGCCCCTAGCACAACGAGAACATAAAGAGAACAGACGCGCCCGCCTCCCGGGAAGAACGCGCCCGTCTTACAATATTGCGGCGATCACCCCCGCTCGCCGGGCCTGGCCGGCTTTGGTGCATCCTGCCGCTCGGCTGCAGAAGCATCCCGGGCCGCCCGGAATTCGCTGTCCTCGCTCCAATTCGGCCACTCGCGCGAATTGGCAAGCCGCCAGCCGACGGCGTGCAGCAGCTCGGCATCCTTGACCATGCCGGTGAAGTCCCAGTCAGCCGACCATTCGTCGTCGGGCTGGTGGTAGCGCTTGGCCGTATAGTCGGCCGAAATTGCTTCGCCGCGCGCGGTACCGCCGTTGACGAGGTCGGTGCCCGACTTGAACGAGACGGCCGGAACACCGGCCTTGGCCATCGGGAAATGGTCGGAACGGTAGAAGCCGCCGCTTTCGGGGTGCGGATCGGGCGTGAAGGTGCGGCCCATTTTCGAGCCTTCCTGGACCAAATCGTCGAGCAGGCCGAGCTTGGCGGTGCCGGAAATCGAGAAGTCACGCGCCGGGCCGAACACGCCCATGGAATCGGTGTTCAAGACGCCGACCGTCTTGCCGAGCGGGTAGAGCGGGTTGGCGGCGTAATAGGTCGAGCCGAGCAGGCCTTTTTCCTCCGCCGTCACTGCCAGGAACAGGATCGAACGCTCTGGCCGAGGGCCGGCGGCGAAGCTTCGAGCCTGCTCGATCAGGTGGGACAGGCCGGTGCCATTGTCGACCGCGCCATTGTAGATGCGATCGCCGTTAGCGTCGGGCTGGCCAATGCCGAGGTGGTCCCAGTGCGCGGTATAAATCACCGTCTCGTCCGGGTGCTTGCTGCCGGGCAGCAGCGCGACGACATTCTTCGACACGATCGTCTCGGCCCTGGCGTCGATCTTCGCGTCGAGGGTCGCCTTGAGGTCGACGGGCTGGAAATCCTTGCGCCGGGCGGCGGCCCGCAACTGGTCGAAGTTGAGGCCGGCATTGGCGATCAGCTTCACCGCGACGTCACGCTGGATCCAGCTTTCGAACGGCGTGTGCACGGTTGCCGGGTTCTGGCGGACGATATCGAACATGGTGTTGGTGTTGCTGTTCTTGACCGTTGCCCAGCCATAGCTGGCCGGAAGCGATTCATGGACGATCATCACGCCTGCCGCGCCGCGCCGGGCTGCCTCCTCATATTTATAGGTCCAGCGGCCATAATAGGTCATCGCCTTGCCGCCGAAATTGCCTTCGCCGCCTTCAAAGTCCGGGTCGTTGACCAGAACGACCAGGATCTTGCCGCGGACGTCCTGGCCCTTGAAGTCGTCCCAGCCGCGCTCCGGCGCCGCGACGCCATAGCCGACGAACACCAGCGGCGCCTTGTCGATCGCGAACTTCTGCTGGCCGTTGGTGGGCGAGCGTACCGCGATTTCCTCACCCTGGCGGAGGGCCAGCGGCTGACCGGCGCTGGTGACGGTGACCAGCGGCGCGGCGACATGGTCCGATTTGAGCAGCGGCACGTCCTGCGTCCACAGCCGCTGTCCGTTCACTAGCTGGCCGCCCGGTTGGAGGCCGGCGGCTTTGAACTGGCCGACCAGATAGTCGACCGTCTTTGTCTCGGCCGGGGTGGCCACGCCGCGCCCTTCGAACGCGTCCGAGCCGAGCGTCTTGTCATGCGCCGAGAGCCTGGCCGGGTCGAAGGTGAAGGGAGCCGCGGCGGCAGCGCCCGCAAGCAGCAGGGCGGCAACGGACAGGGGAGCGAGCGTGATGCGCAAGGGGGAAAACTCCGTGAGAGATTCAAAAGCGGCGAATGTTTGGAACCGGCTTCCGTTCCCGTCAAGGAAGCCTCATTGCCGTTCGTCGAGCGCTGCCACTGGCGCGGTCGCTGCTATAAGAACCTATTTGGCACATTTATATTGACAATTATGCGCCAGACTGGCTACGCAGTGCGCCCAATTCTGAGAGGGTGCGATGCAGCGACGTCAATCCAGTTTTGAGATTTATCTGCGGACCGGCGGCGCGTCGCCGAAGAGCCCGATCCGCCCGAGACGAAGTTCAACCCGTGGCACGACCCCGACGACGGCCGCTTCACCCTCGCCCGCCAGGGGAGGTATTTCGGGGGCGGGCAAACGCGGTCGAGCGAGACAGGTTCCGGAGGCCGACACGCTTCGACCAAGCCACGAACGCAAAATGCAACGCCTCCGAAGCGCGCGCCCTCTTCCGCACCGAAAACGTCCGGGCCGGCCGCGTCCAAACGGCCGGATCATTCGAGCGTTCAAGCGCAACGAGCTCGGGCCGAAGCCTCGCGCAAGCCCGGCCCCAATCAGGACTCAGCGGCAACCTTGACGAACATTTCCGCTGCCTTGGGGCGGACGAGGCAGGAGTTGGCTGCCGCCAGGCCCGCGGTGTGGCGAAACGGTGGATATATGGATGTGCAGGAAGTGAGGAGCCGTGCCGAAAATGCCATGCGCATGTACCGGGTTCATCTTGCGCTCGGCATGAGGCCGGAAGAGGCCGCGGGCTGGGCCGCCAATGCGGAAACTGAAAGTCACGGCGACTATCGGAACGTCCAACCGGGTGGACCAGGGCGTGGCCTGTTTCAATGGGGCTCTGACGCAGAGAAACTTGACCGTCGGCGAATTTTTCAGCGCCTCTTTGGTCACCGGATCGAGGAATCGACCGAAGTTGAGCAGCTGGCTTTCCGAGATTGGGAATTAGCCAACACGCATTCTTCAGCCGCAAAAAGAATATCGGAAGCGAGAACGGCAGGGGAAGTCGCAATTGCCATTACGCTCCACTATGAGAAGCCCGATGATAAGAAGAAACGAGCGATAGATCGTGGCAATATAGCGGATCTCATTCTTTATAAGTCAAAGAAGCACCGTTAGAGTGGCCCAAATTGATCGTTACATCATAAGGATCAGTTGTGCGCGCGCTCCAAATACCAATGCTTGCCCTGCTCGTTGGATGCAACTTTTCTCCCGCAAATAACGATGATGACAATCGGCCGTCCCCACAATTGTCCAATCAAACCGTGGTCAATGAATTGACTGCCGATGACCCCGATCTCAAATACTTCCCACTTTCAAAGTATCAAAAATATCCAGTGTCGGTTCGGGAGCTCATTCGGCGTGCAGACTTGGAAAATGATCGTTGCCGGGAAGGACGGAGCGATGATCCGGAAACATACTACAGCTGCAATAGGAGAGGGCGCATTATGGACGAATTAGAGAAGAGAGGTTGGTGTCGGGGCGGCGCTGATGTCGGCTATCTACTACATTGGCTTAAATGCGCCGACGACCCCTATTACCCACCGGAAGGACGTGGACCTGACACGCCGTATTCCGAAGAAGAAATTAGAGAAGCGACGCAGCCCGACGAGGGTCGCCGCTATCGCCCAGCAGCAGCCAATTCTCACGACTGAACGAAAAAGGGGCCCGCGGGGGCGGGCCCCCTTCGACCGGGGGACGGGACGCGTCTCACGGGGGCTATTTCGAGACCCCGGCCCCAAAGCTGTAGACCAACCTGCCGCCGAGCCAGCCGCCGACCGATAGAAGCATTGCGCTGACGATACTGGCGGCCAGCGTTGCGCTGCCGAGATCGGCCGCGCCGAACAGGCTGTCGCGGCGCAGGTAAAGCGCGATCGCATAACCGAGCCACGCCAGCCCAACCGCGGCGATATGCCGCAGGGCGTGCGGAACGACAGCATCTTCCAGTTTGGCGAAATCAGCCAGGCCCGCGCCCATGGCGACCAGGCCCATCACCAGTCCCGAGGCCATCAGCACCGTGCCGAAGTGCGCGTCGTGGCTCACTCCGGCCAGCCAGGCGAGGTCGGCGACCGTCGCCGAAAGCAGGAGCGCGATCGGGAAGTGGACGATCGCCGGATGGAGCGGATGGCCAAACATCAGATCAGGTTGAAGACGCCGCCACAGAGCAGCAGGAACCCGATAACCGCCGCGCCGGCATGGACGAACACGACCGGCCGGGGCGGCGACGCTTTCCGGGCATGATAGGAGGCGAGATAGAAGCCGCCGAGCGCCGCGACGACCAGGATCAGCAAAGCGATCGGGACGATCCCCGCACCTTCTTCGGCGCCCTGCAAAACGACGATCCCCGTCAGTATCAGGCCGGTTGCGCCGAGCGCGGCATGGAGCAGTGACAGGGCCCATGGGGCGAGGCGCCCGCGAAGAACGGAACCGGCGAGGATCAGTCCCCCGACCGCGCCGATGGCGAAAATCAGGATGGCAAGTTTCAGCATGGCACTCTCCCTTTTTTGCCTGCTCGTAATGCGCTCGCGAAAGCAACTTTGTCAACTTATGCCATTACAAAGTTGCTAAAGATCGGAATCAGTCTAGATTTGAAGAAGATGAGCCAAGTCGCAGATCCTGAATCGACCCGCAGCCGCGATCGAATCCTCGACCTTCTGCTAAGGTCTGAAGAGGCGCTGTCCGTTCAATCGCTGGCCAGGTCGCTCAACATTTCGCGCAACGCCGCGCACCAGCAGGTCATGGCGCTGGAGCGCGAAGGGCTGATCGAACGGGATGCTGCGATCCGGACCAAGGGGCGCCCGTCGCAGGGATTTCGGCTGAGCGCAGCGGGCGGTGCCACCTTCCCCCGCCAATATGCGCTGCTCGCCCGGCAGATGCTTGAAGAGCTTTCGCGTAATCTAGGACCGGCCGAATTGCCGCGCGCGATGGAGCGGATCGGTCATTCGCTGGCGGATAGTCTCCGCGCCAATGTCGATGGGGATACCGATCAGCGCCTGGAACAGATCGCCGGCCTGATGCGCGGCCTGGGCTATGAATCGGCGACCATCGAAGGGGCAGAAGGAACCGAGATCGAGGCTCACAATTGCGTGTTCCACGACCTTGCCGTTGCCGATCCCGCGATCTGTGAGGTCGACCTGGCGCTGCTTCGGTCCTTGTCCGGCAAGAAGGTCGACCACCTGCGCTGCATGGCACGGGGTGAGCGGAGCTGCCGCTTTGCATTCCGGCCGCCGGCGCAGGACGAGTGAAATCCTTGCCTAACCGAATCTAAACCAAAATCAGGCATTCCCCCGTCCAGGAGGACTTGTGGGGACCATCCGACGACTGCTGAGGAGCGGGGGCCATTCTGCGGACGAGGAGTCGCGCCTTCAGTCCGCACGAGCAGACAATCTGCTGCAGGAATTCGAAAGCAGCGGGAAGGGATGGTTTTGGGAGACCACCCGCGAGGGGACACTCTCCTACGTCAGCGACAGCGTCGCCGAGGCATTGGGGCGTGATCCTGCCGACTTGATCGACCGGCCCTTTACCGACCTGATTTCGACTGACACCGAGGAGGGGAGTGCCACATCGGAGCGCACGCTCGGCTTCTACCTTTCCTCACATGTCGCTTTTCAGGACCTGATCGTCCGGGCCAAGACCAAGAATGAGATTTGGTGGTCGATCACCGGCCGCCCGGTCCACGACGAAATCGGTCGCTTCTTCGGCTTCCGCGGCTTTGCATCCGACCTGACCAAGATGCGGCAGTCGGAGGTGGAGCTCGATCGACTTGCGCGGCAGGATTCGCTCACCGGCCTTGCCAACCGGGAAATGCTTCGCCGGGCACTGGATGATGCGCTGCTTGGCGCGGTTCGCAGGAAGCACCGTTGCTCGATCTTCCTCATGGACCTCGACCGCTTCAAGGCGGTCAACGACACGCTCGGCCATCCCGCGGGCGACACGTTGCTCAGGCTAGTTTCGCTGCGGCTGCGCGAAGTGATCGGCGAAGCTGGCCAGGTTGGGCGGCTGGGAGGCGATGAGTTCGAAGTCGTCCTTCCCTCCATTTCGGCGAAGGACGATCTGGCGGCTCTGGCGCAGGGCATCATCGACAGTCTTTCGCGTCCCTACACCATCAACGGGACTGCCGTTTCGATTGGGGCGTCGATTGGCATTGTCACGTCGGATTATGACGACCGCACGTCAGACGACCTGATGCGCGACGCCGATCTTGCGCTGTACGCGGCCAAGGCGGCCGGCAAGGGCTGCTACCGCTTCTTCGCGCCGGAAATGCATGAGGCCGCTCGCCAGCGTCAGTTTCTGGAATCGGACTTGCGGGTCGCAATGGAAAAGGGACAGCTGCACCTGGCCTATCAGCCGTGCGTCGATAGCTCGAGCGAAGAGGTTACCGGCTTCGAGGCGTTGATCCGCTGGGATCACCCAGAACGCGGGTCGGTAAGCCCAACCGAATTCATCCCGCTCGCCGAGGAAATCGGCCTCATCAACGAGATTGGCGAATGGGTGCTGAGGACTGCCTGTGCCGAGGCGGCAAAGTGGCCGAACCATATCACAGTTGCGGTCAACCTCTCACCGATCCAGTTCAAGTCGCACGAGCTTCCGAGCAAAGTGCGGATGGTGCTCAACGACACGGGCCTGGCAGCGAAACAGCTCGAGCTCGAGATCACCGAAGGCGTGTTCCTCAGCAATGACGACCATGTCCACGACATGATCGGCGCCTTGAAGGACATTGGCGTGAAGCTGGCGCTCGATGACTTCGGCACCGGCTATTCGAGCCTCAGCTATTTGCAGCGGGTTCCGTTCGACAAGATCAAGATCGACCGATCGTTCGTCAGCGGCGCGTCCGATCCCCAAAGCCGCAATGCCGCGCTCATCCGCGCGATGGTCGGCCTGGCCTCCGACCTCAACATGCAGACCACCGCCGAAGGCGTCGAGACGCGCGAAGAATTGGCCCTGGTGCGCAGCCTCGGCTGCTCGCTGGTGCAGGGATATCTGTTCGCAAAGCCGATGCCGGACGATCAGGCGCGGGAGCTAGCCGGGAAGGGGACGGCGGCACTTCCCGAACAATTGCCGCCGCGCGAAACGCGCATCCGAATCATCCGCGCTGCGCTCCTGCACTATCAGGGCCGGGTGGTCGGAGCGCGCCTCAGGAATATCTCGAGTGGCGGGGCGCTGGTCGAATCCCGCGAGCAACTAACCGACGGCACGCTGATCCAGTTGGACTTCGCGACCGGCAGCCTGATCGACGCCGAAGTCCGCTGGACCAAAGGCACGCAATTCGGCTGCCAGTTCAAGGAAAAGTTCAACCTCAAGCTGTTGCAACAAGCTCCGAAGGCGTCGGCCAATCCTTCGACGGTGATGACACCGAACTATCTTACGTCGTCGGATTCGGGGAAATAAGTCCCACACAATATTGGCGGAATAAATAAACAGGGCCGGGGTTTTCGCCCCGGCCCTTTTGCGTTTGTCGCTATTCGGCCGCCGGAGCCTCGCCGCTCGCCTTGCGCTTGGCCTTGGCCTTGGGCGGCTCCGGTTTCTTGCCTTTGGGCGGCTTGGGCGGCGCAGGAGTCATCTCGAAGACTGGTGCGCCATCCTTGATGTGCACCTTGACCTCCCCGCCGTCGACCAGCTTGCCGAACAGCAGTTCCTCGGCCAGCGGCTGCTTGATCTTCTCCTGCACCAGCCGCTGCATCGGGCGTGCGCCATAGAGCTTGTCGTAGCCGCGATTGGTGAGCCACTCGCGCGCCTGGTCGTCGAGCTCAATATGTACGTTGCGATCGGCAAGCTGCAGTTCGAGCTGCAGGATGAACTTGTCGACCACCCGAGCGACCACTGCCGGGGGCAGGTAAGCGAAGGGCACTACCGCATCGAGGCGGTTGCGGAACTCCGGCGTGAACATCTTCTTGACCGCGTCCTCTTGCGCATCCTCGCGGCTGGCCGCGCCGAAGCCAATGCTCTCCCGCGCCATGTCGGAGGCACCGGCATTCGTGGTCATGATGAGGATGGTGTTGCGGAAGTCGACCGTCTTGCCGTGATGGTCGGTGAGCTTGCCGTTATCCATTACCTGCAACAGGATGTTGAACAGGTCCGGGTGCGCCTTCTCGATCTCATCGAGCAGTAGCACACAGTGGGGATGCTGGTCGACCGCGTCGGTGAGCAAGCCGCCCTGATCATAGCCGACATAGCCCGGAGGCGCGCCGATCAGCCGGCTGACCGAATGGCGCTCCATATATTCGGACATGTCGAACCGCTGCAGCGGGATGCCCATGACCGAAGCGAGCTGGCGGGCGACTTCGGTCTTGCCGACGCCGGTCGGGCCCGAGAAGAGATAGTTGCCGATCGGCTTGTCGGGATCGCGCAGGCCCGCGCGGCTCAATTTGATTGCCGAGGAGAGCTTCTCGATTGCCAGGTCCTGGCCGAACACAACGCGCTTGAGGTCGGCTTCCAGCGTCTCCAGCACCCGCTTGTCGTCGGTTGAGACCGACTTCGGCGGGATGCGCGCCATGGTCGCCACGACCGCCTCGATTTCCTTTACGGTAATCGTCTTCTTGCGGCGCGACGGCGGGACCAGCATCTGCATCGCTCCGACCTCGTCAATCACGTCGATCGCCTTGTCGGGCAGCTTGCGGTCGTGGATGTAGCGCGCGGATAACTCGACCGCCGACTTGATCGCGTCGGTCGTGTAGCGGACGCCATGATGCTGCTCGAACGAGCTGCGCAGGCCGGCAATGATCTTGATCGTGTCTTCGACCGTCGGTTCGTTGACGTCGATCTTCTGGAACCGGCGGAGCAGGGCGCGGTCCTTTTCGAAATGATTGCGGAATTCCTTGTAGGTGGTCGAGCCGATGCAACGGATCGCGCCGGATGACAGGGCGGGCTTAAGCAGGTTCGAGGCGTCCATTGCTCCACCCGAGGTCGCCCCGGCGCCGATCACAGTGTGGATCTCGTCGATGAACAGGATTGCATGCGGCAGCTTCTCCAGCTCCGACACGACGGATTTCAGCCGCTCCTCGAAATCGCCGCGATAGCGGGTGCCGGCGAGCAGCGCGCCCATGTCGAGCGCGTAGATCACTGCTTCCTTGAGGACTTCGGGCACGTCGCCTTCGATGATCTTGCGGGCGAGACCCTCCGCGATCGCGGTTTTGCCGACGCCAGGGTCGCCGACGTAGAGCGGGTTGTTCTTCGACCGGCGGCAAAGGATCTGCACGGTCCGGTCGACCTCCGGCATGCGGCCGATCAGCGGGTCGACCTTGCCGGCCCTGGCCTTGTCGTTGAGGTTGACCGTGAACTGTTGGAGCGCGCTTTCCTTCTTGTCGCTCTTGCTTTCGGTCTTTTCCTCTGCGCCCTGCGGCGGGCTCGGCTCGACAGAGGTGTCGCCCTTGCCGACGCCATGGCTGATGTAGGTAACCGCATCGAGGCGGCTCATGTCCTGCTGTTGCAGGAAATAGACCGCATAGCTTTCGCGCTCGGAGAATAGGGCGACCAGCACATTGGCGCCGGTAACCTCGTCGCGGCCGGACGATTGGACGTGGAGGATTGCGCGCTGAACGACGCGCTGGAAGCCGCTGGTCGGGGTCGGGTCGGTGGCGCTGTCGGCGACCAACGCGCCCAGCTCATTGTCGAGATAGCCTTTGACCGTAGCCTTCAGTTCGTCGCGGTTGACGCCGCAGGCAGTCATTACCTGGCTGGCATGGTTGTCATCGACCAGCGCGATCAGCAGATGCTCAAGGGTCGCATATTCGTGGCGCCGCTTCGACGCCTCGCCGAGAGCGTTATGCAGCGTAGTTTCAAGTTCGCGAGCGAAACTGGGCATTCGGATACTCCATGCCCACCGGGGAGCCGGTGGGCTCGACTCTCAATGTTGGCCTGTTCGATCCGGCAATCAAGGGCAAAGGCAGCCCGGACGAAGCAGTTCGTCGCGCTGTGGCCTCGCTGCTACTTCTTGAACAGCTCGTCGGCGGCGGATCGATGGGCGGAGACTGCAGCCATATGCTGCTCGACCCGCCCAATCTCGCTCTTCAACAGCTCAATGCGTTCAGCCAGTTCGTCCTGCGACATCGGCCCGAGGTCCTGCTTGACGAGCAGCGTTAGCGGGTCCTGCGGCTTGCTGGAAAAGAAGTCATCCTCGTCCATACGGCGCAAAGTTGACCCATGGAGCGGCCAAGTCAATAAGGCGCGCGGCAAGTACGGGGGCGTAAATGACCGACATCATCCCGGATATAATGCGGGTGGTCGAGATCGCTTCACCTGGCGGTCCCGATCAGCTGAAAGTGGCGTCCCGTCCGACTCCCCGGCCTGGCAAGGGCGAAGTGCTGCTCAAGGTCGCGGCTGCGGGCGTCAACCGGCCCGACGTGCTGCAGCGCATGGGGCTTTACCCGCCGCCGCCCGGCGTCACCGACATTCCGGGGCTGGAGATTTCGGGCACGGTGGTCGCGGCGGGGCAGGGAGCGACTCATCTTATAGGCACCAAGGTGTGTGCGCTGGTCGCGGGCGGAGGATATGCCGACTATTGCGTTGCGCCGGCCGGGACGTGCCTGCCAGTGCCCGAGGTGCTTCGGATGAGCGAGGCAGCAGCGCTGCCGGAAGCCCTGTTCACCGTCTGGGTCAATTTGTTCGAGCGCGGTTTTGCGGCCGATGGCGATACGGTACTGGTTCATGGCGGCACCAGCGGCATCGGCACGATGGCGATCAAGCTCGGCACCTTGTTCGGGCTGGATGTGATCGTCACATGCGGCAGCGACGAGAAATGCGCCGCCGCAATCGAACTCGGCGCGTCCCACGCCATCAATTACCAGACCACGGACTTCGTCGATGCGGTGCAGCGCTGGACCGAGGGAAATGGCGTCGCAGTCGTGCTCGACATGGTCGGCGGCGATTATGTGCCGAAGAACCTCGCCTGCCTGGCCGACGACGGGCGTCACGTGTCGATTGCCTTTCAGCGAGGGCCCAAGGCGGAAATCACGATCCCGGACATCATGCGGCGGCGCCTGACCTTGACCGGATCGACCCTTAGGCCACGCGATCTGGCCTTCAAGACGATGGTCCGGGATGAAATTGCGCAGACGGTCTGGCCCTATGTCGAGGGTAATCGGCTGAAACCGGTGATGGACCAAAGCTTCCCGCTCGAAGCGGCGGCGGCGGCTCATTCGCGGATGGAAGCGGGTGACCATGTCGGCAAGATCGTGCTAACGACCTAGGGTCCAAATTGCGCGGCGAGCGGGGACCCTATTATGAGCGGGCTTATTCTTCACGAAGATGCGCGGTCGGGGAATTGCTACAAGATCCGGCTGACCGCGGCGCACCTCGGGCTGGAGTTGGAACGCAAGAATTACGACATCATGAAGGGCGAAACGCGGACTGAGGAGTATCTGCGCGACGTCAACGCCAATGGCCGAATTCCGGTGCTTCAGGACGGCGACCGCTTCCTCCCCGAAAGCAATGCCATCTGCTTTTATCTCGCCAACGGGAGCAAGCTGATCCCCGACGGCCATTTCGACCAGGCCGACATGCTGCGCTGGATGTTCTGGGAGCAGTATAACCACGAGCCGAACATTGCCACGATGCGCTTTTGGCTGCGGTTCGTTGGTCTCGACGCCTTGTCCGATGCCCAGCGGATCCAGATCAAGCCAAAGCGCGAAGCCGGGCTCGCCGCACTCGACCTGATGGACAGGCATCTGGAATCGCGAAAATGGTTCGTCGCCGACCAGTTCAGCCTCGCCGACATCTGCCTGTTCGCCTACACCCATGTCGCCGACGAAGCCGAATTCGACCTGGAAGCCTATCCGGAGCTAATCCGCTGGATGGAGCGGATCATGACCATGGAAGAACATGTCGGCCTTAACGACTAGACTCCGCTTGCCCTGACGCGGGCGCGGGACTAGAGCGCTCGTCAATTGGCCGCTCCTTCGGTGGGGCGGCCCTTATTGTTTGCGGAGAATGAGATGGCACAGCCGCTGATGCCCCATGCGACCGCCGCCTGGCTGGTCGAAAATACGTCCCTGAGCTTCTCGCAGATTGCCGATTTCTGCGGGCTGCACGTGCTTGAGGTGCAGGCGATCGCCGATGACACGGCCGCCACCAAGCTGACTGGCCGCGACCCGATCCGGTCGGGCGAGCTGACCCATGAAGAGATCGAGAAGGGGCAGGCGGATCCCGACTATGAGCTGAAGATGCACAAGGCGCCGGACCCGGTCACCCGCACCAAGGGACCGCGCTACACGCCGGTTTCCAAGCGGCAGGACAAGCCGGACGGGATTGCCTGGATCATCCGCAACCATCCGGAAGTGTCGGACGGCCAAATTTCGAAGCTGATCGGCACCACCCGAACGACGATCGCCGCAATCCGCGAGCGGACCCATTGGAATATGGCCAACATCCAGCCGAAGGACCCGGTCACTTTGGGCCTTACCAGCCAGCGCGAGCTGGATGCCGCCGTCGCCAAGGCGCAGAAGGCAGCCGGCACCGTCGCGCCGACCGACGAGCGTCTGGCCAGCGATCGTGAAGCGCTGATCGTGCAGCTTCGCGCCGAGCGCGATCAGCATGCCCGCGACGTCGAGGCAGCGATGGCCGATGCTGCTGGCGAGCCCTCGGACGAAATCGTTCCTGGCATCAAGGACCCGTTCAAGCGTTGATTCCGCTCCGCCCCTAGCGCAGGAGTAGGGCATGGAACGTAGCTCGGCTGATTTGAGCGACATCGAGGATCTGAGCTTCGAGGCGGCTCTGGCTGAACTCGAGCAGATCGTGCGCAGTCTCGAACAGGGGCAGGCGCCGCTCGATGAATCGATTGAACTTTACCAGCGCGGCGACCGGCTGAAGCGGCACTGTGAGGCGCGGCTGAAGGCGGCTCAGGCGCGGATCGAACAGATCGCGCTGGGACCCGACGGTCAGCCGCAGGGTACGAAGCCGTTCGATGCTGCTTGAGGCCGGCGTGTCCGGGGCCGCTCTAGCGATCGAGGCCAACCGCATTGCCGCCAAGGTCGAGGCGGTCTTCTCCCACTATCTTCAGAGTTCAGGCGACGGCCGCGACCGGCTATTTGAGGCGATGCGCCATGCCGGGCTGGGCGGCGGCAAGCGCATTCGCCCGCTGCTGACTGTCGCTACCGGCCGTCTATTTCGGATCGACGAGGAACGTAGCATCCGCGCCGGGGCAGCGATCGAGGCGATCCATGTTTATTCGCTGATCCATGACGATTTGCCGTGCATGGACGACGACGACCTCCGCAGAGGCAAGCCCACCGTCCATCGAGCCTACGACGAATCGACGGCAGTTCTGGCCGGCGACTGTTTTCACGACCTGGCGTTTGAAATTATTGCCGATCCGGCGACCCACGAAGATCCATTTGTCCGGTCGGAACTGGTGATTGAGCTGGCTCGGGCATCTGGACCGCAAGGCATGGCGGGCGGGCAGATGCTCGACCTGGCGGCTGAGGGGCAGGATCTCGACATCGGCTCAATTACCCGGATGCAGCAGTTGAAGACCGGCGCCTTGATCGAATTTGCCGTCGAAGCTGCATGCATTATGGGGCGCCTGCCGCCCGAGGCGCGCACCCCTTATCACGGCTACGCCCGCGACATCGGCCTCGCCTTCCAGATCGCTGACGATTTGCTCGATCATGCCGGGGACGAAGCCGCGGCCGGAAAGCGGCTGCGCAAGGACGAACGGGCCGGCAAGGCGACCTTTGTCTCGCTGCTCGGTGAAGAGCGCGCCCGAGCGCAGTGTGCGATGCTGGTAAATCAGGCGATCGAGCATCTCCAGGATCATGGAGCGGAAGCGGACCTGCTTCGGGCCGTCGCCCGCTATGTCGAGGAAAGGGACCGCTGATGGCGGGGAGGGAACGCATTGGCGTCTATCCGGGAACGTTTGACCCGATCACGCTCGGCCATCTCGATATTATCCGGCGGGGTGCGCACCTCGTCGACCGGCTGGTAATCGGAGTGACGACCAATTTGTCGAAGGAACCGATGTTCAGCGTCGGCGAACGGATGGCGATGGTCCGGCGCGAAACGTCCGACATCGCCGGGGTGAGTGTCGTGGAATTCGATTCCCTGTTGATGGATTTTGCCGAAGCCCAGGGGGCGGGCTTGATCCTGCGGGGCCTCAGAGCGGTCGCCGACTTTGAATATGAGTATCAGATGGCCGGCATGAACCAACAGCTCAATGACCGGATCGAGACCGTCTTTCTTATGGCGGATGTGTCGTTACAGCCGATCGCGTCAAGGCTGGTGAAAGAAATCGCCCGCTATGGCGGAGCGATCGACAAATTCGTCACCCCCCCGGTGGCGAAGGACGTCGCGGCCAAGCTTGGCAAATAGCACTGGCGCGTGGCGCAGCGCTGCTCTAGGCGGACGATGACGGGGTTTGGGGAGTGAAAATGAGCAAGATATTGTTCGCGTTGCCTTTTCTGGCGTTCACCTTGATCGCGGCAAAGAATCCGCCTCCGCCGCCGCCCAAGCCGCCCGCTTCGCTGACCGCGCCGGCCGAGGTCGCCGCCGACCCCGCCAACAAATGGACTCTGGAGCTCAGCAACGGCGGCAAGGTGGTGATCCAGTTGCGGCCCGATATTGCGCCCCAGCATGTCTATCGAATCCAGCAGCTGACCACGAACGGCTTCTACAATGGGTTGATCTTCCACCGCGTAATCGCGGGTTTCATGGCCCAGGGCGGAGATCCCAAAGGCACCGGCGAGGGAGGCTCGACACTTCCTGACCTCCCGGCCGAATTCAACGAACTCCCGCACATGCGCGGGGTGACATCGATGGCGCGTGCCGAGCAGCTCAACAGCGCCAACAGCCAGTTCTTCATCATGCTCGCGCCGACATTCAAGCTCGACCATCATTACACCGCGTTCGGGCGGGTGATCGAGGGAATGGCCGCGGTCGACGCCATTGCGATCGGCGAGCCGCCGGCCCAGCCGACTAAGATCGTCCGGGCGACCATCGGCGGACCGCTTCCGGCGCCCCCGGTCGTGGCCGCGGCGCCTGCGCCCGAGCCTGCCCCGGTAGCTGCCGCGCCGGTAGCTACCGCGCCCGTAGCGGCGGGACCGGCGCAGGCGGTACCATCAGCGCCAGCAGCTGAAGCTCACGCGCCGGCTAAGGCCGACCCGGCCGCAACTCCTGTGCCGGAAGCCGAAACGCCCCCACAAGAGGCTCCCAAGCCGCAATAATGCGCGTCGACCTTTTCGACTTCGAACTTCCGTCCGACCGCATCGCCCTTCGCCCCGCGCGCCCGCGCGACGCCGCGCGCCTGCTGCTCGTCGAAGGAACTGTCCTGTCCGACCGGGGCGTGCTCGAACTGCCTGATATACTGCGGCCGGGCGATGTGCTGGTGTTCAATGACACGCGTGTCATCCCAGCGCAGCTGGAAGGCCGGCGCGGTGAGGCCAGCGTCGGGGCAACGCTGCACAAGCGCGAGGATCTGAGGAGTTGGTGGGCGTTCGTTCGCAACGCCAAACGGGTTCGCGACGGCGATGTCATCGAGTTTGGCAATGGCGTGAAGGCCAGCGCGATCGAGCGCGATGCGGAAGGCGCGGTCCTGCTTCACTTCCATGGGGACGAGCCGGTCGAGTTGCTACTCGAACGAGCGGGGGAAATGCCTTTGCCGCCCTATATCGCCGGCAAGCGCGCCACCGACGAGTCCGATCGGGAGGACTATCAGACGATGTTCGCCCGGGAATCGGGCGCCGTCGCTGCGCCGACCGCAGCACTCCATTTCACCGACCGGCTGATCGCGGCGCTCGACGATCGGGGGATCAAGCGCGAGACACTCACCTTGCATGTCGGCGCGGGGACCTTCCTGCCAGTGAAGGCGGAAGATACCGCCGGCCATCGGATGCACAGCGAATGGGGCCGGATCGAACAACCGACCGCCGACCGCTTGAATGCTGCGCGGGACGCAGGTGGCCGTCTAATCGCCGTGGGGACCACCTCGTTGCGCCTGATTGAGAGTGCAGCCGGCGAGGATGGCCGGATCCAGCCATTCGAGGGCGATACGGCCATCTTCATCACCCCCGGCTACCGCTTCAAGGCGATCGACGGGCTAATGACCAATTTTCACTTGCCTCGATCAACGCTGTTTATGCTTGTATCGGCGCTAATGGGGCTGGAGACCATGAAGACAGCTTATGCCCATGCGATCGCCCATAATTACCGCTTCTATAGCTATGGCGACGGGAGCTTGCTGCTGCCGTCCTAGGCGTTCACGACCTTCTTGCGAGGTTTCGCTTCGGGTACGCCGCCCAGCCAATGACTGAGGTCGCGATCGATGACACGGGACAGCAGGATCACATCGTCGCGTAACCTTTCGATGATCTGCTGGCGAACCTGCGGATCCAGCGGCTCGCGCCTGGCGGGAACCTTGTTCCAATCGAGCAGCCGTTTGCGGACAGCGAAGATTGTTGTGAGCGTCTTGCTGTCCGTCGAGCCCACCTCCTTCTCGCGCCTGTGAAACTTTTCCCCGGCGAGCGCGGCGCGGACGGCTTTTGGCGGGCGCTTGAGGAGGCGTTGCAGCCAGCCGATGCGGATGGTCTTGTTGATCCGCTGCGCCTTGAAATTTGTACCCTCCCAGGGCTCGATCCCAAGGAAGCGGCACAGGTCGCGGTAGGTGCCCTTGGCGTCGGCCTTGAGGTCGTCGAACAGCACGATGTGGCACCTCTCACGCCCGACCGTAGCTAGAAAGGCCTCAACCCGGCTGCCAAGCTTGCCAGCCTCGTCGTAACGTAACCAGCGGGGATCGATCGCCTGCTTGGGTATCGAGCGGCCTTGCGCGCGCTCCTCGACCTTGGCCCAGGCATTCGGGAAATCGCGGATCGTCTCATCGCCGGTAACCAGCAGGCGGGAATGGAGCGAGGGCAGCATCGCCAGCGGATCGCGCAGCGCGATGACGAACTTCGCATCCGGCCACAGTTTCAGGATCGGCGCCATGTTCTGGGGGGCGTAGAGATAGGTAACCGAGCCTTCGGCACGAAGCTTTTCGGTCCCGGGACACTGCCCGAAGAAGCGCTCCAGATATTCCTGCTCGACAAGCTTGTGAACGTCTGCGTCGCTTTCCCCGCCTAAATCATGTTGGGTGAAGAAGTGCGGTTCCTTGACCGCCGAAAAGCAGACATCGGGATGTTGCTGTAGAAAGCTCGCAAGCGTGGTTGTCCCGCAACGCGGGGCGCCGACGATGAAGGCGAAACGCGACTTGTCTTGCACCCGGCTGATCCTCTGTTGTTGGCGTGTCCTAAAACACCTTCGTGCCGAATAGGGAGGGAATGCGGCCAGACTCGGACCAGAACCATCCGGAAAAACCGTTAGGCCGCAAAGTAGCTCCACAACAGGCGCGCGGTCAGGCCAAGCGACAGCAGGACCAGCAGCGGACGGATCAGCCGCGCGCCGAAGCGCATCGCCGTGTGGCTGCCTATCCAGCCGCCCGCCATGGCGCCGGCGGCCATGCACAAACCCAGCAGCCAGTACATCTTGCCGCCAATCGCGAAGAAAATGACCGAAGCGACATTGCTGGTGAGGTTGAACAGCTTGGTCAGTGCGGTAGCACGGGTGAGGCCAATCCCGCGCAGGCCGACCAGCGTGGCGGTGAAGAAGCTGCCCGTGCCGGGCCCGAAGAAGCCGTCATAACCGCCGATTGCCGCTCCGACCGGGGCATAGCCTCGCGCGCTGATTCGCTGGTGGGCATCCTCGTCGCTCATCCGCGGGCTAATGAGGACGTAGAAAGCCACCGCCATCAGCAGCAGCGGAATGATCAGCGACAAAGCCTTGGTGTCGATCGTCTGGACCACGACGACTCCCAGCGTCGCCCCGGCGAACACCAAAAGGACAGTCAGGACATTGGCGCGCCAGTCGACCAGGCCCTTGCGGGCATAGTTGGAGCAGGCGACGGAAGTGCCGAACATCGACTGCAGCTTGTTGGTAGCCAGTGCATTGATCGGCGGCACGCCGGCCGACAGCAACGCCGGCATCATGATCAGCCCGCCGCCGCCGGCGATGGCATCGATGAAGCCGGTCAGCACGGCAGTGGCGGTGAGGGCCAGATAAACCCAGGGTTCGATCATGTGGCTGGCCTGTAGCGGCGGCGTTCGCGAGCCGCTAGGGAGCGCGGCCAATGACCCGCTTCCAGTTCGATATCCATGCCACCGACGGATCGGCGCGTACCGGTGCGATCACCATGCTGCGGGGCGAGATCCGTACGCCCGCGTTTATGCCGGTGGGAACTGCCGCGACGGTCAAGGCGATGAAGCCGGACGGAGTCCGCGCGACCGGCGCCGACATCATCCTTGGCAATACCTATCATTTGATGCTGCGGCCCGGGGCCGAACGGGTCGCCAAGCTTGGCGGGCTGCACCAGTTCATGAATTGGGAGCGGCCGATCCTGACCGACAGCGGCGGTTACCAGGTGATGAGCCTTTCCGAGCTGACCAAAATCAGCGAGGAGGGGGTTGCTTTCGCCAGCCACCTGGACGGCAGCCGGCATATGCTGAGCCCGGAACGGTCGATGGAAGTGCAACGGCTGTTTGGCAGCGACATCGTCATGGCATTCGACCAGCTCGTCCCGGCCAGCGCGACCCGACAGCAAGCGGCTGAGGCGATGGAGCGATCGATGCGCTGGGCCAGGCGTTCGCGCGAAGCTTTCGACAGCGGCCGGGATCATGCGGCCAAGTCCGCACTGTTCGGCATCCAGCAGGGCGGGCTCGATGAACAATTGCGAAAAGGCTCGGCGGACGCGCTGATCGACATCGGCTTTGACGGCTATGCCATTGGCGGGCTGGCGGTCGGGGAGGGGCATGAGGCGATGTGCGGCGTGCTCGATTATGCGCCCGGCCAGCTTCCCACGGACAAGCCGCGCTATTTGATGGGGGTCGGCAAACCCGACGACATTGTTGAGGCGGTAAGGCGCGGGGTCGACATGTTCGATTGCGTGTTGCCGACGCGTTCAGGGCGCACCGGCCAGGCCTTCACCTCCGACGGCCCGATCAATATTCGCAACGCCCGGTTCGCCGAGGACGAGGGTCCGCTCGATCCGGACTGCGGCTGTCCGGCCTGCGCTAACTTCAGCCGGGCCTATATCCATCACCTGGTGCGATCCGGCGAGATCCTCGGCGCGATGCTGATGACCGAGCATAATTTGAGCTTTTACCAGCGGCTGATGCAGGGTTTGCGCCAAGCGATCAGCGATGGGCGGTTTGCTGCATATGCCGCCGAATTCCTCGACCGCTACCGGCAGGGAAAAGGGGTCGCCTAGGCCGCGCCGAACTGGAGGAAGCTGGGCACAGGTCCGTTCCAGCCGCCCGCCGTGTCGCCCGCCTTTTGCGGCTCGACGGTCGGGGCATATGGCTCGATCGTTTCCGGAGGGGCCTTTTCCGGCTCGCTTACCCGTGGCGGTTTCGCGCGTTGCACCGGCTTCGGAGCCCGCTCCTTCGACCGTTCGCGCGACCGGCCACGGCCCCTAGTCGGCCGATCTTCGCGCGGAGCTTCTTCAACGGCTTCAGCGGCTGGCGTTTCCCCGTCAGTGCGCGGCAGCTTGATGCCGGTGAGCTTCTCGATCGCCGCGATCGCTTCGAAGTCTTCGCGGGTCGCCAGGGTGATGGCGATGCCCTTCATCCCGGCGCGGCCGGTGCGGCCGATGCGATGAATATAATCATCGGGCTGCCAGGGGACGTCGAAATTGATGACGTGGCTAACGCCCTTCACGTCGAGACCGCGCGCCGCGACGTCGGACGCCACGAGGACGGTGATTTCGTCCTTCTTGAAACGGTCGAACTCGGCGATGCGATTGCTCTGGTCCATGTCGCCCTGGATCTGGCCAACCGCGAAGCCCGAGCGCTTGAGACTGGTGTACAGCTCGCGAACGGTGGTCTTCTTGTTGCAGAAGATAATCGCGTTCTTGAACTCCTCGCTGCGCAGGAGGGTGCGCAGCACGTCGCGCTTCTTGTCGCCGCGAGTAACGATCAGCCGCTGCTCGATATTGATGTTGGCCGTCGCCGGCCGGGCGACCTCGATGGTCTTTGGATCAGTCAGGAACTTGTCGGCCAGCTTCTTGATCGGCGGCGGCATGGTCGCCGAGAAGAGCAATGTCTGGCGTTGCTTGGGCAGCTTGGTGCAGATTTCCTCGATGTCGGGAATGAAGCCCATGTCGAGCATGCGGTCAGCTTCGTCGATCACCAGCAGGTTGCAATCGTTGAGCATGATCTTGCCGCGGCTGAACAGGTCCATCAGGCGACCCGGCGTGGCAATCAAGACGTCAACGCCTTTCTCGAGCGCCTTTACCTGGTCGCCCATCTGCACCCCGCCAATCAGCAGGGCCATCGAAAGCTTGTGGTACTTGCCGTATTTTTCAAAGTTTTCCGAAACTTGAGCCGCTAGCTCGCGGGTCGGTTCGAGGATCAGGGAGCGCGGCATGCGCGCCCGGCTGCGCCCTTCGGCGAGAATGTCGATCATCGGAAGCACGAAGCTTGCCGTCTTGCCGGTTCCGGTCTGGGCGATGCCGATCAGGTCCTTGCCCATCAATACCGACGGGATCGCCCCCTTCTGGATAGGGGTCGGCACATCATAGCCACTGTCGGTGACAGCGCGCAGCAAATCGTCGGAAAGGCCGAGTTCGGCAAAAGGCATGAATTAATCCGGAAAAATGAAAGCGCGCCGCTCAACGGCGCCGCGCCGTGGGCGCGCTACAGTCCGGCATGGCAAATTGTCAAGGCGGATGCGGGGTTTAGTGCTTCGCCTGCTTGATTTGCGGGACCAGCGTCCTGAACTTTTCGATCCGGCAGCTCCCTCCAACGCGCGAGCGGATCGTTTCCCGCTTGGCGCAGATATAATCGTCATCGGGCTGCAGGTAGAAATTGCGATAGAAATCCAGGGCCGGGCAGTCGGTATCCATCAGCGCCCGTACCCGCTGCCGGTTCCTCAGGACGAAATCAATCGAGTTGGGCCCCGACAGAATCGCGCCTGCGACCATGTTTGCCGGAACGCACTTCGGCCCCTTTTTCTCGATCCATTCGATCGGCGGCGAAACCCTCGGCCGGATGGGGACGCGGAAAATGACTTCGTCCTGGACGATCACGCGGCGCACCACCTGATCGTCGCTGGACGATTGTACGGCGCTGCTGAACAGCGCCGGAATCAAGCCGAGAAAGGCCAAAAAGGTCATTTGTCGGGAACCATTGCGGGAAGCCGGTCTAGCGGCAAGCGTTGAATGGCCGATTAACTCGGCGGCGATCAGGAGCCCGGTGAAATTTGACGATCCCGCAAACGCTTGCACTTCAGCCACCCTGCCACTAGAGGCGGGCGCGCAGTTTTTGCAGGCGGGCCGGAGGAGGTTTCCCGGGCCCGCCCGCCCCATTACACGGAGTCGATCCCATGGCGAGCCAAGCGCCGAATAACCAGTTGCCGCTTCTCTATAACGGCCTTGAGCCGCTCAACCGCAATGCCCATGCCAATTTCAAGGTCCGTCGTCTTGGTGGCCTCGATCGCGTCTCCGTGACCCATGCCATCCCGGTCACCGTCGATGAGTTCGCCATGGCCCAGCGTCATTTCCCGATCGTCTTCTCGACCGGCGACAACAGCATTCCGATCGCGCTGATGGGCCTTCACGAAGGCACCAACACCTTCTTCGACGAGAAGGGCGAGGCGCGCGAGCCCAACATCTATATTCCGGCCTATCTGCGCCGCTATCCGTTTGTCCTCGCCCGTCTGCGCGAGGACAGCGACGAATTGTCGCTCTGCTTCGACCCGACTTCCGGCGCGGTCGGCGAGTTTGACGAGGGCGAGCCGCTGTTCGCTGGCGAGGAGCCGTCGGAAGCGACCAAAGCCATTCTCCAGTTCTGCGAGCAGTTCGAACAGGCCGGTCATCGCACCCAGGCGTTCATGAATGAACTCAAGGAATCGGGCCTGCTGATGGACGGCGAAGTCGCCATCCAGCCGGAAGGCGCCGACCAGCCGTTCATCTATCGCGGCTTCCAGATGGTCGATGAGGAAAAATTCCAGAATCTGCGTGGCGACGAGCTACGCAAGCTCAACCAGAACGGCGGGCTGGCGCTGATCATGGCGCATCTTTTCTCCCTGTCGGTGATCCGCGAGATCTTCGGCCGGCAGGTCCGCCAGGGCACCGGCCCGGTCGGAGTTCGCGAGCCCGCCGCCGTGGAGGCCTGATTCGATCCGCGCTCGTCTGCCCGCGAGGCAGGCGATACGTGCGGATCGTGCGCCGGATCGCATCTGGCGGACATTGAATTGTATTCGACCGCACCCACATCGGGTCGGCGCCGGGCCTTGGCTGGCTCCCCTTCAGCCTCGGCCGGCGGCACGCACCATCGGGTGCGTTCCTCCCTGACTTCCAGCCGTCCAGGCACATGCCTGGGCGGCTTTTTTTATTCGGCCGCGTCGCGCAATTGATTGTCGAGAAGCGCCTGGCCGAGGCCAACCGCCACCGTTTCGAGCAGCGATGCAATGCCGTCGAACCCGGGCCCAGCCTGTCGCCCTCCACGATCGAGATAGAGCGTCCGGTCGAATTCAAGCTGCAGCGCATGGACGCGCTCGGCGGGCCGGCCGTGGCGGGCCACGATCGATCCGCCAGCATAGGGGTCGTTGAGCATCGCCGGCAGCCCGGCGCCGCGAATCAGCCTCATCACTTCCTCGCGGATCCAGGAAGCCGAGGTCGTGCCGTGGCGATCGCCGATCACGACGCCCGGCCTCGTCTGACGCCGGGAAGGCATCGAGTGACAATCGAGCAGCAATACTTCGCCATGCCGCTTCTTCAGGGCCTGCAGGGCATCGGCAAGCGCGTCATGATAAGGCCGATGAACCTGCTCGATTCTTCGATTAAGCTCGGCGTGGTCGATCGGCCGGCGCCACAGCGCCCCGTGGCGATGAGTCCGGGATGGGACCAGCCCCAGACCGTGCCGGGCCCGGGATCCGACCGGCTCCGCGCCGACGCCGGCGATAGCAGCGGGGTCCAGCTCCTCTTCGTCGCGGTTGCAGTCGATCACTGCGCGTGGCACCGGCTGGATGATGGCGCCCAGCCCGGCCGCGATCGCCCGCCATGCGAGCCGGTCGACAAGCGGGTCTTCCAGCGGTTCCAGCGACGCCCGTCCCTTGGCGGCATTGGCCAGCAAAGCCGCATCATAATCGCGGCCCGAATGGGGCACTGACAGCAAAACCGGAAGGGAACCGCGGGATGGATGGATGATTGGGCAGGGGTAGCGGCTCATGAGCAACAATAACCGTGCCAAATACGGACAGCAATCAGATCAGGGAATGCCCGCGGCTGGAAAATCTTAAGCCAAGGGCGCATAGAAGGTGACACGATGATCAGGATCCTGCTCGCCGAAGACGATACGTCGATGCGTGAATATCTGCAGCGCGCGCTGCAGCGCGTCGGCTACGAGGTCGAATCCGTTGGCTGCGGCACTGAAGCGATGCCGCTGCTCGAGGCCGGCAAATATGATCTTCTCCTGACCGATATCGTTATGCCGGAAATGGACGGCATCGAGCTGGCGCAGAAGGCAAGCGCGATCGACCCCGCAATCCGCGTGATGTTCATTACCGGCTTTGCTGCGGTTGCGCTGCAGGGCGGACGCACCGCCCCTGAGGCCAAGCTGCTGAGCAAGCCGTTCCACCTCAAAGACCTCGTCGCAGAGGTCGACCGGCTGTTCCAGTCCGAAGACCAGCACGGCCGTCTCTAAACCCCTTGCGGGATAAGGATTCGCCGCTTAAAGGCGCGCTTCCAGATGTCCCCGCCGCAAGGCAGGTGGAACCCCGTGTGGGCGTGTAGCTCAGTGGTAGAGCACTGTGTTGACATCGCAGGGGTCGCAAGTTCAATCCTTGCCACGCCCACCATTTTTCCCATTTGAAATTGGCCACCTGATAATAGGCTTTGTTCGCCAAAATCGGGAAGATTCCGCCATGGTCATGCCTCGCCGTCAAGGGGATTCGACGCGCGTCGTTAA
>Ga0207701_10001481_pt1 | contig 24484 bp, 12 predicted proteins | sample KBSSwiSSwithPhiX_FD_184294 | JGI IMG/M metagenome (GOLD analysis project Ga0207701, IMG submission 184294) | Switchgrass rhizosphere bulk soil microbial communities from Kellogg Biological Station, Michigan, USA, with PhiX - S5 (SPAdes) (version 2) | ecosystem: Environmental > Terrestrial >... | reverse complement strand
TTCCGCTAGAGGGGAACTTCGAGCGACAAATGCCCTCATTTCGTCGTTCAAAAAAAATTCAAAAAAGTGAAAAAAAAGCTTGTCAGGGCCTTAGAAATTTTATAAGCCTCTCGAAACCTAACCAAACCAATGGAGAAACTAATGACACAAAACGCACTAAAAACGTTTAGATTCCTTCGTCTCGCTTTGATGGCGGGCGTCGGATTTCCATTAATTCTTGCGTCTAACGCGTTCGCGCAATTGCCGGCTCCGGCTGTGCCTGCCGAGCCTGCAGCTCCTCCGCCGTCCACGGCTGAGGTCGAGCGCGTCGTCGTGACCGGTTCAAACATTCCGACTGCGGAAGAGACCGGCCCGAACCCGGTGGACACGTACCGCCCGCAGGACATTGAAAAACTCGGTATCCGCAGTGCCACCGACCTGCAGCAGTTTATCCCGCAGCAGGCGGGCGGAACTGTCAACCTGAACATCGGCAACGGCGGTGACGGTACCATCCAGTTTAACCTTCGCGGTCTTTTGCCCAAGGAAACTTTGATTCTAATCGATGGAAAACGCGTCGCCTACGGTTCACTGGGCGTTGCCGGGTTTAGCGGAGGCCCGGACATTAACCTGATACCGTTCTCGATGATCGATCACGTTGACATCCTGAAAGATGGCGCCTCGGCCGTGTATGGATCGGACGCGATCGCCGGTGTGGTCAACTTCTTCCTGGTCCACAAATTCCGTGGCTTGGAAATTGGGGGCACTTACGGAAATACAAACATGGGAGCGTCCAATGAAATGGGCGAGTGGGAAGCATGGATTAAAGCCGGCACCGGAGACGACAAAACTGACATCGTGGTCATTGCCGATTTCTGGCAACGCCTCGGTGGCGTTTTCAGTCGCGACCGAGATATTTCCTCCAATGGAAATTTCGACCCGTTTGGCGGCTTTGATGCGCGCAGCGGAAATTTCCCTGGCCGCCTGGGAGGCAGCCGCTTGGTCCCAAGCATATTTTTCAGTTCGTTCACACCGACGCCGCACTCGGCGCCGAACAGAGCGAATTCTCCGTTTTATGTCAGCCCTGCAGTGTTTGGTATTCGCTTCAAATTTGATAATTTGGGAAATCTGAAGCCCTCCGACGGGAATTACTCGGCCTATAACTTCGCTTCTGTTACACCCGCGTTGCCTCCGGGGGACCGCCAGGTGTACTACGGCTCGTTCACACGCGACATATGCGACAAGTATTTGACGATATTTGGCGACTTTAAATATGCGCGCTCGTATTTCGATTCGTCGCTGGCAGCAGTGCCATTTACGCCCGATCCATTCCACGGATTTAATGGTTTAAACCCCGATGGCACTCTCACCCCTTTTCCTGCTGTAGGACCTAGTGGCCCGAACGGCATCAGTGTGCCGATCCAGAATCCGTTTAATCCGTTCACAGTCGGGGATGTGACTCTGCTTATTAACGGAACGCCAGTTGCGTTTACCACCGGTGTTCGGTTCCGCGGCATCAACGATACTGGTACGAGAAGCGAAAAGTTCACCTACTGGGATCAACTTTTCGATGTCGGTCTGCGGGGTGAGATGGGAGAATTTGCCGACTACTTAAAGACTTGGAACTGGGAACTGGGTTTCCGTTACTCTCGCAACGAAGGACAGGACCTGTCCATCGGCGAAGTGAGCCAGCCCGGGTTGCGCGATGCTCTCCTGGACACAGATCCGCACACGGCGTTTAATCCGTTCGGCGGCTTTTTCCGCCAAAACACCGGTGCTGCGAGGCAAAGAACCTATGTCACCCTGCATAACTCGGGCGAGTATGAATTGCCCATATACTATGCCACCATTAACGGTGACCTGTTCAATCTTCCCGCCGGGCCGGTCTCCTTTGCGATTGGTGGCGAGTACGACGCGCCGAGGTTCACTCGCGATCGTGACGCGCTCAATAACACCTTTAACTCCATTGGCTCGGTGGATGGGCAAAGCTTCCGTGTGAATCGGGACATCTGGGGTATCTACGAAGAAATACGTGTGCCATTCACCAGTCCAACGTGGAACTTCCCCGGGTTCTACAGCTTCGAGGTGGACTTTGCCGAACGAGAAGAATGGTATAGCAACAACACCTCTTCGGTGCTGGCTTCGGGACTCTTCCCGGCCGTACCGTCGGTACACACCAGGTATAACGCCCAGAAGCCGAAGGTATCGGTTCGCTGGCAACCGCTGGATCCCAAGTATATTGGGGCACTGACGCTGCGCGGCAGCTATACCGAAGCGTTCCATGCGCCGACGTTGGGCGAGCTTACGCCTGCGTCCTCGCAAAACTTCCCGATCGTAGCCGATCCGTTTTCCTCGCAGACCGAGCCTCAGATTGAGGAACGCGTCATAGGAAATCCGAATTTGCATCCAGAAGTGGCTTACGAATGGACCTATGGAGCGGTCTACAGCCCGAAATGGATCAAGGGCATGACACTGAGCGCCGACTGGTGGCATATTGATATGCGCGACATCGTAACGGCACTCGGGGCGCAAACCATCATCCTGGAAAATCCGCCGCCCGTTAATGGCGCGTCGACCGTTGTAACCTCCAGTGGAGCGACGGTAGCCCGTGGTGCTGGTGTCGCCCCGAACCTCGAGCCCGGACCAGTCCAGTTTGTCATCGATCCGAGCGCAAACCTTTCAGGCGCGATCTTCGAAGGTCTCGACTACGAAGCGATCTATATTCTGGATTCGACGATCTTCGGCGGCAGCGATTGGGGCAGGATTACGACCACTGTCAACGGCACGTGGCTATCCCGTGCTGAGTTTCAAGCTGCTAACGATGTGAAACGCGTTGGCATCGCGGGACAATTCCTGCCTCCGGGATTTGCGTTAACCAGTTCGCTGCCATGGCATCGGGCGAACTTTAGTATGTTCTACGATGGCCCGGCTGACACATGGATGCAGGGCTTGGATGTCGGTGCCGTAGTCCACTGGACCGCTCAGTACGAGGATGACAATGCCAGTCTGACGGGATCGACAAAGCTTCAAAACCCCAGGAGTGGCCCAGTTCCATCGAACGCGCGCAAAGTGGCTGCGTTGACCACGCTCGACCTGATCCTGAACTACACGTTTAACCTGCCACCGCCTGCGCCTGCCGAAGTACCTGGCTTTGCCAAGGACGGCGGCAAAAACGTGAGGAGCGGCAAGGACGGCAAGGAGAAGAACGTCGTCCCAGTTGCCACGGCTGAATACGGCTGCAACAACTGGCGTTGGTGGCTTAACAACACCACAGTCACGTTGGGCATGCAGAACGTAACGGATGAAGATCCACCGTTCGTTGCTGGCAGCTTCGAGAACGGTTACGACGAATCACTTGCCACGATCAAGGGCCGGTTCTGGTACGTCGGACTGAAGAAACGATTCTAACCTGTTAAGGTAGGTTTCACAGCGGCCGGGCTCTGAAGGAGCCCGGCCGTTTTGCTTCCGGTCAGGTGCGAAAGCGTCGAGACATCGGGACAGAATTGCTTTCTGGCCCACGCTTCGCCGTCAATGATTTTGAGTTTCGTGCCACTCAAATCATCTCAGGATTGATTTTCGTTGCGCTTTGAGACAGACTTGGCTCCGCTAGGAAAAAGGCATGCAGTTCGTACCGGGGATTTCATCTGCGCAAACGATGCCGGCTGCGCCGGCGTCGCCAGCGACCCGTGGCAAGCCTGGTTTGTGGATTCTTGACAGTTGGCGAGACCTGGTTCTTTACGTTTGCACACCGCTCTTGCTGGTGCCCATCTTTATCGGAGCACAGGGCCTTTGGGCTGCCGAAGACATTTATCTCTTCGTCGCCGCCTTTGGCGCGATGGGACACCACTTGCCGGGAATGATTCGAGCGTACGGCGACCGTGCGCTCTTTCAGCGTTTCCGATGGCGTTTTATTTGTGCGCCGATTTTTTTGGTCGTCGTCTGCGCTGCTTTTTCCATGTGGGACCTCAAGGGAATTGTGCTCGTGGCGTTTATCTGGGGCGTCTGGCACGGAATGATGCAAACATATGGGTTCTGCCGGATTTACGATGCGAAAGTCGGATCTTTTGCCGAGGTAACGCGTCGTCTCGATTTCGCCGTGTGCGGGATTTGGTTTGCAACAGCTGTTCTTCTTTCGCCGCAGCGGATGACCGACACGCTGGAGACATACTATTCCGCAGGCGGACCTTTTATTCCACCAGCGGTTCTTCGAGCAGGACAACAGGGGTTGCTTGCGCTGGCACTTCTAATTTCAGCGCTGTTTCTGGCAAATTTTGTTTGGATGTGGAGCAGCGGAAAGCGGCCCAGTCCGGTGAAACTGGTGCTGCTCGTCACGAGCATTTCGTTCTGGTGGTATTGCAACAACATCGTGGCCAGCGTGCTCGTGGGCGTGGCTTTATTCGAAGTGTTTCACGATGTGCAATACCTCTCCCTGGTCTGGATTTACAATCGGAAACGGGTCGAGAGCGACAGCTCCATCGGCGGGTTCATGCGTTTTGTGTTCCGGCGCAGTGGCGCGCTGGTCGGAGTATACATAGGCTTGGTACTCGCCTACGGCGGGCTGAGTTTGTCCAAATCATATGTCGGCATCGACGCAGTTAAAAACATTCTTACCGGTGTGGTGACTGCGTCGGCACTGCTTCATTTTTATTACGACGGATTCATTTGGAAGGTGCGGGAGAAATCGACGAGGCAATCGCTCGGTATCGCCGGTGGAACAGCGGATGTTTCGTTGGGTGGTTTTCTGCCCGGCTGGGCTTTGCACGGTGCAAAATGGGTCGCCATTTTTGTCATTCCTCTCGGGATACTCTGGTTTGCCGAGATGAATAGCGCTCACGGCAAACTCGAACGTTTGGCCACAATCGCTGCGGATCTTCCGACCAGCGCGCGGGCCCATGTTAACTACGCTACCGAACTGCAGGAGGCCGGACGAGACGACGAAGCAGCGAAGGAATTTGCTGAGGCGATACGTTTAAATCCGGGCTCGGCGAAAGCGCATGTCAGTCTTGGATCACTATTGACGGTCAAGGGCGAGTTCGGCGAGGCAGAAAACCATTTTGAGCAGGCATTGCGCATAGAGCCTAAGAACGCTGAATATCATTCCGGCTACGCCTATCTTTTAGACCAACTCGGTCGCAAAGACCAGGCGGCTTCTGAATCTGAAACGGCCATTCGTCTGGCGCCAAAGTCGGCGCAAGCGCACTATGGCTATGGTGCGTTCTTGGAAAAACACGGACAGCCGGAAGAGGCAACCGCGAAATATCGAGAGACTCTGCAGTTGGATCCTGCCCACGTCGATGCGCACATCGATCTGGGTAGTTTGCTTTTGGAAAAAGGCGAGTTGACGGAAGCCCGAGGGCATTTTGAAAAGGCGTCCGAACTCAACCCGAAACTGGCCCAACCGCACAATTATCTTGGAAAAATTCTCATGAGTCAGGGCAACGTTTCTCAAGCGATTGCCCAATTCGAAGAGGCACTGCGTCTCCATCCGGATTTTCCAGAAGCGGAGGAGAACCTGCGTATTGCGAAAACGACAAGCGCTCAGTCTCCTTGACGCGAATTGCACGAATTGCCACCACCTCGGTAAGGTTGAAGCTAGGTCCTTGGATCAATTCGTTACAGTTCGCGAAATTCGTGTCCCATTCTGGAGACAAGCCTGGTTTCAGGCGCTACTTCTGTTTGTTTTCGTTTTCATTGCGTACACCCGGGTATTCCGGGCGGGTTTTATCTGGGATGATGAATCGCATCTGACGCGGAATCCCTGCGTGATCGGCCCGTTGGGCCTGAAAGAAATCTGGACTACAGCACAAGCGGTCTATTATCCGCTTGTTCTGACCACCTTTTGGGCTCTGCACAAGTTTGTAGGCCTAAACCCGCTGCCATACCACACGCTCAACGTCGTACTGCACGCCGTCTCGGCGATCTTGCTCTGGCGTGTCCTGCGTCTACTTGAAGTCCGCGGTGCATGGTTGGGTGCTGCACTTTGGGCTTTGCATCCGGTACTTGTGCAATCCGTTGCATGGGTTACTGAACTAAAGAACACGCAGTCCTGCGTATTTTATCTGCTCTCGATCCTTTTCTTTTTGAAATGGAAAAATCGAAAACGAGCGGTTTTTAGGTCGCCCCAGCGGCAAGGTGCTGACGATAGGCCCTCCTTGGTTTTCGCTTTATCTCTCATTTTCTTTCTGCTGGCGACACTGAGCAAACCTTCGGTGGTGATGCTGCCTTTTGTACTCGCGCTCTGCATCTGGTGGATGCGAGGAAAAATCCGTTGGCGCGATACGGTGGCCCTCGCCCCATTCGCTCTGATTTCGGTCGTCGCGAGCGCGTGGACGATCTGGGAACAGAGATTTCATGCGCGTGCAGTTGGTCCAGACTGGGTGCAAACCTTTCCGGAACGTCTAGTCATCGCTGGTAAAGCCGTTTGGTTCTATCTCGGCAAACTAGTGTGGCCGCATCCTTTGATCTTCATCTATCCACGATGGAACGTTGATTCGTCGGCAATCGTTGCATATCTCCCGTTGCTGGCAGTGACAGCCGGGCTGGTTGCATTGTGGTTTATCCAGGCAAAATGGGGCCGTGCTATGTTCTCTGCCGCCGCTTACTACGTCATCTCCCTGTTTCCTGTGCTCGGCTTTTTCAGCGTGTATTTCTTTCGTTACTCGTTTGTAAGCGATCATTTTCAGTATCTCGCCAGTATGGGACCGCTCGCGTTGGCAGGAGCAGGGATCGCAACTCTTCTCGGACGTTTTTATGAAACACCGGCTGAGTTCGTGTCCCACCCGGACGCGATGTCGCGATCGGGCGCGATTATCGGCAGTCCTCGACAGCGATTGATTTTGGTCGGTGGCATCTGCGGAATCGTTTTGATATCGCTCGGCTTTTTGACGTGGCGGCAGACTGCGCAATATCACGATCTCTCCGTCTTATACACAAAGACGCTGCAGAAAAATCCAGGTTGCTGGATGGCGCATTACAATCTCGGCATCGTCTTAAGTGAGCAGGGAGAGGCCGATCAGGCGATCGATCATTACCAGCAAGCCGTTGCCCTGCGATCTGATTACGCGGAGGCGCATTACAACCTGGGTCGCCTACTGGCTGAGCACGGTCGGCTTTCTGACGCAATAGTCCATTACGAAAGGGCCGAGGCAATTAATCCCGCTGATGCAGAAGTACAAAATAATCTCGGTGTTACGCTTTTTGGGATCGGGCGTATTGATGACGCGGTTGCGCATTATCACAAAGCGCTCGACATCCGGCCTCAATACGCCGAGGCGTCATGCAACCTTGCGAACGCGCTGATAGCGAAAGACGATCTCGATGGTGCCATTGCGCGATATAGGGTGTGTCTCGCGGCGATACCGAACCAGGAAGAAGCCCAATACAATCTCGCGAGCGCTCTTTTGCGCAGAGACCGCATTGACGAAGCGATCGTCGAATATCAAAGGGTGCTACAGATGCATCCTGAGAGCGCAGACGCCCATGCCAATCTGGGTATCGCCTGGCTTGCTAAGGGACGCCCTCAAGATGCAAGGACTGAGTACACAAAGGCACTCCAAATTGCCCCCGAAAATTTAGCCGCGCTAAGCAACCTGGCATGGTTGCTCGCGACGTCTTCCGATCCCAATTTGCGAAACGGATCCGAGGCTATCCAGTTAGCTGAGCGTGCGGACTCCGTAAGTTCAAGGAGCGAAAAGCACCCGACGGTTCTCCGGATTTTGGCCGCAGCCTATGCCGAAGCCGGTAAGTTTGCTGAGGCTAAAGAGACTGCGCAGCATGCCTTGGAAGCATCGAACCTCCAAGACAATACTACTTTGTCCAACGCTCTTCGGGACGAAATCGCCTTGTACGAATTGGGTTTACCGTATCGTAACACGGCGAGGTAAACTGCAGTGCCAGGCATGGGTTAGTTTTGCTTGGAGGTTTCCCGAAGCGGCAGATTTCCGCGAAAGAGCACAAGATCTTTGTCGAGGCGCTTCGCCATGTCGGGCTTCGCTTGCATGTTAGCTATGACTGCAGCTTGTTGGGCGACAGCGATCGCTTCAGAAAACCGGCCGCTTTCCGCATAAGCAGCTGCGAGCGTCCGCAGAAACAGTGGTTCTCTACCGCCTGAAAGCTGCACCGCTTCCTGGGCGAACCCGACCGCTCTGGCGCCGTCGCGGATCGAGCTGTCAGAAGCAGTCGCCAATACCCAAGCTACATTGTTACGAGAATGAGGATCCTCTGGAGTCAAAGTCAAAGCTGTTTCGTACTGTGCAATTGCCTCCCGTAGCGCCCCCTTCTGTAAAAGAGCATTTCCAAGGCTGGTATGGGCATCTGCGTCATTTGGGCGCATTTCGAGAGCTTTCTCCCAATCAGCGATCGCTTCATCAATGCGACCTCTTGCAAAAAGAACAGTACCGCGGTTGTAATAGGCGTCCCCATAATCCGGTTGCAATCTTATTGCCTCGGCGTAATGCACCATCGCGTCATCGGATCGCCCTTTTCTGGCGAGGGCGTCACCAAGATTCATTTGCACAAAGGCTGAAGCCAGGTTGTAGTGAGGGTCTCGTTTACCGGCCCTGATCCTCGCGGCACTCTCAAAGTGTGAAATCGCAATGTCTAGCTCGCCGCGATCGTTACACAAATAGCCCAGATTATTGTGGGCAATGTCATTGTCTGACGTTACCGCAAGAGCATGCGTCCAAAGGACCTCGCTATTGCGCCAGTAAGAAGTTTGAATGGATGCCATCCATGCCAGAGCCAGGATTATTAATGCAACGGCCGCGGTGGTCAGAGCCACCCGCGGTTTGGATCCGCGGACTGTTGCCAGGTCGACCGCAAACCAAACCACCGCGACAAACAAACCGATATGAGGAAGGTAGGTATAACGGTCTGCATGACCTTGTTCTCCAACCTGAACAATGCCTGTCACTGGGATGAGCATAACGAGATACCAGAACCAGCCGGTTAACAGATAAGGTCGTTGTCTTCGGAAAACGATCACTGCGGTAGTAATTGCCAGCAACAACAGGATCGCAAGAATGACTTCCCAAAGTGCCAGAGTGTCATTTGGATGAGGATAAAACACCGCGAGGCGTGCCGGCCATAATGTCTTCCAGACGTAAATCACGTAGCTCACAAATGCGTTCTGGACACGCCACAGGAATGGCAGCGGCGGAATAGCACCGGCTGTGCGCTTTTGCAGAATAAATGTGAGGACACAGGCGACGGCAGAAAGAACGAATAACGGAATCTTTTCCGAGTAGAGGCGTCGTATTATGCGGGTTTGGTTATCGGACTCTGAGACTCTGGTTTTCCCTGTTATTAAGGAGGGTTGCTCAAAGCGGCGGAGCGGCCAGTAATCGAGAAGGAGAAGGATGATCGGAGCGCTTACCAGCATCGGCTTTGACATGAGCCCCGCGGCGAAAAAACCAACGACCGCCAGATAGCGCATGATCGACGGTACACGTGCATAACGGCTGTATGCATGCAGCATGAGAAAAAAGAAAACAGCACTGAGAATGTCTTTTCGCTCGCTCACCCATGCTACGGATTCGACATGCAGCGGGTGAATGGCAAATAATGCCGCGACCAGCGCACTCCTCCATACTACGCCGGTCATTCCCTGCAATACCCAGAAAAGAAGAAGCACCGCGATTGTATGCAAGATCACATTGGTAGCATGATGGCCACCGGCGTTCAGGCCGTATAGCTGACAGTCAAGCATGTGCGAGATAGTCGTTAACGGATGCCAGTTGTGTGCGTGTGGATGGATAAACGCGGCCGCTAGCCCTTTTAGTGTTAGCCCAGACTGAATAGCGGGGGTATTATAGACGTATAAGTCGTCGTCGAAGTTAACAAACTCGTAACGGATCGTTTGCCCGAATACCGCGAGACTGATTGCCACAAGAAGCAAACATACGCCGAATCTTATACCATGGTTGCCCGGGCTTTTTCGTAATACGCCCTGATGGTCTTTAACCTGGCGCTTTTTGTTATTCGCCGTCGGACCCCTAATTGCCATGTGTTAAGCTCGGATCGCGCAGCGGCCGCTGTTCCTGGTAAAGTGAAATATTGCCCTGGAGCTCAGTAGCCAAACCTTGGTTTCCTTGGCTGTTGGCCAATTCAATTCCCTCCTGGGCAGTCTGAATTGCCTTGGAGAAGTCGCCAGTTTCTGCATAAGCCGCCGCTAACGTCCGAAAGAGCAGTGGAATGCGACGAGCCGAAATCCGCACTGCCTCCTGTGCCAGTTGAACCGCTTTGGCGCCGTCTCGAAGAGAATCGTCCGGCGAAGTTGCAAATACCCATGCCAGATTGCTCATGGCATTTCCATTGTCCGGTTGAATTGCCAAGACCTTCTGCCATTCCTCGATGCCGTCCCTGATGCGATGCTGCTGGACCAGAACGGTACCCACAATGTTGTGAACCTCGATATTATCGGGCTGTAGTTCGAGTAATTTCTGGTAGTGAACCAAGGCATCGGCAACTTCACCCTTTTGAATAAGAGCTTTGGCGAGATTCTCATGAGCAGGGCTGTTTTCCGGGCGAAGAGCCACAGCGGCTTGCAGTAGCGAGATAGCGTCGTCTAGTTTGCCTTGCCCCAGAAAGACGATCCCCAGGTTGTTTTCGGCAACGTCGTTGTTTCTCGTTATTGCAAGGGCACGCTTGAAAAGTGTCTCGCTATCGCGCCAATACGATGTCTGAACGAACGCACACGAGCTCAAGCCGCCGACAACAACTAATGCAGCAACGCTCAAGATTGTTCTTTGACGGCGCCATGAGGCTGTAAGATCGGCCACTGCCCAGGTGACGGCAATATACAGGCCAATCTGAGGCAAATAGGTGTATCGGTCTGCGCGGCCCTGCCATCCCACCTGCACCAAACCGATGACCGGTACAAGCATTCCGAGATACCACAACCAACCTGTCATAAGGTACGGCCTCTGTTTTCGTAGAGCGATAGCTACCGCCGTAATGCAAATTAAAAGCAGGAGAGACGCGATGATTTCCCATGGTGGTAGCGCGTTCTCCGGATGTGGGTAGAACACGGCCAGCCGCGCAGGCCAAAACATCTGCCAGATATAGAGAATGTAACTGACGACCGCGTTGTTGATTCGTTCGAATATCGGCAAATCTTCGGTCCAGCCGACCGCACCCTTCTGCGCAACGAGGGTGGCGATGCTTGAGATAGCCGAGAGGGCGACAAGTGGAAGTTTTTCCAACAGGCGCATCCAAAATTGACCTCTGATTCTATCGAGCGGCCAGTAATCCAGGAGTAAGAGCACGAATGGCAGCGTTACCAACATGGGTTTAGACATGAGGCCACAAGCCAACATGAATACCACGACCAGATAACGCCTGAGCGATGGTAAACGGGTGTAATGCAGATAAGCGAGGAGCGTGAGCATGAAAAAAACGCCGCTTAGCACATCCTTTCGCTCAGCTATCCATGCGACCGATTCCACGCGCAGCGGATGAATTGCGAAGACCGCTGCGACAAAGCCGCTGCGCCAAAATGCTCCGGTCATCTTCGCCAGCGCCAGAAAGAGAAGTATGACCACGACGGTATGCAGGAGGACATTCGTAAAATGATGCCATCCGGCACGCAATCCGTATAACTGACAGTCGAGCATATGCGAAATGGTAGTCAGCGGATGCCAGTTCGTGGAATGGATATGAGTAAATGCCCAGGCAATGCCGCCGAAGCTTAAGCCACTTGTTATCTCAGTGTTCTCATAGACGTAACGCGGGTCGTCGTAGTTAATGAAGTCATGCCAAAGCGTCTGGCAAAAAACAATCCATGTAAGCGCTGCTAGACACACGCAGACGCCGACAGTGTGCCAGCGAGGGATGGGCCTTTTTCTCTGAGGAATACGTCTCGTTTGCTGGTCAATCACACCTCAGGATTTTCTCTCGTAGATCAGAATGTATTTACCCAGTTGTGGCACTGACTGTGGAACAGTACCAAGATAATATTCTGTTTTGTCTGGTGCCACCATATTGACGAAACCGGCAACAGTATAGTTTTGTGCCGTGTATTCACTGGCCCAGGTGAAAATCAATCGCTCAGATTCTGGTCGCTGCAGCCATGAGTCTGGCATTACCACTAAGATAAGAAATTTGGGACGGGCGCGCTCGATCTCGCGAATCATTTCTTGCTGCATTTGGCGGGCATACTTTTGTGCCTCCATCAGGCCGTAACCATAAATGTAGCCAGTTGCGGAATGTCGGTCGGAATAAAAATAAATTTGTGGCTCGGAACCCAGCACAGCGATCGTATCACTTGGGCTTGTGTGTTCTCGAAGATATTCTGCAATTCTGATGGATTCCCCGAAAGGACTCTCTGGATAAATCATTCGCGAAGCATCGGTTGGCGAGACTTCAAAAAAGAACTTTTTTTCTGCCAGAATCGGCCAGGCAAGGGCAGTTCCTAGAATCAAGATGGGAATAAATCGGACTACGATCGATCGAGCGACACTGAGATCTGACAATCTGCCGATCGTCACGCCGGCCAGCAGCGAGACAGCCGGAAGAATTAAAATGAAATAGTGCAATCGAAAATAGAATCCCGCGCATAGCGCTAATGCAGAGAAGAACAGGAATCCGAGAAGAAAAAATGTGCGAGCACGTGTTCGTCGCTCCCACAAACCCGCAACGAGTCCAATTCCAGCCAGCATCCAGATCGGCCAGCCCACCACAATCACTTCCCTTGTGCTGTAAAAGAAAAGTTGTGACGCCTGGCTGAAAGAAACCAGGCTGGCGTAGTGCCGTGCGTAATCGATAGTCCAAAACCAAAAGCGATCGAAAACGCCGCTCTGCCACAATAGGAGGCAAGTAATTCCGAAGGGAAGAATGACACCGCTGCTGAAAATCGAGCTTCGCAGGAGAACCGTTTTAAGTGGGAATCGGCGATAAAGATCTCTGGAGAGGAGATAGATCGCTCCAAACAAAGCAAAAAAAACTCCCGGCTGCTTCATTAACAGCCCGCCGCCGAACAGCAACCCACTCGCAAATAGCCGCGCATTTACTTGTCGATCTGTCGTCGTGAGCAATAGCAGTGTCCCGCCGAGAACTGGGAGCAGTACAAAATGTGTGGCGTGGCCGGCAAAGCCTAGGACGCTCGGGCTTACAGAAAGCACGGCATAGCTCATTGCCGCTGCGAGTCCTACTGTTGAATTCAACAGTCGCCGGCCCAGAAAGAAGATCAGGACAATCGTAGCTGTATTGATCAGGAGCAGCCCCAAACGAATTCCGATGGTCGTTTGTCCGAAGATCGACATGGCTAACGCATACGCGGCATAGGTGCCCGGAAACTTCATGTTATAAGCAAGTTTATAAGGCGGGATGCCTTGCAATATGAGTTGGCCGGCATAAGCGTACTCGCCCTCGTCGCGTTCGAGCGGAATTCCCAAGAGACGAATCCTGATTGCAACGACGAGAGTAAAAACGATTGTCGCCAAAGCCCACCATGCAAACTGCACGAGCTTTTCGTTGATGTCGGTCTTACGCAGCACAAAATGTCCTATTTCGATGAGAAACGGAACGTTGCAACTGAAGGTGGCGCTGGAAGTTTCGGGTAAACAACTTTGGAGTGTGATCGCCTGCGGCTAGCGTATGCACGAAATCGCGAGGCGCATTTTTTCCCCGCGCGGTCGCGCACTGATTTTCGCGGTCGTCCTGGCGGCCGCGACGGTCCTGGCATATCGGCCTGCCTGGCATGGGGGTTTTCTGTGGGACGACGACGACTATATCATCAACAACGAATTATTAACTGCGCCGAACGGTTGGCAGCGGATTTGGTTTTCCCTCGATTCTCCGTCGCAGTATTTCCCGCTCACTTACAGCACATTTCGCCTCGAACATGCGTTGTGGGGCCTAAACACGAGTGGTTATCACTGGGTGAACCTTCTGCTTCATGTTGGCAATGCTCTTCTGTTATGGGCGGTGCTGGCGCGGTTGGGAGTGCCCGGCTCGTGGTTGGCAGCAGCAATTTTTGCGCTGCATCCAGTGCAGGTCGAGTCGGTGGCATGGATCACCGAACGCAAGAACGTGCTGATGGGATTCTTCTTCTTGCTGACGCTGCTTACCTGGATTGCGTTTGTTAACGAACGAACCCGACGGCCGTGGATCTTCTATTGCCTGGCGCTGGGTTTTTATGTGCTGGCACTCTCAGCGAAAGCAACCGCCTGTACACTCCCTGCCGCGTTGTTCCTGATTCTTTGGTTGCAGAAAAAACCGATCACGCCGCGCCGTCTAATGCAAGTTGTTCCTTTTGTCATCCTCGGCGTTGGCATGGGTTTACTCGTAGTTTGGTGGGAACACTATCATCAGGGAACGAACCGCGCCGCGTTTACCTTCCTCAGCCCAATGGAGCGAATCCTCGTGGCGAGCCGGGCTGTGTGGTTTTACCTGAGCAAAATCTTTTGTCCCTCTAAGCTGACCTTTATCTATCCGAGATGGAACATTTCCCCTGCAGATTTGGCCAACTATGTCTGGTTGCTCGCAGCTATCGCGGCCTGCGCGGTCATCTGCTTCCTTAGGCGATATTTTGGCCGAAGCGTTGAAGTCGCTGCCGCATTTTTCGTCGCCACGCTGAGCCCTGTCCTCGGATTCATCATGCTATTCACCTTTCGCTATACGTTCGTGGCAGACCACTATCAATATCTCGCATGCATCGGTCCGATCGCCCTTCTTAGCGCGGGCTTGGTCAGTTTGTCCGGTGAATTTCCGCAGTACCGCGCCGTGATTATGAGCGCTGCGTTGTTAGTCGTAGCAAGCCTGGGGACGTTGACTTGGCGGCAAGCACGGACGTACTCCGATGCTGAAACGCTTTGGCGCACCACTCTGGCTAGGAACCCGGAATGCTGGATGGCTCATACTAATATCGGGCTTGTCCTTTTTCAGAAGGGTCAGATTGACGAAGCCATTGCTCATTATCGGTCGGCCTTGCAGATGCAACCCGACTGGTGGGATGCCGAGTACAACCTCGGCACGGCTCTTTCAGCGAAAGGCCAGATCGATGAAGCGATTTTGCATTCTGAGAAGGCCGTATCCATGCGACCAACCGATCCCGATGCTCGAGTTTCCCTGGCCAATCTTCTTTTTCAAAAGGGCCGAATTGACGAAGCAATCGCTCATTACCAAAAAGCAATAACGGTACGTCCCGCTGACTTTCCCGCCCTTTACGCACTGGGCCATGCGTTGCTGGAGAAAGGCGAACTCGACAGCGCCATTCAGGTTTGCCGCAGTGCATTGTTGCTTCGCCCTTTGGATGCCGATTGCCACACGACACTGGCTATTGCTCTTGAGGAAAAGGGCAATCCTGAGGAAGCCGTCCTGCATTACAATAGAGCACTGGAGCTTGCACCGGAGTCCATTCCCACATTGACCAATTTAGCCTGGCTGCTGGCGACATCACAAAACGCGTCACTGCGAAATGGTCTAAAGGCGGTTGCGCTTGCGAAACAAGCCCACGAACTGGTCGGAGGCACGAACACCCTTGTGTTGCGCACCCTGGCAGCTGCCTATGCGGAGAACGGCGAATTCGCGAACGCCATTAGAACTGCTCGCTCAGCGATGCAACTCGCGCGGATGCACGGCGAGGACTCTCTCATGACGGATCTCGATCAACAGATCGCGTTGTACGAACTCGGGATGCCGTATAGAGCCATGGCGAAATAGTCGCCGCCAAAGGTGGATCGTCTTGTGTTTAAGACGATGGCAGTTTCCTCGTCGGAAGCGCAAATATCAGGCGGCGACACCACAGTATTCAACGCGTTGAGGACAACGCGTTCCACCTTGAGCGCCTCCGCGTCATAACTCGTCACGCAGGATTTTGAAAACGTCTGTGCTCTCGACGACACCTTGCAGCGCATCTGTTCCGGGACCGCTGCCGAATGCCACGACGTCTTCAACCGTGACCAGCGCCGATTTTGTGTAGATCGTCGCCGGCTCGGGCTGTTCCTGTGTAGGTTCTTTGGTTTCGGCCGGGTCCTGGTTCACCGGTAGTTTCGCCGCCCCGTATGACTTCGTTCCGTGCGGCCCTGTTGCCCAGGTAATCCATGGCTGACCAGCTGAATTGAAACCCAGTAGCGCGATTCCACTGTCTTTCCGAAAAGGAAACCCATTTAAGCTCATCCCGCCAATGGCTGAATCGCCACACACAATAATTGTCGATTTTGGCCCACCGTAACTTCGTGCGACGCCCACCGCCCGGTCTAGTTCGATCGTTTGCGTCAAAGTTCGCTCGCCATTGTTCTCTTCAGCCGCTTTCCGCATCAAGCCGGCGTCTACGACGAGTAAATAGCCTCCGGCGTTGTACTGCAGCAACTGGATGGCTCGCCTCACCATATCCGAAAGACTGGGCTGCTGACCTCGTTCTTCCACCTGATTTGCGAATGCGAGATCGTTGTTACTGAAGACGCCGAAAAGCTTCGGCCGGCGCCACGCTGGAACTGCGTCTAAATCCGTGCGCGTGCGGACGATGTCGAAGCCGTTGCCACGCAGTTCGAGCAACAGATCGCGCGTGTCTTGTCTCTCGCCGCCTTTTGCGGCGGGAATAAATTGCGCCGCGCCGCCGCCCATGGCGATGTCAATGTTTCCGCGATCCACAAACTCCGCTGCGATCTTTTCCGTGTCGCTGGGATCTGCCGTGTGCCCGTAGAACGCTGCGCTTGTGGCGTCGGTGAGTTTTGCATCTGTGACTAAGCCTGTGGCTCGTCCGTATTCGCGCGCCAGCTCAATGATGCTCTTGATCGCTTTGCCATCGCCGTTAATCGCGATCGCGCGATTGGTTACACGCTCACCGGTAGCGATCGCAGTCGCTGCAGCCGCCTGATCGGGTGCGGCGAAATCTTTCGAGTAGTTCATTAGCAGCGCAGCGTACGGCATGGAGTCCATATTCAAACGCGTCCCCGCTCCGGCGGCATAGATGCGAGTAGGCGCCAGCCTTGCGGGGGATAGCCCTTCTCCGACAAATAAAATAATGCCGAAGGGCTTTCGGATGACCCAATGCTGGAAATAAATCACGCCCACTCCCGCGAAGACGAGCAGACAGACAAACGCCAGCAATTGGTTGCGCCACCTCATTTTCCCCCTTTGTAGCGGCGGTCTTTGACGGCTGCAAATGTTCTAAAATTCGACAGAACCAAAGAACTGCTTGTCCATGTTCTCGTTCATCGGCAAAGTGCGGGAGCATGGCTGGCCCGGTGATGCTCATCATTCGCGACGGGTGGGGCATCAATCCCGGCGGCTCCGAGAAGCGTGAAGAGAACGGCAACGCGACACTGCTCGCATCCACGCCGTTTCACGATGATTTGTATCGCGATTATCCCTGTGCGCGTTTGAGCGCCAGCGGCATGGACGTTGGGCTACCAGAGGGACAGATGGGGAACTCGGAAGTTGGCCACCTTAACCTAGGAGCGGGCAGAATCGTTTATCAGGACCTCACGCGGATCAATAAGGCCATCGCCGATGGCGAATTGGAACAGAATCGCGTGTTGCAGAACACCCTTGCCGGTGCGCGCGGACATCGATTGCATCTCCTCGGCTTGGTATCCGACGGCGGCGTGCACAGCCATTACTCGCACATGATCGCGCTCGCGAACGCCGCGCATGCAGCAGGAGTTAAAGAGATTTTTGTGCACGCGTTCACCGATGGACGAGACACGTCGCCTACTGGCGGCGCGGGTTTTTTGAGAACTTGCGAAAAGGGACTCCAGAAGAGCGGCGGTAAGATCATCACCGTGGTCGGGCGTTATTATGCAATGGATCGCGACCGTCGCTGGGACCGCACAAAAAAAGCATGGGACGCAATCGTTCTTGGTCGTGGTGAATCTTGTGAATCATCACCCGCTGACGCTTTGGAGCGACAGTACTCGCTTAGCAAGACCGATGAATTTATGCCTCCTCTTGTTTTCGACTTCTCGAACGAACAGCGGATCCTCGACGGCGACACGGTTTTGTTTTTTAACTTTCGCGCCGACCGTGCGCGCCAGCTCTCACAAGCGTTTTTATTGAAGGACTTCGAAGGGTTCGATCGCGAAGTGTGGCCGCAGATTCATTTCGTCTCGCTGACTCAATATGATGTCCGGTATTCTTCGCCGTTCATCTTCGCGCCTGAAGAACTCAAACACATTTTAGGGGAGATCGTTAGCGCTGCTGGGAAACGGCAATTGCGCATCGCCGAGACGGAGAAGTATGCGCATGTGACTTACTTTTTTAACGGCGGAATCGAAAAGCCTTTTCCGGGTGAAGACCGCAAACTCATTCCTTCGCCCAAAGTCGCCACGTACGATTTGAAACCGGAGATGAGCGCATTCCAAGTCACCGACGAACTTCTCCCGCGCTTGGCAGAGTACGATTTGATCGTTCTAAACTTCGCCAACCCCGACATGGTCGGTCATACCGGCGTTGTCGAGGCCGGCATCAAAGCGGTCGAGGCGGTTGACGCATGCTGCGCCCGCATCATCCCAAGACTTCTGGAACTCGACGGAAAAGCGTTGGTCACCGCGGACCACGGCAACTGCGAGCAAATGCGCAACCCCGACGGCTCGCCGCACACCTCGCATACCAGCTACCTTGTGCATTTCATTTATGTCGCCAGAGACGCGGCGAAGTTCCGCTGCGAAGACGGCATTCTGGCGGATGTCGCGCCGACTCTTTTATTTTTGATCGGCTTGCCGCAACCGAAAGAAATGACCGGGCGCAATTTGATCGTGCCAGTCTAGCGAGAGTTCTCGATTCAAGTTCCGTGTTCCCGCCATGGCGATCCGGTGCAAAACGTGGAGGCGATTGGCGGCTGTGGACTCGTGCCAGATTGATTTGCGGACGAGCATAAGTGCGCCGTTTGATTCGACCAGAGCGCCCCAGCCAACAGGCACTTCCGATTCGCGGAATAATTGCTCGGGCAACACGATAAAAAACAAATTCGCGCAGCGGTAGCGAATTAGCTTCTCGAACTTTGTGCAATCGTAGAGTCGATTTTGCAGCGTCCGCAACTCACGAACAAGGCGCGCGTAACCGCGGTGGCCGATCGCGCTGAAGTTCTCGGAATCAAACTCTGGGAAGAGCGAATCACCATTGTGCAGGTTTGGGTAATGCGTGCGCAGCCGCGTTTCGAGAATCTGACGGCGATTAAAGATCGCTTCCAATCGCCGCCGCGCGGACTCGGTGTGACAGTTGTCTCGTCGCAGATCGCACAGCGCCTGTTTACATTCGAACACTGCCGTCGAGCCAACTTGCTTTGGGACATTCCGATAGCCCGCCACATCGGCGCGATATCGGCACCGAGGCAAAGTCACTTCCATCGCGCAGGCGGAAAATCCGTGCGACTGCGCCCAAATAAAGGCGAGCTGCTTAAGCCGGGCGTGTTGCGTCGTTTCGCCGTGGCGGCTTGTTACTCCTGCAGCCATGTCACGAGTTCGCGCGCCCAGTAGGTGACGATGATGTCTGCGCCAGCGCGCCTAAGTGCCGTCATGATCTCGAGAACGGCAGCACGCTCATCGAAAATCCCTTTCTCGGCCGCAGCTTTGACCATGGCGTACTCGCCGCTGACGTGATAGACGGCGGTTGGCTTTCCGAAGCGTTCACGTACGCGCCACAAGACGTCGAGATAGGGCAGGGCAGGTTTGACCATCACAATGTCCGCCCCTTCCTCAACATCCAGCGCGGCTTCCCGCAGCGCTTCGTTAGCGTTCGCGAAATCCATTTGGTACGAACGGCGGTCGCCGAACTGCGGCGGACTCTCCGCTGCCTCGCGAAACGGCCCGTAAAACACCGACGCAAATTTCGCGGCGTAACTCATGATGCCTGTTTGATCGAATCCACTCGCATCGAGCGCCTCGCGAATCGCCCCGATCCGGCCGTCCATCATGTCGCTTGGCGCCACAACGTCCCCGCCTGCGGCGGCGTGAGAGAGCGCCGTTTTCACCAAAAGTTCGACGCTTGCGTCGTTCAAAACATGAAAATGATCGCCATCAATTCGGGTGACACCGCAATGGCCGTGGCTCATGTATTCGCAAAGGCAAACGTCCGTCATCGCGATCAATTCCGGACATTTCGATTTGATTCCACGGAGCGCTTTTTGAATCACTCCGTCTTCTGCGTAAGCGCCGCTTGCTTGCTCATCTTTACGCGCGGGAATTCCGAAAAGCAGGATAGCTTGCAGCCCGAGATCCTGAGCGCGCCGCGCTTCATCGACAATCTCTTTCACCGGCAACTGAAAAACTCCCGGCATGCTTGCGACAGGCCGGCGTTGATCCAACTTTTCACTGACGAACAGCGGCAAAACAAAATCGTGAATGGTCAAATGCGTCTCACGAACGAGGTTTCGCAAGGCAGCGGAACGCCGCAGCCGACGCGGCCGATGAACCAATCTTCGCATGAACCGGAGAGTACGCGTTGGAAATTCAGTGGCAAGCGCAGGAACGTCCCCCGCTTTTTTAGCGTTCTTTCCATTTCAATGTTTGATCACATATGTGAGCTAACATTGAAATGAACCTAAACAAGAACATCAAGTAAGGCGATGCCACCGAATTTGTCGTAGGCACATGCGGGGACAGAATGCTTGACGGCGCGGAACGTTGGGTGTCTGCATCTTAGCCGTGGCGCGTCGCTCCGATTATTTGTTGATCGATGTTAGTAACTCGTATGCAAAACTTGCGTTCGCATCGAGAGAGCGAGTCTCTAATCCTACGCGGATCCCTACCTCGGCGCTTTCAGGCAGTGCGGTCGCTGAATTTTTGAGGCGGCGACAGGTAAAGAAACTCGTTGTCTCCTCAGTCGTGCCGGCAAAGAACTCAGTCATCTCGAAGGCCGCGCACAACAGAGCGCAAGTGCTGTGGCTGGACTGGAAACTCAAGCTGGGTGTCACAATTGATTATCCCAAACCCGAATCGATAGGTGGGGATCGCCTGGCGAACGCCGCAGCTGTTGCCGACCTTTACGGATGGCCAGCGATCGTTGTGGACTTCGGCACTGCTGTGACTTTCGATGTGGTTTCCGCGCGGCGCAGGTATATCGGCGGCGTGATTGCGCCGGGACTTGAATCGATGACGAATTTCCTTTATGAACGGGCGGCGCTGCTCCCGAGGTTGTCGCTGAAAGAGCCACACCGCGCCGTCGGTAAATCGACCGTTGAGGCAATGCGCTCCGGCGCCATCTTCGGTTACCGTGGATTAGTTCGGGAGATTCTGACCCAAATCAAAGCGGAGCAGTTTTCGCGTAAAAAAGTTGCCGTCGTTGCGACTGGCGGTTATGCGCGCCTTATCGCCAGCCGGGTGCCAGAGGTCGCGGTGATTCATCCGCACCTGACTCTCGAAGGACTGCGGATCGTGGGGAACTTGAACTAAATCGCCAAGACCCGCGACCGCGCGGCTATGCGCCGGAGCAGGCGTTCGGTGTTTTTGTACGAGGAAAATGTTTTTCCGAACCGAACTGAAAATCTTCGCACTAAACGCAATTTCGACTTGTCAGGGATGCTAATCAGGGCTTGAATCGGTGGTTCATGAGAATCTGGAAGATCGCTGCGATCGCAGCGCTGGGGCTGACTTCATTTGCTGCGGACAATGTTGCTCCGACCAAAGCGGAGTTGGAGGAGATGTACAACACCGCTTACCGCGCGTTCGACGCGGGCAAATTTCCGGAGGCGCTAAAACAACTCGACGCCATTGACGCACGCCAGCCCGATCTTGCCGCGGCTAAAAATCTGCGCGGCGTCATCCTCATGCGCCAGGGCAATTATGATCAGGCTGAAGCCGCATTGACCCAGGCGGCAAAGATCGATCCTAAGTTTTGGAATGCGCGCTTTAACCTGGCGGAGATCCCATTTCTCAAAAAAGACTGGGAAGAGGCCAGGAAACGCTTCGAGCAATTGCTCTCTACCGGGCAGTCAGACCTGGCAAAAGAAGCTTCGCAGCTGATCCAATACAAGATCTTGCTGACTTATTTAATGGAGGGCAAGAGCAACATGGTCGATTCCATTCTGGCCAAGCTCGAGCTTTCGCCCGATACACCCGCTGTTGATTACGTGAAGGCAGCGGTCGCGCTCCAACAGAAGAATGAAGCGGAGGCGAAGGATTGGATCACCGCTGCGGAAAAGAATTACTCACCCCAGCTAAACAAGCTTTTCGTGGAATCGCTGTACGAAGTCGGTTGGATGGAAAAACCATCTGGTCAACGGCGAGCTTCGCTACCGCTCATGACGGCAGCCGAACGCACGGAAAAGACGAAGGCGTTTGCCCGTTCAAAATTCGAGCAATCGCAGCAGGCGTTTCGACAGCGCGATTTTGCTACGGCGCTGAAACTGGTGGACGAAGCGGACAAGGTGAACGCCAATCAGCCCGCGACCCTAAATTTGCGAGGTGAAATTCTGATGCAGCAGGGGCAGTTCGACGGTGCCGAGGCTGCTTTCAAAAAGGCGGCGAAGTTGGATCCGAAGCTTCGCGATGCGCAATACAATCTCGCTCAAATTCCATTCAAAAAGAAAGAGTACGCAAAAGCGCGCGACCGTTTCGAGACCCTGTATAAACGCATACCGGGCGGCGACAAAAACCAGGCGGCCGAGCTGATCAAGTTCAAGATTTACATGACCCTTTTGATGGAGGGCAAAGAAAGCCGGGCGCATTCGATGATGGAGGAATTCCAATTCACGGGCGATACCCCCGCGCTCTATTATGCGCAGGCAGCATGGGAGTACAAGCACAATAATGGGCAAAAGGCTGAGGATTGGACCAACTCTGCCAACAAGATTTACTCGCCGGCGCTCAACGGCGTTTTTGCTGATGCTTTCTATGATGTCGGGTGGTTGCAACGACCTGAAGGCACAACTGCTCCTGCCGTCGCCTTTGATGCGGGCAATGTCGGCGCGACGCAGACGGACGGTGGTCCGGCAGTAGAGCCGAGCCCAATCCCAGATAAGCGGAGTGGAAGCCTTGCTCTGGCGCCATCAACAAATGCGCCAGACGGCGGAATGGAACTTGCCAGCGCCGGAGCAACCGCTAACCAGACGAGTTTGACGGGATCCGCACCCGAAAGCAGTTCGCCGGTGGAGCAGTCAGCGACGCAATCCTCTTCCACCGGCGGCGAATCGACAACTGCGTCGCAGCCCGTCGCGGCTGAGACGGCGAGCGCCGAATCGACGACTGCGTCGTCGCAGCCTGTCGCAGCTGAGACGGCGAGCGCTTCGATTGTTGCCAGCAACCAAAATCAAGCTGAGCAACAGCCTGTCGCGCAAACAAGTCCTGCCCAAGAGGCTCAGCCCCAAGAGGGCGCTGGGACAGCATCGGCCAAAGCCTCGTCGTCAACCGTTGCTGGCGCATCAAGCCGCAGACTATGGATTGTTGGCGGACTACTCCTGGCGGCTGTGGTGCTGATAGCCGTTGCTATCCTGCCTGCACTACGCCGGGGGTACAAGTTCTCGGTCCCGGGTTCCTCGCGACCAGAACCGAGCGCCGACACTGCGGTTCTTAAAGCGAGAACAGCGCCTGCCCACACGACTGGTGTGCAAGGCAACGGCTTCGCCGGGGGACCACGTCAGGTCTCGCTGCAGCTCAAACCGTGGAACTCCTCTCCTGTGCGGAAGACTGCGCTACCATTGCCGGAAGCTGGCGGTGCTTTTAATCGGTTGAAAGGTCCGAAGTCGAAACCTTCACGTCTTCCTACTCCCATCGAGCCGCAACGTCAGGAACCCCCGGTGGACGAGCCATTCTTCGAATCGGTCGGTCCAGTGCTAACAGGTGTTGAACCGCAGCGTGAGACAAAACCGCAGCATGAGAAATCAGCTCCAGTGATCGAGCCGTTCTTTGAGTCGGTCGGCCCAGTGCTCGAACAAGTACCGGAAGTTGTCTCAGCAGTTGCTCCACAGGAAACCGGATTGGACGGTTCCGAACCGGTCACTGAATTTGCCGAGGCCTCCACGACTATGCCGCGATCATTGGATAGCGACATTCTGGAGGTTTCGCAGGAATCAGTGTTCGCCAGCCAGCAAGTCGACGAATTTTCCGAGCCTTCAAGGGAAGAACCTTTGGTCGCTTATGAGCAACCGAACGAAGTCTTCGCCAGCGCGGGCGAGTATGCATGGCCCGGTCCGGAAGCCGCTGCGGAGTTAACAACTGTGCCTATCGAGAACGATCAGGCGCACGAACCGATTTTTGCCGAGCGTGAAGCTTTTGTTGAGCAAGAGGATTTTGCTCCACGTGACGCTTTTCCTGAGTCCCTTACAGAGCGTGAAACGCCAATCAGCGAAGTTGTTGCCGAACACGCATCTGATTTCCAGCCTTCGTCTGCTGTTCCCGTCCAGCCAGTCTTTCCTCAACCAACCATACCTGCAACCATGCCAGAAACTACTCAAACACCACCTGCTCCGATAGCCAAAGCCCCGGCACCGACTGTGCCTAAACCGCAACCGCAAGCGCCGGTTCCTGCAGCCGGGATGCAAACCTCTGTGCAGCTTACTTTCTCGTTCGAGATAGCAGCGATGCAGTTAACGCCGAGCTTCAAGATGGGAGTGTTGAAAGTCCGTCCCATATCG
>Ga0207701_10001477_pt1 | contig 24510 bp, 20 predicted proteins | sample KBSSwiSSwithPhiX_FD_184294 | JGI IMG/M metagenome (GOLD analysis project Ga0207701, IMG submission 184294) | Switchgrass rhizosphere bulk soil microbial communities from Kellogg Biological Station, Michigan, USA, with PhiX - S5 (SPAdes) (version 2) | ecosystem: Environmental > Terrestrial >... | reverse complement strand
TCCTGCTCCGAAAGATCGCCGCAGAAATACTTTGTGCCCTCTGGACGCAGCCAGATACGTCCATCCACGACTTCTATGTGGGAGAAGACGTCGGTCTTCGGGAACTTGGACTGCTGCGTCTGAGACGTTTCATCGGCGTCCGGTGCGAGCGCGGCGATATAAACCAGCCCGACAACACGATCGTCGGTTCCGGCGCCAGTAATGACACTTCCGCCGTAGGAGTGGCCGACGAGGATAACGGGGCTGCTGACCCGGCCTATCGTCTCTTTCGCCCCGGTAACGTCCTCCGCCGTTGTGTTGAGGCCGTACTGCGCAGCAATACATTCATACCCCTCCGCCTGAAGGGGAACGATCAGCTTACTGAAGCACGAGCCATCGGCCCAAAGCCCATGGCAGAATACGATACTTTTTTTTGTCTTTGGCATATTTGTCTCCTTTGTTTTTTGGTTCGACATACTTGTTTACTTTGAAATTGTTCGCGCGTGTTTGATAACGCCTAACGAGAACAAGATGAGCGACGGCGGATGACAGCGCGTCGGCTCGGAGTGGAAGTTTGGAAGTCATCTGAAAAGTGGAGCGTACAGCGGTCCGCCGTTCGCTCCATCGCATGGTTAGGCGGTTCATGGAAAAAGTTGGACAACCAAGTTGATTGTTAGCGCCGCGAGGCCTATGCGATGAATCCATCGTTTCGGAGAAATCCAGCGCCGATATAGATGAGGCGACGAGCCAACGAGCGCTCCTGCCAATTGCTAATAATGCGTGATGCGCTACCAAACTGTCGCTGCCAACGCAAAGCATGTAGCTGCGCCTGCAACCAACTCTTTTGTCGGGCGGCTTGTACTCCTTCGCGCAATTCTAATGATTCGTTTTCATCCGGCGACATCCAACCAGCGAATGCGAACCCGAAGCCGAGCAGAACTGCGTGTATGCCGAGTAGCACGAGAAGCATGTGCATAGACCTAACGAGAATTAGGGGAACATTTGTTAACCTAATTCGGGTGCGAAGCTACAGCGTGACAAGTGCGGGCGGCACTCTCGCGACTACACGTCATAGTACATTGCGAATTCATAGGGATGAGGTCGCAAACGCAGCGCGTCGTATTCCTTTTGTTTCATGTCGATCCAGTTGGCGATGAAGTCTTCGTTGAAGACGTCGCCGCGCAACAGAAACGAATGATCGGCCTGGAGCGCTTCGATCGCGCCCCGGAGCGAATCGGGCACACTGGCGACCTGCGCCAGTTCTTCCGGCGGCAGTTCGTAGAGATTTTTGTCGAGCGGATCACCGGGATCCATGCGGTTCTGGATTCCATCGAGACCCGCGAGAAGCATCGCCGAGAAAGCAAGATATGGATTTGCAGCGGCGTCCGGCGTGCGGAATTCGATGCGCTTCGCTTTCGGACTTGGCGAATAGGTCGGAATTCGAATCGCTGCGGAACGATTGCGCGCGGAATAGGCGAGATTGACCGGCGCTTCGAATCCAGGGACGAGCCTCTTGTAGCTGTTGGTGGTTGGATTCGTCAGGCAGGTGAGCGCGGGCGCGTGTTTCAAAATTCCGCCAATGAAAAACAACGCGAGCTCGGACAACCCGGCATATCCGTTGCCGGCAAAGAGCGGTTTATCGCCGTTCCAAAGCGAGATGTGAGTATGCATGCCCGAACCGTTATCGGCGAAGATCGGCTTGGGCATGAACGTCACGGTTTTGTTGTGCCGCTTGGCGACGTTGCGCAGGATGTATTTGTAATACTGCATGCTGTCGCCCATGCGTTTGAGGGGTGCGAACCGGATGTCGATCTCGGCCTGGCCGGCAGTTGCGACTTCGTGATGTTGGCGCTCGATTGCCACGCCTGCTTTCTCCAGTTCCAGACACATTTCGTTGCGAATGTCTTGGAGCGAATCCATGGGCGAGACCGGGAAATAACCTTCCTTGGCGCGAATCTTGTAACCGAGGTTTGGAAATTCCTCGCGCGCGCTGTTCCAATGCCCCTCCACGCTATCGACCATGTATGACGACGCGTTGCCGCTATTCGCAAAGCGCACATCGTCGAAGATAAAAAATTCCGCTTCCGGCCCAATGAACGCAGTGTCCGCGATGCCGGTTGATTTGAGATAAGCCTCCGCTTTTTCGGCGACACCGCGTGGGTCGCGATCGTACGGCTGGCGAGTGATCGGATCGACAATGGTGCAAATCAAGCTCAGTGTCGGTTCGGCGTTGAAAACATCGATCCACGCGGTGGTCGCATCCGGAATGACGAGCATGTCTGAGGCATTGATCACGCGCCAACCACGAATGCTCGATCCGTCGAACCCGAGGCCATCGGCGAATATCTCCTCGTTGTATTCGGTGAGCGTGGTCGTGAAATGCTGCCAGGTGCCCAGCAAATCCGTGAACTTGAAATCGATCAATTTCACGTTGCCGTCTTTGATCATTTTGCTGACGTCGGATGGAGTTTTATCTCTGGCCATATATTAGGAGTTTATAGTTGGTAGTTGAGAGTTTATTGGGGAATCACGTTGTGCGGAACCGGCCGCTGACACTCCACAGCCACAGGCCGAGCAGGAATCTGGCGGCGGGTTGAAAGTAACGGCCTACCCATTCGAATCCCATGCCCAGAGCCTCATTTCCAGCGATAGCGCCGACCAGGTTAGGGAGGTTAAGTATACCCCAAGCCAAGAACAGCAACCCGACACCTTGATCGATTCCGCTTTTTAGGAGCAGGGCCAATCCATAAGAAAAAAGGCCAACGGTGAACGCCGCGAAAAAAAGGAAAAAAAGGGCGTCGTTAACACCTGCAAAAGTCTCGAGTGCATCGCGGAAAGTCTGCCTTCGCACGTCGTCATTGCTGGTCTCGTAGCCGCCACGCCAGGCGCGATTCACTGCAAAAATCGACAGTGACGTTCGCAAAATCTCGACAAAAGCGAACATGACGTACCAGGCAAAGCCAAATATGGCGATTAACCGCGCCTTGCCGTTCAGCAAGCAGGGGATTGCCGCCATCGAAATTACCACGAGCACGCAATGGATCAGCACAATCCACAATCGGCCGATATAAATGGAGTTGTGTCGCAGTTGTATTCGTAACTCAAAAGTCGTGGCGCTGCTCCAGAGATCCGGGAGCCAATGAACCGCAATGGTCGTGAGCGCCGTTACGATCGCGCAGATACTTGCGACCTTAATGAAGGCAGGCGACACCTGCTCCGGCAGAATGTCGGAGGTTATGCCGGGCACCATCAGACCGCTTTTTCCCCGATTTCTTCAGTGCGAATGCGCACAGCGTGTTCTACAGGCAGCACGAACACTTTTCCATCTCCGATTTTCCCGGTCTTGGCCGCGGCTACCACCACGGTCACGGCCTTATCCACCATGTCGTCCGCCATCACCACTTCCACTTTCACTTTGGGCAGAAAATCGACCGTATATTCGCTCCCGCGATAGATTTCAGTATGTCCCTTTTGCCGACCGAACCCTTTGACTTCCGTGACAGTCATCCCTTCGATCCCGAGCTCGGCCAGAGCCTCTTTGACCTCCTCGAGCTTGAACGGTTTGATGATGGCTTCCAGTTTTTTCATCTCAAAGTAGATTCAGCATTGCACGGTTGCTTGCAATCGAAAGCTAAACCTAGCACGCGCTCTCTTAGCAATGCCGCGATGCGAATGCAATCACGAATTTTTTGACCACGTAATTCATGATTCGTGAATCGTGAATTCGAAAAACGATTTAACGATTTAACGAATCTATTTATAGTGACCGTAAATGTCTCGCGACTCTTTCGTTCACCTGCATCTGCACACTGAATATTCGCTGCTGGATGGCGCCATCCGGATGAAAGAGCTGATGAAAAAAGCGGCTGAATTCAAAATGCCAGCCGTCGCGATTACAGACCACGGAAATTTGTTCGGGGCGATTGAGTTTTATCAGGAAGCGCAACGCGCCGGGGTGAAACCGATCATCGGTTGCGAAGCCTATATCGCCCCTGGATCGCACAAAGACCGTCCGGGATCGCGGCGCGATGCCGCCTATCATTTCACTCTGCTGGCGGAAAACGAGGCTGGTTATCGAAATCTCGTGAAGTTGATCACGGCTGCGCACCTCGAAGGTTTCCACTACGCGCCCAGGATCGACAAAGAACTGCTCGCGGCGCACTCGGAAGGATTGATTGGGCTGAGCGGGTGTCTCGCCGGTGAAATCAACAGCGCCATCCAGGCAAACAACATCGAGAAAGCGAAACAAAGCGCAGCCGAATATCGGGATATTCTCGGCGCGGAAAGTTTTTTTATCGAATTGCACGATCATGGGATGGAAGAACAGCACAAATGCATGACCGCTTTGCCGCAAATTGCCCGGGACATTGGCGTCGGATTGGTCGCGGCCAACGATGTTCATTTCCTGCGCCGGAGCGATCATCAGGCGCACGATGTGATGCTTTGCATCGGCACTGGCAAAATGGTGCAGGACGAAAACCGGATGCGTTATGTGCCGGAGTTGTATTTCAAATCCCCGGCGGAGATGCGCGAGCTGTTCAGCGATTTTCCCGAGGCGATTGCGAACACGCTCAAGATTGGCGAACGCTGTCACCTCGATCTCGAATTTGGGCACTCCAAATATCCGGAGTACCCGGCCCCGGCAGGGAAGGCGCGCGAAGAATATCTGCGCGAGCTTTGTTACGAAGGTTTGCGGCAGCGCTACGGCGAACGCGCGGCGAATGATCCAGAGTTGATCCGACGGCTCGATTATGAGTTAGGCGTTTTCGAAAAAACCGGCTTCGTCAGCTATCTGCTCATTGTTTGGGATTTCATTCATTTCGCCAAAGAGAAAGGCATCCCCGTAGGACCTGGACGTGGGTCTGCCGCCGGTTCGATGGTTACTTACGTTCTCGGAATCACTGATATCGATCCGCTCCAGTTCGGATTGCTTTTCGAGCGGTTCTTGAATCCGGACCGGGTTTCGCCGCCGGATATTGACGTTGATTTTTGCGAAGCGCGTCGTGGAGAAGTCCTCGAGTACGTGCGGCAGAAATATGGTGAACGCCGTGTCGCGCAGATTATCACGTTTGGCAAACTGAAGGCGAAGAGCGTGGTCCGGGACGTGGGCCGCGTGATGGGGTTGAGTTATCGCGATGCAGATCGCGTCGCAAAGATGATCCCAAACGAGCTGAACATCACGCTCGATTCGGCCGTGGAAAAAAATCCGGAGCTGAAACGAGCGGTGGCCACGGAGCCGCCGACCCGGCAGCTTTTTGATTACGCGAAAATCCTGGAAGGCTTATCGCGCAACGCAGGCGTGCACGCCGCGGGAGTAGTGATCGCGGACCGCGACTTGTCGGACTACATCCCGCTTTGCCGCGACGTGAAAGGCAACGACGTCATTAGCCAGTACGCGATGGGGCCGCTCAATGATCTGGGCCTCCTAAAAATGGATTTCCTCGGATTGAAAACGCTGACAGTGATTGAGGATACACTGGCCCTGATTCACCAGCGGGAACAAAACTTCTCTCTGAAGAACATTTCACTCGACGACCCAGCCGCGTTTGCCCTCTATAACCGCGGCGAAACGATCGGTCTTTTCCAGATGGAATCCGGAGGAATGACCAGTCTGTCGAAGCAGTTCGACGTCAAGAAGCTCGACGACATTATCGCGTTGATCGCCCTATACCGTCCCGGCCCCATGGAACTCATCCCCGAGTACGTGAAAGCGAAGAAGGGGATCACGCCGATCAAATATCTGCATCCGCTGCTCGAAAGTATCTGTGCCGATACGTACGGCGTGATGATTTACCAGGAACAGGTAATGGCCGCGGCGAGCAAACTTGCCGGTTATTCACTCGCTCAAGCCGATCTTCTCCGGCGCGCCATGGGCAAGAAAGACAAGGAGAAGATGGCGAAAGAGAGGAAAAATTTCATCGAAGGCTGCGCCCGCACAAACAAGATTCCAGAGAAAAAAGCCAACGCCATTTTCGATTTGCTGGAAAAATTCGCGGGCTACGGATTTAACAAAAGCCACAGTGCCGCCTACGGCGTGATTAGTTATCAAACCGCATATCTGAAGGCGCATTATCCGGTGGAATTCATGGCGGGTTTGCTGAGCAACGAAATCAATAACACGGAGAAAATTTCTGTTTTCGTTGGCGAATGCAGAAGGATGGGCATTTCTATCCTGCCGCCGGACATCAACAAGAGCAGCTTGAAGTTTACTCCGGAGACTGTAGCCGCGGGCGCTGACCGCGGTAGTCGCGTAGTGCATTTACCATCAGCCGCGGTCGGCGCCCCCGGCTACAAAAGCGCCGCGGAAGAATCAAGCGCGGCCCCGGGCACTGACCCCCGAGCTCAAGGAGATGACGCTCAAAGAGCGCCGCTACAACAAAACGCCATTCGTTACGGCCTTGCTGCTATCAAACACGTCGGCGAGGCTGCCATGGAAACGGCAATCCGTGAACGCCAACAGCGAGGCGATTTCACTTCGCTGGAGGATTTTTGCACGCGACTGGACTCACGCGTTGCCAATCGCAAAATGCTTGAAAGCCTTATCAAGGCCGGCGCATTTGATTTCCTGGCGCGCGACCGTTGGGAACTTTCCAGCTGTATCGATGACGCCGTCATGGCATCCGCTGCGGCCCAGCGCGACCGGTTGGCGGGTCAAGTTTCACTCTTTGATGAAGCAACTGCTCCCACCGGATCGAAAAAGAGGCAGGCCGCTCCGTGGACCGAGCACGAAAAACTTTCCTACGAGAAAGAGCTGCTCGGTTTTTATGTTAGCGGCCATCCACTGGATGCGTATGCGGACATTTTTGCGGCGAAAAACTATCGATCAATTGCTTCATTAGGCGGGTTGGATGATCGCGCGCCGTTCAAGATTGCCGGTGCGATTGTGCAGGTTGAGAAAAAGTTCACAAGAAAAGAGGGCAAACCATTCGCAGTGGTTTGGATCGAAGACCGGGCGGACATGCTCGAAGTAGTGGTATGGAATGAAGTTTACCTGAAAGCCGCACCGGCCCTGGTGGCGGGGCGCGTGATCGAAATTAGAGGGACGCTGGACAAGCGCGACGAGATTCCTCGCGCCGTCGCGCAGGAAATCAGAACGCTTTCCCCTGGAAAGCCCAATGGGGCGAGTGAAGGATCGACCGACAAGGAATCCGCAGTCCTCCTGCAATTCTCTCGGGCCACAACGGGGGATGAATTACGCGAGGTGCGCCGGATCCTTGCCAGTTCGCCGGGCCGACGCCCGGTTCGACTGCTGTTCGATCGTGCAAACGGCGACGCGCTGCGTCTGGACGCAGGCACGGAGTTTAGTGTGAACCTTACACGCGACCTCGAAGAAAAACTTTCGCGCTGGCTGGTGACCGCGGCACGGTAGGGTTTCATGCTGAGCGAAATCAAGTACCTGAGCCAGGAAGATTGGATCACGCTCCGACCGAGAGTTCTTTAGTTTGTCTCTGCCCGGTCTCTCATTCGCCTCAGGCGGACTCGGGATGACGCAAGGAAAACTCGGAGTGAATTAGGAAATACGAGGCCCGCGCTCGTCACTGGCGTTCCGTTGTTCGCTTTTTTGGGCGAGGCGTTGCAGTGGGATGCAAGTCCGCTCGCGGAAGTACTCCCAGCACCAATGCGGCTGATTCTGGCCCGGTGCCTGAGAAACAGAGCGGAAATTCCCGAGTGAGCTCATCCGGATCGGGAGCGTCAGAGGATTGAGCGGTGCGCTCTTTTAAACCGAGGGTCCAACTTGGTTGAAAGAGCGCTCCGCAAAACTGCAACTCTTCAACAGCGGGCGCGAGAGTAAACGGCGCCGGCGCAAACTCGATTTTGCTCATGCAATTGATTTGGCGGGCCGTTAGATCGAAGATCGGCATCGCTCCATTTATCTTGATCGTTACATTATTCGTATCCTGAAAATCGATCTCTCCACGAAGTGAAAGATCCGTGTCCTTCGTCGCAACATTGAGAAACTCTATCGACGCGCGATTTCCTCCAAAAGCAATGCGGCCGCTTGCATCCGTGAGATTGACGGGACCTACTACGTCGCCGGACAGCTTTCCGTTCAGCAGTTGGATGTCACCATCGATGTGGGGATGTTCCAACGTTTCGGAAAGCGAAACGTTTCCACTCAGAATGCCGTCCCGGAAAATTTGTGGGTGAAACAACTGAGGCGCTTTTGTGAGGAAGATTGATGGAAAGTTCAGTGTGACAGTCAGCGGAGCTAATCGAAAAGCGTTCCAATCCGTCCCGATTCCCAAAGAAAAATTGGCTGTGAAACTTACCGGGCTGGAATCGGGCATATGGATTACACCGCGTACGTCCCACTTGCTGGAATCGATGGTTGCCTGAACGTCAGCCGGGACTGGGCTTGCTTTTTCACCTACCGCGCGGGGAATCGACAGGTAATCGACCAGGTTATTCAGTCGGACTTCGAGCGTACCCGAATAGTTGTGCTGGTGCGTCAGATCGATTTTGGCCTGTCCGCTAAGGGAGTCGTTTTTGTGTGTCATCGCCAGTTGTTCGATCTCCAGGTCGGTCGCTTTCAAATTCACTTTCGCACTCAGGTTGTCGATGGCGGTCTTGAAGAGCGTGAGCGATGCGCCCTCGACCATGAGATGGCCGCCAAATTTTCGGTCGCGGGTGTCCATGGCTCCATCAATCGTGATCTTGCCGTCAAAATCACCGGCGTTTGCACCAAATAGAGACGCGAAATCGCCCAACTGATCGATCGATGCGGAAATCGTGCCGCGAAAATCCGGACTGAGCCAGCCGGACGCGCTTGTGGGAAATGCAGCTTCACCATTTAAAGTGAACTGGTTTGCTTGTTGTTTGATATAGAGCTGCTGCAGTTGAATGCGCCGATTGTACAGCGCTGCGCCGAGCATGATCGCCTCTGCCGTTCGATTGCGCCATGTAAGCCCGGTCAGTTCGCTCCAGAGCGACGCGGTTACCCGGCCTGGTTCGGCAAGGTTTCCGCGAAAAGTGAAGTTACCAGCGTGGAGCAAACCGCTGACGCGATCGGCGAATCCGAATGCTTCCGACGTTTGCTCGAGAGAAATATCCGTGGCGCCTCCGGCAATCTTCCAGTTGGAATGTTGAGAGCGCCATTCGTGCGAAATGTTTCCACGAATTTTTCCGCCGAACGCGTCGGCATCGAACTGCAAACCCACGCGTTGGTTTCCCAGACGCGACAAGTCCGCCGTAGCGGACTGCAGATCCAGACCGCGCGTTAAAGTCATTCCGGCGATTGTCAGATGATCGGCTTCCCAATGCGTGGCACCGTGCAATTGCGAAAACGTCTGGTGAAACCACGGTGACGCGATCATCACCTCGGCAGCAGTAAAACGACCTGCTTCGGTCTGATTCGCCGATAGAAATCCGTTTCGCAAGAAAACAAGTGTCGGACCGTTTTCAACGCGCAACTCCGAGTCGGTGATGGTGAGATTCTCCGGGAGCATTCGGTGCAATGTCGCCCAGCCACGGCGGGTTATTGCTCGTACGGTTGGAGTGGTCCGGCGAAGTTCTCCACGCAATTCCCGGATCGACAGATTGCGAATAGCACGACCTCGTCTGTGGAGAAGGATATGTTTGAAATCCAAATCAAAGAGCGCATCCGTGATTGTCAGGTCGACGCGGAGCGCGTCATCGTGCGCGCTTCTCAGCTGAAGTTGGCGGATCACAACGGGACGCAGAAACGGCGCGTCGATCTTGTCGATGTTAGCAGTGAAACCCTCCTGTCGCGCTCTCCACCAAACCCACCAACGCACACCGTGAGAGACCGCAAATGGCGTAAACCAGACCGCCAGCAACGCTGCGAGTAGAAGCAACACACCGGTGAGCAGAAATCGATGTTTTAGGGGCATTAATGTCAATCTTGAGTGAGGGGCGGTGAGAAATGACGAATGTCAAATGACGAATGACGAATTAATGACGAAACTCGAATCACCGAAAGATTACTGATGGCGGTTAACTCTCTGCGGGACCTCGTCATTCGGATTTCCTTCGTCATTTGACTCGTGATTTGTCATTTCTTGGCGTCTTGTGCGGCGTCGGGCTTGAAAATCAACCGCAGTGGCCGCCCTGGATGGACGCGTTGCTCGATCTGCTGCTGCAACGCGCTCTCGGCTTCCGCGGGCAAGTCGCTTTCTGCTGCTTTTTCCCGTGCAAGCTGAGGCAGCATCGATAATTCGCTTTGCATATCCTGTCCCGAAATGCGGTTCCACAATCCATTTTCAAATGCCAGGACGTCCACCTGATCCTGCTCGACGCCAAGGATTCGGGCGTGCGGCAACTGGACGATGATTTCATTCGGGTGGATATCGATCGACAGGTTGTCCTGTAGATCGAAACCGGCTTTGCCGGTGAATGTGCCGTGCAGCTTTACTCGTTTCGAACTGCCTACCCAGGTATGGAGGAATTCGTGTTCGACTTCTATGCGCCGTGACAAAACCACCAGCTCGCTGACGGGTGTCGTCTGTTCCACGTAGACGCGGTTATTAATCGTGATTCGCGGCTGCAAATGTGCGATGTCGATAAAAGCGTCGCGCAAATCCTTACCCACCTTCTCGAGCTGTTCCGTGCTCTGCTGCGCCGTGCGGGCTGGCCAGGTCTCAACGCGCCAAAAAATAATTACAATGACAGCGGCTATGGTCAGCGCGATCAAAGTGAATGCGAGCGGCCAGGAGATGCGTCCTGATCTTGAGACAGAATGACAACGCACGAATGACGAATGCCCTATTAATGACGAATGACAAATAGCGAATAAGTGGCCGGCGTTATCCGGTTTATTCTTCCTGTGTCATCATTTCGTCATCAGTGGATTTCACCCTAAAAAATTACCGCCCCCCACACCCGATAGGCGTGAAGGGCGGCTGTTCCCCCCAGAACATTCTGAAAAACTTCGAGGCTACTAAACGAGCTTCCAACAGATCGCAACAAATTTTATCTGAAAAATTTCAACACGCAGGACGTAGCAAAATTGACCGATGAAATGAATGACGAAGCACGAATGTCGAATGACGAAGGAAATTCGAATGACGAAACGCAAAAAAAACGAAGAGCCCTTTCATCATTTTCCAAGACGCGTCTTTCGCTGCGCCGCGACATTGTCCCCGACCGGAGCTTGCGGAAGCGCATCTCGCAGTTTCTAGTTTTCACATGCGGGAGTTTGAAGATGAGCCATCCTCAGGAAGCCTTGCTGGTTCGTTGCTGGTCGCCCATCCGAGCATGCTCGATCCAAATTTTCGGCGCACCGTGCTTTTCATTTCCGAGCATGATCCGGGCGAGGGCGCTCTCGGCGTCATCATTAATCGACCGCTGGACAGACAGGTAGCGGATCTGGTGACCGAGACCCCGCCAGAGGATCTTGCTGAAGTGCCCGTCTTTCTCGGCGGACCTGTCGGGAAGAATCAGCTAATGTTTGCGGCGTTCGAATGGCATAAGAGCGGAGGGCTCAAACTCAACCAGAAGGTCGGTTCAAAAGAAACGAGCGACGCAGTAGACCAAACGAAAATCATTACAGTTTGCGCATTTGTCGGCTACGCTGGTTGGGGAGCGGGGCAACTTGAAAGCGAGATGAAGCAGAAAGCATGGCTTCGTCAAAAGGCCAATCCCTCAGCGCTCAAACTCGAGCGGCTTCCGAACCTGTGGTTCGACATCATGCGCAGCCTGGGACCGTGGTATAAAATGCTGGCTGCGGCACCGGACGACCCGTCGCTGAACTGATGAAGCGTGAGAGATGAGATGTGAGAAGTAATTTGGCTTGATTCCTTTTTCCCCCTAATCACTAATCACTTTCTCGCTTTCACATGATCATTGGTATTCCGAAAGAAATTAAAGAGCAGGAGCAACGCGTCGCCCTGCTGCCATCGGCTGCGAGTCAGCTCACCCGGCGCGGTCATTCAGTCGTTGTACAAAAGAACGCCGGCATTGGCTCGGGTTATCCGGACGACGATTACGTCAAAGCCGGCGCTGAGATTGTCGATCAGGCAAAAGAAGTTTTCGCGCGGGCCGACATGATCGTGAAAGTGAAAGAGCCCCTTGAGGCGGAGTTTCCATTATTGCGCAAAGGTCAGATCCTCTTCACGTATCTCCACCTGGCTGCAAGCAAATCGCTCACGGAGGCCTTGCTCAAGTCGGGCGTCACCGGGGTGGCGTATGAGACGATTCAGACCAATCATCGTTTGCCACTGCTCGAGCCGATGAGTGAGATCGCAGGTCGTATGTCAACGGTGATGGGCGCAAATTTTCTCGCCAAATACAATGGTGGCAGCGGAGTTTTGTTGGGCGGCGTGCCGGGAGTTCTGCCTGGACGCGTCGTCGTTGTCGGAGGCGGAACATCAGGCGTGAATGCAGCGCGCATGGCTACGGGCCTGGGAGCAGAAGTAACGATCCTCGATGTCGATCTGGAACGTTTGCGTTATCTCGATCTCGCAATGGGAAACGCCAACACCCTCTATTCAAGCGAGGCGAACTTGCACGACTTAATGGCAGATTGCGATTTGCTAATTGGCGCTGTGCTGTTGCCCGGAGCGAAAGCGCCAAAGTTAATCACTCGCCAGATGCTGCGAAAAATGAAGCCGGGCAGTGTGCTCGTGGATATTGCCATCGATCAAGGCGGCTGCGCGGAAACCTCGCGACCCACTACGCACCTTGATCCGGTTTACGTCGAAGAAGGTGTTACGCATTATTGTGTGGCCAACATGCCCGCGGCGTACGCGCGCACGGCCACTCAGGCGCTTACAAATGTCACGTTTCGTTATGTCGAATTGCTTGCCGATCTCGGTCTGGAAGGCGCGTGTAAAAAACAACCGGCCCTCATTGGTGGTATTAATACCCGCGACGGGCGACTCACCTGTAAGGCGGTGGCGGAGGCGCATGGCCTCAAATACGAGGCTCCGCTTTAATCGGCGTTGATCAGGCATTTGCTGTTAAAACAGGAGCCGAATGCGGCCAAAAACTGCCTTGCCCCGATCAATCCGTTAACGCAATATGCCTCTTCCAATTAACACTATGAAAAAATACATCTGCATTCTGGCCAGTGCCGCGCTCCTTGCGGCGTGCGAGCAAAAGACCGAAACAACCGAACCCGCGGCAACTCCAGCAGCCACGAGCCCACCGACAACGACTGAAGCAACCAGTCCGGCTTCGACTACGGAATCTTCCACAACCACGTCTACTGGCGGAACAACCGAATCTCCCGCTGAAGCCTCGCCTACTCCGTAATTCTGGCTTTCCTCTTTGCGAAGTCTTCTCCCGAAAATCTCCGGGAGAAGACTTTTGCTGTACCGATGTGCGTCTGTAATTAGAGGGGCGAGCTCTGCGAGCCCAGGCATGGCGTTGCAGAGCTCCGCCCTCCAACATTTTTTGATCTATGGTAGGGAATCGACAACCGATATGAAGCGGGCGAGTTCGCTTTCATTTCCAAAGCAGCGCCGCTTGACGCACGCGTCAGAATACGACCGCATAAAACGAGATGGCCTGGTCCGACGCGGCAAACTGCTAATTCTTGGCGCGGCGGTCGTCGAAAATTCCGGCTTGTCTCGCGTCGGCTTTATTACGTCCCGTCGCCTGGGAAGCGCGGTGGCTCGCAATCGTGTCCGGCGCCGTCTGCGGGAGATTGTGCGACGGCACCAGCATGATTTGCGACAAGACTTTTGGATTGTGCTTGTTGCAAGGCGGGACGCTGTAGAGGCGAGCTATCGCGCCTTGGAAGATGAATGGTTGCGTCTCGCAAGGCGCGCTTCTATCCTGCTGTGATGCTCTGGCTGCTTCGTTCCATAATTCGTCTCTATCAATGTACGCTTTCGCCGCTCCTCGGTTTGCTATGCGGACCTGATTCGGGTTGCCGATTTACGCCGACGTGCTCGGCATATTTTCTGGAAGCGATAGAGACACACGGGATCGGCCGTGGAAGCTGGCTGGGATTCAAACGCCTCGCGCGATGTCAACCGTGGGGCGGGCGTGGATACGATCCTGTCCCGACGCTGACCGACGGATGTCAGGCTACCAGTCTGACCCGGACGGGCTGATCTGCAACATTGCGTGTGATCGGGCGAAACCGAATTTGTTATGGATCGAACCGCGTGGATTGTCGTTATCCTTTGTGTAATCGGCCTCGTAGGATGGCAGATTTACGTAGCGAAACAGATGCCGCCGCGGCCCGCGCCGATCAACGTCGCGTCAGGGCAACCGTCACCCACGGCAACCCCGAAAGTTTTTGAAGCTTCTCCGACCCCGGCCGTTGCGGAAACCACGCCGAATCCCGCTGAGCCGGTTTCGAGCTTTGCCGAGAAGATCGAAACACTGCGAAATTCAGATGTCGAGCTTCGTCTAACGAATCGCGGAGGCGGCATCAAGGAAGCCGTTCTCCTGAGGCAAATGGCCGAGAAAGGCCAGCGGGTTGTTCTAAATTCGGCGCAAAGCGCGCCAATTGGCGCAATCATTGAGCAGCCATCAGGACCAACGCCAACGCTTCCTGAGTTTACTGCATCGACCGAATCAAATTCGGTTGTGCAATTTGAGCGGACAACGCCCGAGCAGGTCTCCATTCGGAAAAAGTTCTCCTTCGAAAAATCCTCGGAAAACAAGGACAACTACGTGATTGAGATGGATGTGGATCTTGAGAACCGGGGAAGCAAGCCATATCAAAGCGCTGGTTATTTTGTGGCGCTCGGGTCGGCAGCGCCGATTCATCCCAAGGATTATCCATCGTACACCAGGCTCGTCTGGTGCATCGATGGAAGAGCAAAGGGAATCGACGTTGGCTGGTTTGGTAGCAGCGGCGGATTTCTCGGCGTGGGCCAGCGCGCCGCGCGACCTTATTACCAGGAGAACATCGCCGGCGCCGAGTGGGTTGCAGTGAGCAATCAATTTTTCACCACGCTGATGGCACCGCTAACCGCCAAGGCAACTGGCGTGTGGGGACGACATTTCGATATCGATTATTCGCCGGACCAAAAACTCCAAGCTATCGAGGGAGCGATGGGCATGCCGGGATTTCAGTTGCAACCCGGGCAAACGCACAGCGCGCGTTTTGAAATCTATGCCGGGCCGAAAATTTACCATCGTCTCGCACAGCTTCCGCATAACGAAGCCGAGGTGATGGACTTCGGAATGTTCAAGATCGTCTGCCAGTTTTTGCTCAACTTCATGAACCTGCTCCACAGCTGGCTGCACGACTATGGCCTCGCCATTCTGGCTCTCACCACGGTGATCAAACTGACCCTGTGGCCGATTCAAAACCGGGCGAACCGCTCCATGCGCCAGATGGCTGCGCTCTCGCCGAAAATGCAGGAGTTGAAGGACAAGTACAAAGACGATCCGACGCGGATGAACCAGGAGCTGATGAAGCTCTACAAGCAGTACGGCATCAATCCAGTCGGCGGCTGTTTGCCCATGATGATTCAAATTCCGATCTTTTTCGGCCTTTTCAAAATGCTGGGGCAGGCGGTGGAATTGCGAAACGCAAAATTTCTCTGGGTAAAGGATCTTTCCCAACCGGACACGATTGCGCACCTGCCGTTGCTGGGCTGGCCGGTCAATATTATTCCGCTCTGCATGGCTGCGACGCAGGTTTGGCTTATGGCGATGACGCCAAAGACCGGCGATCCAACGCAGCGCCGGATCATGATGTTCATGCCGCTGATCTTTTTATTTATCTGCTACAATTTTGCCGCGGCTCTGGCATTGTATTACACCGCACAGAATCTTTTCAGTATCTTGCAATTTTATCAGAATAAACGACAACCCATGCCAACCCTGGAAAAAGTTGCGCCGCCAGGGAAACGGAAACGATGATGACGCCGAAGGATCTGCTCGATACCATCCTGGGTTATCTCGGTTTCGTTGTGCAAATCGAGGAGACCAGGAATGAGGGTGGCAACGCGACGCTGCAGATTTATACGGAGGAAAGCGGTCGCCTGATCGGGCGCAACGGCGAAACCCTCGAGGCCATTCAGTTTTTGATTAACCGGCTGTTGCAAGCCAGGGACAAGGATGCTGAGAAGGTAATTGTAGATTGCGAGCATTACCGCTCCATGCGGGAAGACCGCATCGTGCAACGCGTTCGAGAATTAGCCGAACGTGTGCGCGTTACCGGCCGTTCACTTCAGCTCGAGCCGATGAATTCGTACGAACGTCGTCTTGTTCACAATGCTTTTAAAGACGATCCGGATGTGGCGACATGGAGTCCGTCCGATTCAGCGCGCATCAAGCAAATCACGCTGGTGAAACGCCAACCTAAAAAAGAAACAGCGTCAACAGAGCAGATCTCATCCTGATCAAGGGAAGCCCTGCGCGGAAGCGCCTGACTCGCCGTATTACTGATTAACTTTACACGGTCGTAAGCCCGGAAAGTGAAGCAAGAGTAGCCCCGGCGGCGCCAGAAGGAGCCCACCACGTCTGATCACCGACAATCCCATCCACGTGGACACCTCGATCTTGTTGATAGGCTTTCACAGCGGCTTCGGTCATTGGACCGAAATCGCCATCCACCGGTCCGGGATCGGTCGCAGAAGTTGCATATTTCTTGAGACCTTTTTGCAACGCGGTCACAGAATTACCAGACTCGCCTCGGGATAATGTCGGCGTGTTTGGGTCGGCCGGAAGGGCCTGCCATGTTTGCGGTCCGACAATCCCGTCTGCCGTTAAACCTGCGCCCTGCTGGAAATCTTTAACGGCCTGCTCCGTTGTCGCGTCGAAACTGCCTGTGATATTGCTGGGAGCGAGCACCTTGGTCATTACAAAGATGCGCTGAAGTCTTCGCACGTCGTGGCCACTCGCGCCGATGCTGAGTGTTGGACCGCTATTCATAAGTTTTACGCCTCTCTATCTGTTTGTGGTTTAAGTTTTGCGACAATAATCCGATATTTCAAGCCAAGGTCGGCCACAAGATAGTTACCTCCCATGGAGGAAGCCATCTCAGCCCGGGACCCGAGAGAAAAATTAGCAATTATCTGTAGCGGACGGCTGAAAATCTGGGAAGGGTAACCGCCACAATATGAAAACACTTACGCTGAAGCCATTTGCTCTTTGTCTAGTCGTCCTCGGACTTTGCGGGACTGTTTCCGCACAAAGCGATTTGAAACTGCCTGATGCCAGCCAGGCTGCCGAGGTCAAACAGCGCATCGCCTTGACGGATATTACCGTCAATTACCATCGTCCATTGGTGAACGGCCGAAAGATTTGGGGCGGCGTGGTTCCGTACGGCAAAGTTTGGCGCGCGGGGGCAAATGAAAACACGACGATTGAATTCAGCGATCCGGTTTCGGTCGAGGGCAAACCGTTGGACAAAGGAACTTATGGCCTGCACATGATCCCGAACCAGGATTCGTGGACGGTTATCTTTTCGAAAACAAACACGGGGTGGGGAAGCTACAGTTACGATCAGAAGGAAGACGCTTTGCGCGTGGATGTGAAACCCAGGCCGCTGGCTGAGCAGAAAGAGGCGCTTGAATTTGAGTTTGAAGATTTGAAACCAGATTCGACGGCGGTGACACTGAAGTGGGAAAAGTTGGGTGTTCCTTTCACCGTATCGATAAAGGACGCGGACCAGACGTTGCAGAATATTCGGGCTCAAATGAAAGGCGCAGGCCAATTTGCCTGGCAAGCCCCAGACCAAGCGGCGCAATTTTGTTTGACCAAAAAGATTGATCTGGATGAAGCACTGCGCTGGGCCGATCTCTCAATTCAGAATGAGGAAAGATTCGAAAATCTCAGCACCAAAGCGGATATCCTTAAGGCGCTGAATCGGCAGGATGAGGCGAAGAAGACCTGGGACCAGGCGCTTGGGAAGGCCGCTGCACCGCAACTATATACCTATGGTCGACAGCTGCAGAATCAGAAAAAGGGGACTGAAGCAATGGAGATCTTTAAAGAAGTGGCCAAGCGGTTTCCACAAGGAGTGTTTGGGTATTTGGCTCAAGCGCGCATTAAATCTGCATCAGGTGATTTCGCCGGCGCGCTAAACGATGCGAAACAGGCGCAAACGGCCGCTCCGAGTGATGCGCAGAAGCAGGCTATCCAGGGGCTCATCGATCGGCTCGAAGCGAAGCAGGACATCAATAAGTAACGCGGCTATCTCGGACCTGGGACGATAGCCTCGATGGGACGCTCACCGGAAAGTGCGCCGCTACGCGTGATGCACCACAGCATTAAGCGCTGTTGTCGCGCAGCAGTTGTTGCGATGCTGGCGGTCGCGGGCACGGCCAATTCGGCGGATGCGCCGCCGTTGCTATCTCCCGAACAGCCGAATGCTGGCGAGATTCAGCTCGCACTACAGAAGCTCGATGTGCTTGGCCGGGTTCTTTACATCGCGGCTCACCCCGATGATGAAAACACCAACCTCATGGCGCTGTGGGCGAACGGCTCACTCTATGACGCCGCTTATCTTTCGATCACGCGTGGGGACGGCGGTCAGAACCTGATCGGCCCGGAACTGCGCGAGGGCCTCGGCGTTATTCGAACGGAAGAGTTACTTGCAGCGCGACGCATTGACCACGCCAATCAGTTCTTCTCGCGGGCAATCGATTTCGGGTTTTCAAAAACAGCGGAAGAGGCTCTGCGCTTTTGGGATCACGACAAAATTCTGTCCGATGTGGTTTGGGTGGTCCGAAAGTTCCGGCCAGACGTGATGGTGACACGTTTTAGTCCGGAGGATCAATTGACGCATGGCCATCACACCGCGTCAGCCATGCTGGCAGTGGAAGCATTTTCGGCTGCCGGTGACCCAAATCGCTTCCCAGAGCAGCTGGCTCTCGTAAAACCGTGGCAGCCGACGCGGTTGGTTTGGAACACATCTCCATTTTTCTTCTCGAACCGCAACCTTCCTTTTGATCCGACGGGTCTGACCGTTCTGGAAGCAGGCGGGTACAATCCGCTGCTCGGGAAAGCGTACACGGAAATCGCAGCAGCCAGTCTGAGCATGCACAAGAGCCAGGGTGTAGGAAGCCCGCCACGACGCGGAGCGCGAAAGGAATATTTCAAACTGTTGGAAGGTCAGCCCATGAGGACTGCGCTTTTCGACGGCATCGATACGACCTGGTCGCGTGTCCCGAATTCAGGATCCGTTGCTAACGAACTTCGTCAGATTATTTCTCAGTTCCGCCCAGCCGATCTCTTCACTTTGGTGCCTGCGTTATTGAAGCTAAGGCGAGCGATGGACGGAATTAAGGATGACTCCTGGATCCCTGAGAAAAAAGCTGAGTTGGCTAAGATTATCGCCGCGTGTCTCGGCTTGCATGTCGAAGCGTCGACAACCAATGAAACCGTCACGCCAGGGCAAACGGTAACAATTAAGCTAGAGGCAATTAACCGGTGCGATATTCCAGTCACACTGCAGGAAGCACGTTGTTCGCTCACCGGCGACTCGATGAAAATTGATGCGGCGCTTCCACTAAACGAACTCATAACGAAGGATCTGTCTTGCAGGATCCCGGAGAACACTCCTTATTCCCAGCCTTATTGGCTTCGTAAACCAGGAACGCTTGGAACGTTCGCTGTAGATGATCAACCGCTTATCGGTCTCCCGGAAAATCCGCCCAATCTTCCGGTAGAAATTGTCCTTCAAATCAACGGCCAGGAACTTCGTTACACCCTCGACGGGAAGTACCGAACGGTTGACCCGGTAGCGGGCGAGCTGCGACGATCGTTGGTCATTGCGCCGCCCGTTTTCATCAAGATCGGGGACGGCGCGTTGGTATTCCCGACCAATCAACCGAAACCCGTAGCGGTCCATGTCACGGCGGCCACCGGTCCGGTGAAAGGAGAACTTAAGCTAACTGCGCCGTCGGGATGGCGAGTCGATCCGCCATCTGTGCCTATAGATTTGAAGGGAGCCAATGCCGAGACGGTATCGACGTTTACCGTCAAGCCACCAGATCAGAATAGCGAAGGGATGTTGCGAGCCATCATTTCGATCGACGGGCGCGACTATTCGTTCGAGCGCGTGCGGATTTCCTATCCGCACATCGGCGTCCAAACGCTCATGCCGCCGGCAGAAGTAAAGCTTGTTCGGGCCGACATTCGCAAAAGAGGCGATCGCATTGGTTACATTCCCGGTGCTGGGGATGATCTTCCAGAAAGTCTCCAGGAGATTGGGTACTCAGTGAAGATTCTGAGCGAATCTGATATCACAGCAAAAAACCTCGCGCAGTTCTCTGCCGTCGTGCTTGGAATCCGCGCCTACAACACGCATGACCGAATTGCGAACTGGTTGCCGGAGTTATTTGCCTACGTAAAGGCTGGAGGAGTTGTGATCGCGCAGTACAACACGCTGGCAGAGCTTAAGACCGAACAACTGGCGCCGTATCCACTGGAAATCTCACGCGATCGCGTCACTGACGAAAACGCAGAGATGCGCATTCTGGCGCCGAATCATCCGCTCATGACTACGCCAAACAAAATCACGTCGAAAGATTTCGAGGGTTGGGTTCAGGAACGTGGGCTTTACTTTCCTAAAACATGGGACCCCACCTGGACGCCTATCCTGTCATGCAACGATCCAAAAGAAAAGCCACTCGATGGCGGTTTGCTGGTTGCAAAATTTGGCAAAGGTTTTTTTATCTACACGAGCTACTCCTGGTTCCGGCAATTGCCCGCCGGCGTCCCGGGAGCATATCGATTGTTCGCGAACATGTTGTCACTGGGAAAATGAACGTAGGCGGCTACAAGGCAGATGCGCGTTCCTGGCGCAAAGCCTATGGCCTGGCGCTTTCCCTTTTTGCGGTAGAGGTGGTGCTCCTCTATCTCTTCACCATCCGGTTTTCGTGAACCGGCTGGATTATTTCGTCCTCATCGCCACGATTCTGGCGATCCCGCTTTATGGTCTCTGGCGAACCCGCGGAAGCGCCTCGTTAGGCCAATATCTCAAGGGCGATGCGAGCATTCGTTGGGCGACAATCGGGCTTTCCGTGCTCGCCACGCAGGCGGGGCCGATCACCTTTCTCTCCATGCCGGGCCAGGCGTATGAGAGCGGCATAGGTTTTATCCAGAATTATTTTGGGCAGCCGCTCGCGCTGATCGTTGTGTGCGCCGTCTTCGTTCCGATCTATCAACGTCTAAAAGTTTACACCGCCTATCAGTACCTCGGCGAGAGATTTGACCAGAAGACGCGGCTACTCGGTGCGTTCCTGTTTCTTGTGCAGCGAGGCATCGCTGCCGGAATCACGATTTACGCGCCGGCCATTGTTCTTTCGGCGTTGCTGGGATGGCGGTTGAACCTGACCATCTGGCTCGCAGGCGGACTGGTTATCATCTACACGGTCGTGGGCGGGACCAAGATCGTTAGCATCACCCAACGCTACCAGATGATCGTGATTTTGGTCGGCATGGCGATTGCATTCGCGGTCGCGGTTTACCGGCTCTCGCCGGATCTATCATTTGAAGGCACGCTATCGGTCGCAGGTACAATGGGCAAACTCGAGGCGGTCGATTTCTCGGTAGATCCGCATAAGCGCTACACGTTCTGGTCCGGCTTGATTGGCGGCTTTTTTCTCGCGCTTTCCTATTTCGGAGCGGACCAATCGCAGGTGCAACGATATCTGGCGGGTGGGTCGCTCAAAGAGAGCCGTCTCGGATTGCTCTTCAACGCTGTGGTCAAGGTCCCCATGCAATTTTTCATTCTCCTGCTGGGCGCGATTGTTTTTATGTTTTATCAATTCGAAAAGCCGCCTGTTTACTTCAATCAGCCTGCGTACCAGCGTGCGGTGGAGAGTGGCTATGGGCCGCAGTTAGAGGCGTTGCAAACGCAATTCGATGACGTTTTCGTACAAAAACGCGATGCGATTCGTGCCCTTTCCAGCGTATCGTCGAACCTTTCGTCAAACGAGCGCGATATCGCTACGACCAAACTGCGCGAACTCGACGCGCAGGCGCATGAGTTGCGCAACCGAACCAAGGGAGTTCTCGAGCAAGCAGGCGCGGATCCTAAGAGCAAGGAATCGGATTACGTATTTATTACTTTTATTCTTCAACAAATGCCCCACGGACTTGTCGGATTACTGATCGCAGTGATCTTGTGCGCGACCATGTCGGCGACCTCGGCAATTCTGAATGCTCTCGGTTCCACCACGGCGATCGACTTTTATCGTCCGTTAATTCGCCCAGACGCGACGGATCACCATTATGTCGTCGCAGCGAAAGCGCTGACCGCGGCGTGGGGATTGATGGCGATCGGCGTCGCTTCGTTTGCAAGTCTGGTCGAAAATCTGATCGAAGCGGGCAACATTCTGGGCTCGGTGTTCTATGGCAGTATTCTCGGTCTCTTTCTAGCAGGTTTCTTTATTCGTCGAGTTTCCGGATCCGCCGTGTTTTTCGCTGCGCTGCTTGCGCAAACGCTTGTCTTCGTCCTGTTCGCTACAACGAATATCGGTTACCTTTGGTATAATTTTATTGGATGCGCGACCGTGCTGATCCTGGCGCCGGCCCTGCAGCAAACGATCTTTCGCAACACGAAAGCTTCTGCCGGGACATGAAACTCATCCTGGGAGATGGATCACCCGATTATTTGTTTCGGCCAGCAACCGTGCGGTTTTTTTCCCAAGCGATTCTTGTTCGCTAAGATTCTGGCGGCCCGGCGGCTTCAAAAGGAGATTGGCGGAGAAATTGTGTTTTTCTTTCATGACAGTGACCATGACCCGCGCGAGACGATTACCATTTTGCGAGATCGAAACAGCAACCAGGAAGTCGCCCTAAACTTTCAGTTCGAAAATCGGATCCAAAGGCAATTCTCGCCTTTGTATGCCAAACGTGTTGTTCCAGAGTGGCAGGAGAAAACTGCGCGCCAACTTCCGAATTATGTTGGGCAGTCTCAGGTCACACAGTTCAAGGAGATCAAATGCTCGAACGTCGCCGACTTTTGTCTCGAAATGTACAAGCGAATGGGGTTGCTCGAAGGTGTAAGGGTGGAGCGATCCAGTTCAGCCGACTTCAGAACGCGTGCGGTGGCGGTTTCAGACTATTTCGTCGATCAGCCTTACGAAGGAGAGATCGTTCGCGCACGCTACCGCGACGGGAAATTGTTGCTGCACAAAGGAGGCGATCGGTTTCTACAGATTCCCGTAGGAGAATTCGGCCCGGAGCAGATCAGCCCGACGCGCGATACGCGCTTCCATTGGATGCAGTCGGTGATTCAATGCACTCATTACGTCGCCGGTGCGAGCGAGCAGCATTACATCAACAAGGCTGATGCTCCCATGGTGAAATTCATCAAGCGCGACGAAATTTCTGACTTCGACAGGGCGTATACGGAATTGTAATGGAATCGGGGCCACTGAAAATTGGGATTGCGTGTTTTCCGCTGATTGGCGGGAGTGGGATTTTGGCGACAGCTCTTGGCTCAGAACTGGCGCGCCGCGGTCACGAAGTTTACCTCTTCAGTTACGCTCTACCCGTTCGGCTCGACCTGCCGCAAGAAGGTCTTCATTTTCATCGAATCGAATTTGCGGACAATGCTTTGTTTCCGTGTCCCGACTACACTCTGCCGCTCGCGGTGAAAATGGCGGAAGTGGCGCGTTCCCAGCACCTTGATCTTTTTCATGTTCATTACGCGGTGCCACATGCCTTGGCTGCTTGTTTGGCCTCGCAAATCGTCGGACAGTCAGCTCCGCGTATCGTCACCACTTTGCACGGAAGCGATACGACCTTGCTGGGGCAGGATCCTGATTACCGCACCGCCATCGAGCATGCCCTTGTGCACTCCGATGCCGTGACAGCCGTTTCAGAAAATCTTCGGAATCAAACCCAGGAAATCTTTTCTGTGAAACGAGCGATTGAAGTGATTCCGAATTTCTTCACTCCTAATAAACCGAAGAGGAGTCGCGAAGAAGTTCGGCACAACTTGGACGTGAACGACAAATTTCTTGTGCTGCACATGTCGAATTTGCGCCCGGTCAAACGCATCGACCTTTTATTGCGCACGATCGCCTTATCAAAGAACCGATCGCGCCTTCGTTTACTAGTTTTAGCAGGCGGCCCTTTTGAACCTTACGAGGCATTGCTCGATGAGTTAGGAATCCGCGACATCGTTATTGTTCGCCAGAATATGGCTGTGGTGGAGGAGTATTTGGAGGCCGCGGACGCGGGACTCTACACATCCGAATACGAAAGCTTTGGTCTGGGCATTCTGGAAACCGCATTTCATGGTAAACCTGTCGTTGCTTTTCGCGTCGGCGGTATCCCCGAAGTTTTAGGCGACTCTTATCCCCTATATCCATTCGGAGATGTAACCGCGGCTGCTTCTGCGTTAGATGCGTTGGTACAAAATCCGAAGTTGGCACGCGAACTCGGCGAACAGGGTGGCGCTCGCGCGCGCGAAAGGTTCTCAGCAGATCGGGTTGTTCCTCAATACGAAGCGTTGTATCGCCGCATAGTTGCCGGCTGAAAGGCGCGACCGTAAGAACACGTTATTGCAGGTCTGAAACGCGACCGGCGCGCGTTTTACTAGGAGACTGTTGAAATACTGGAGTGGACCGCGTTGCTGTCGAGTTTTGGCACTGGCCAAGGCGCGAGCGCAGCGCCGATATCCGCAGCGATCTCGGCCAAGCG